>Ga0209710_1000828_pt1 | contig 25976 bp, 23 predicted proteins | sample ArcticOcean_MG_C_5_FD_187436 | JGI IMG/M metagenome (GOLD analysis project Ga0209710, IMG submission 187436) | Marine microbial communities from western Arctic Ocean - ArcticOcean_MG_CB4_138 (SPAdes) (version 2) | ecosystem: Environmental > Aquatic > Marine > Oceanic | place: Arctic Ocean...
TAGCACAAACTATAAACTTCCCATCTTCCTCAAAAAATTCATTGTTATCCCAATCAAGCTCAACAGAAAGATGCTGGCATTTATTTCTATAGGCATAATATTTATTATTATACAAAACAATGAATCCTGGCTGATTCTTTCCATCCTCTAAGTAAGTGAATTTTACCGTGCTAGGGTCTTTAGTAAAGCTATCTTTTTCAATAAAAATTTGATTACCCATTAATCCTTACCCAACTAAAAAGATCGTACGGATTTTCAATAATATCTAAAGCATCAAATTCTTTTAATTTTTCTAAAGGCTCAGCACCGTAAGCAACTGCTAAAGATGAAATGCCTGCATTATTAGCCATTTCTAGATCGCAACTACTATCTCCTATCATTAAAGCCTTTTTAGAGTCAATCATCGTAAAATTTAAAATATCCGTAAGCATTTGTGGGTGGGGTTTTGAAAAGCAGTCATCTGCAGTTTTGGTTATTAAAAAATAATCTTTTAAATTTGTATCTATAAGATCTTGATTCAAACCCCTCCTCCCCTTGCCTGTGGCGATACATAAAATATAGCCCTGCCTCTTTAGCTCTTTAATACCCAATTTTACTCCTGCAAAAAGTTCAGTGTGATGACACTTCTTCGGGTAAAGATCTGTTTTTGCTAGAGTTCCCTCCCAGTCAAATATCAATAGATCAAATTTATTATTATTCATTGTTAGAGATAAAATTTGAAATATGAATTGGCATAGGTGCTTTAATAAACATATTCTCTAAAGTTAAGGGGTGGATAAACCCTAATTCTGCAGCATGAAGGAGCATTCTTTTTAGTCCTACCTTTTTTAAAGACTTATTAAGAACAAAGTCTCCATATTTCTCATCGCCTAAAATTGGAAAGCCTAAATGGGATAATTGTGTTCGTATTTGATGTGTTCTTCCAGTAATAAGCTTTACATCAAGTAAACTGTAAGAGTTGAAATTCTTTTTAAGAAAAAACACAGATCGCGAAGCTTTTGCTAAAGGGTTCTTCAAAGGTGCCTCAATGACTCTAACTTTATTTTGGCCATTGTTTGCAGTTGTTTTTAGCAAATCCAAATCAACAATTTTTTGTTTTTCTTTCCAATCTCCCTTAACTACAACCTGATATTTTTTATGGACTTTTTTTTCTCGCATTTGTTTATGAATGCCAACTAAAGCTGACCTTTTTTTCGCAATTAGAAGGACTCCGGATGTTTCTTTATCAATTCTATGAACAAGTTCAAAATATTTATGGTCTGGTCGGCCATTCCTAACTAACTCAATAATACCAAAACTTAAACCACTACCTCCATGAACAGCAACTCCTGGAGGCTTATTAAGAACAAGTAAAGAATCATCTTCAAATAAAATATTTTCCTCAAAAATTTTAAACTGATCTATATTTATTTTATTTTGACTAATAGTTTTTTTTCTTACAAAATCTACAGGAGGTATTCTAACGGAGTCATTTAAAGCAAGTCTGAAGTCTGTTCTAATTCTTTTTTTATTAACTCTAACTTGACCACTTCTTAAAATTTTATATATATGACTTTTTGGTACATTTTTTAAAAATTTAATCAGAAAATTATCAATTTTTTGACCGTCACTGGACTCATCAACGGTCTCATAAATAACTTTATTCTTTATATAATCGGCCATTTTATTGTTTGCTTTTAATCATTTATCACATATACTCATTTTGTTTAGATATCTTTACAAGTGTAGAGAGAAAAACAATTCTGAATTATACATGTACAAAGAATTCGAGGTTAGGTCTGCTCACCAAAAAAAAAGATAAGAAGCAGAAATAATATAAAAGATTTTTAAAAGAATTTAAATGAAATTAAGAATAATTTAACTAGATATAAAAGTATATATTTAAATTGATGTAATCATAGTAAAAGCTCGAGTATTAATTATTAAAAGCTGTGCAATAGCTTTGTGCTTTTATGCAATTATGATTCTGAAAAAATTCGAAATAATTCAAAATTCTTTACATAAAATCTTCATATAAAATTAAATGGAGAAATTGTAATGAAACGCATGCTTTTTAATGCTACCCAGTCAGACGAACTTCGTGTTGCAACAATAAATGAAGATAAACTAGAAGATTTAGATTTTGAAAGAGGCAACAAAGAACAAAGAAAAAGCAACATATATAAAGCAGTTGTAACTAGGGTTGAACCTTCATTAGAAGCTGCTTTTGTTAATTATGGTGTAGACCGTCATGGCTTCTTGCCATTCAAAGAAATAGCTCCTGAATTTTATTCCAAAAAAACTAGAAAAAAAGATGTATCGATTAAAGATGTAGTAGCAGAAGGTCAAGAGCTTATTATTCAAGTTAGCAAAGAGGAGCGAGGTAACAAAGGTGCCGCCCTAACATCTTACCTATCGTTAGCTGGAAGGTATATTGTCTTAATGCCTAACAATACAGGTGGTGGTGGTATCTCTAGAAGGGTTGAAGGTGAAGAAAGGTTCGAGTTTAAAGAAATTCTTTCTAAGGTAAAGGTTAAAAAAGGTATGAGTGTCATAGGTAGAACTGCCGGTATTGGTGCTACATTAGAAGAAATTCAGTGGGATTTAGACTATTTAACACAGCTTTATGATGCTATAGCGGGCGCCGCAGATGTGCAACCTGCCCCATTCCTTATTTATCAAGAGAGCAATTTAGTTGTAAGAGCGATTCGAGATTACTTCCATGATGATATTGAAGAGATTCTTATTGATAAAAAAGAAATTTTTGATCAGGCACATCAATTTATTAGCCATGTAATGCCTGCATATGCAGATCGAGTTAAATTCTATGAAGATGAGATTTCTTTGTTTACTAAATATGGTATTGAAAATCAAATTGAATCAGCTTTTCTTAGGGAAGTAAGGCTTCCATCGGGGGGTGAGCTTGTTATTGACCATACTGAAGCGCTTGTTTCCGTTGATGTTAATTCAAGCCGCTCAACTAAAGGAAGAAGTATTGAGAATACAGCTTTAAGCACCAATCTTGAAGCTGCTGATGAAGTAGCAAAACAATTGCGTTTAAGAGATATTGGTGGGCTAATAGTAATTGATTTCATTGATATGGAAAATTTAAAAAATCAAAAAGAAGTTGAAAACAGAATTAAGGATGCATTAAAGCTTGATAAGGCAAGAATACAAACAAGTAGAATATCAAGGTTTGGCCTACTAGAGCTATCAAGACAGAGACTCAAGCCAAGTATAGGGGAAGCAGTCAATGGTGTATGTCCAAGATGCCAAGGAACAGGAAGGGTAAGGGATATTCAATCAACATCGTTGTATATACTAAGGATGATTCAAGAGGAGGCTAATAAGGATACAAGCCAAATTATCACAGTTCAAATACCGATTGAAGTGGCAACTCTGCTCTTAAATGAAAAAAGGAAAGATATAACAGCTATTGAAGCCAAAACAAATAATGAAATTATTGTTATCCCAAATCGATACTATGAAATTCCAAAATACAACCTTGAAAAATCATCGAAAAAAACTAGCAAGGCTAGCTATACTGCTGTTGAGCCACCACTTGAATCAGTAAAAAATAATGTTGAAGACGAACAAAATCAAAAGGATAGGCTAGAGCCAGTTGTAAAGGCAATTGTTCCCACAAACAGAAATACAAAATCTAAAAATAATAAAACTATTTTTGGGTTCTTTAAAAAGTTAATTGGAACAACAGAAGATACTTCAGCAGAGGACTGGAAAGAAGAAGACGAAGAGATAAAAAATACTGAAGAGATAAAAAATACTGAAGAGATAAAAAATACTGAAGAGATAAAAAATACTGAAGAGATAAAAAATACTGAAGGATTAAATAACAATAGAAGAAGAAATAATAACAACAATAGAAATAGAAACAACAATAGAAATAGAAACAATTTAAATGCCGGAAAAAACAATCAAAATGAAGCAAGGAATGAGGGTCAAAATAAAATGGAGGTAGCTCCAGTAAAGAGGGAGAATGTACCTGAAATTAACAAAGTAAATATGCGAAAAGAAGCTCAGCCAAAAAGAAAGATAGAAAAATTAGAAAAATTAGACCTTACTAAAGTTGGGCTTAAACTTGTAGAGACTAAATTACCTGTAAAAACTACAAATACTAAATCAAAACTTCCAGAGGAAAAGAAAGCAAAAATTAAAAAAATTGCTTCTTGGCAGAGCCAGCCTAAGAAAGAAATTGCGGCTACAAAATTAGTTATGGTTGAAACAAAAAAGACAACGAAGCTAAAGAAAGCTAGTCCAGCAAAGAAAGCTAGTCCAGCAAAGAAAGCTAGTCCAGCAAAGAAAGCTAGTCCAGCAAAGAAAGCTAGTCCAGCAAAGAAAGCTAGTCCAGCAAAGAAAGCTAGTCAGTCAAAAACATAAATACGTACCAACCAATATAGGCCATTATTAATGCGCCAAATACATGACTAACTAGGAATAAAAAACTTGTTTGCACCTCTCCTTTTTGCAAAAGAGAAATTATATCTGAGGTGTAAGCGGAGAAAGTCGTTAGCCCTCCTAAAAAACCAATATTGATAAATAGCTTTAGCTCTTCACTTAATGTTGTAGTTGCGGCTTGGAAATATGCAATAGACATACCCATTAAAAAACCACCTAATAAATTAACAGCAAGAGTGCCAAAAGGAAGTCCTGGGTATAAAACATACAAAAAGTAACCTATTATCCATCTTAACCAAGCACCAATTGCTGCAGAAAAACCCACTATCAAAAAATTTGTAAATGTAAAATTAAACATGTGACCTAAACTTTAATAAAATGCTCACGGTAATATTTTAGCTCTTCTATAGATTCCAAAATATCTGCTAACGCCTCATGCTTTCCTTTTTTCTTAAATCCATCGATTAGCTCGGGCTTCCATCTCTTTGCTAATTCTTTAAAAACACTGACATCAAGGTTGCGATAATGAAAGTAGGATTCTAGCTCTGGCATATGTTTTGCCATAAACCTTCTATCCTGACATATAGAGTTTCCACACATAGGAGATTTATTTTTCCCTACGTACTCCCTAATGAATTCTAATAATTGATGTGTAGCTCCGTCCTCATTAGTCTTAGAATTTTTAACTTTTTCTATTAACCCTGATTTACCATGAGTTGATTGATTCCATGAATCCATTTTGCCCAAAACTTCATTAGATTGATTTAAAACTAGAACTGGCCCTTCCGCTAAAATTTTCAAAAAAGGATCTGTTATTATTACAGCGATTTCAAGAATTTTATCCGTTTCAGAATTTAGACCGCTCATCTCCATATCCAGCCATATTAAATTATCATTACTTTTGCTCATCATGATTTCCATTAAAATTTTATATTAATTTCATATTCAACTTACTTTTATCAAGCTTTTACTTCACAATACTGTTTTTAGTTTATATCACTCATTATGTCACTTACTTTTTATTATTTATTTATATTTTTATTAATTACAACAACATTTTTTCAAGTATGGCTTACAAAAAGACATATAGCCCATATTTATAAAAATAAAAAGAGTGTTCCAATTGCCTTCTCTAAAACAATATCTATATCAGACCATAAGAAAGCAGCAGATTATACTATTGCTAAATCGAATATTGGAGTAATTGATTTATTTATTCAAGCTATATTCTTATATCTACTCACCCTGGGTGGCGGTATAAATATACTCACGGATACTTTTAGCAATCTAATCAATATTGAATTAGTTGTTGGAGCATTAGTAATTATATCAGTCATGCTCATATCATCAATAGTCGACCTTCCCCTTAGTATATATAAAACTTTTAATATTGATGAAAGATTTGGCTTTAATCGAATGACTTCTCAAATATTTCTATCAGACCTGATTAAACAATCGATCTTAAGCATTGTAATTGGTGTTCCAATCCTTTTCATCTCGCTATGGATCATTTCAAACCTAGGTGGTTTGTGGTGGCTGTGGCTATGGATATTTATTTCTATTTTTAATTTCTTAATGCTCACACTTTACCCAACTTATATTGCACCATTTTTTAATAAATTCTTACCACTAAAAGATGTAAAGCTAAAAACCAAAATTGAAAAATTACTTTTAAAATGTGGTTTTGAGTCAGATGGGCTTTTCGTAATGAATGGATCGCTAAGGAGTAATCATGGAAATGCATATTTTACCGGATTTGGAAAGTCTAAAAGAATAGTGTTCTTTGATACACTTCTTGAAAAACTTTCCCACAAAGAAATTGAGGCTGTCTTGGCACATGAGTTAGGCCATTTTCATCATAACCATGTTAAAAAGAGAATTATTATGATGTTTATTATTAGCTTTATAGGTTTGTATGCACTAGGCATTTTAAAAGATAGCGCATGGTTTTATGAGTCATTAGGTGTTATTCAAAGTGATGCGAATGGGTTATTACTTTTTTTATTGGTTTCACCTCTTTTTATCTTTTTTATTCGGCCTTTAATGGCATATTATTCAAGAAAAAATGAATTTGAAGCTGATAAATATGCTTGCAAGTATGCTGACCCTGAAGATTTGAAACTTTCATTAATAAAATTGTATAGGGATAATGCATCAACGTTAACTCCAGACCCTCTTCATTCAAAATTTTATGACTCTCACCCCCCTGCTCTAGAGAGAATAAGCACTATAGATAAGATTTAAATGGAAATTACCACAAAATTAGAATTCGATGCTGGCCATAGGATACCTCACCATAACAGCTCTTGTAAAAATCTGCATGGGCACAGGTATGCTATTGAGGTAACCATTAAAGGTGAGGTTGTTTCAGATAAATCAAACTCAGATTTTGGAATGGTTATGGACTTTAAGGATGCAAAAGAATTAATAAAGAAAACTATTGTAGAGGAATGGGATCACTCATTTATAGTTTACAAGGATGATACTGTAGTTCTTAAATTTTTAGAGTCATTAGATGATCATAAAACTGTAGTTTTTCCATTGGTTCCAACCGCTGAAAATATGGCCTTAGTAGCTATGGAAAGCTTAAAAACTTCTTTTGATAAGAAATTTGGTTCATTAATCAAGCCTTTCAAAGTTCGACTTTATGAGACGCCTAATAATTGGGCTGACGCATATTAAGTTATTATTGGTTATCAAGGGTCTCTAAGCTCGAAATATAGTCATTATGCGCTTGTAATTCACTATTGTTAGGCTTTGTAACAATAAGACCATCTTGATCAACATCTTCTAGATTTATGTTATGAGAACTTTGAGCAAAATCTATTGAAAATGCTTCCTGACCTCTTGTCATTGCTACATAAACATCACCGAGTAATTGAGCATCAAGAAGTGCGCCATGAAAACTTCTTGAGGTATTATCAATATTATAAGATCTGCAAAGAGCATCTAAATTATTTCTTTGCCCAGGCCTAATTTCTTTAGCAAGTTTTAATGAGTCAAAAATAGAAACCGAGTGAATTTCTAATTTATCGAAACTTATTTTTTCTAACTCCATATTAAGAAACCCAACATCAAATGGAGCATTATGAATAATAATTTCCGAATCTTTAATAAAATTAAGAAATTCAACTGCAATATCTTTAAATATTGGCTTGTCTTGAAGAAAGTCTAAAGTTATACCGTGAACTTCTTGTGCAGCTGGGTCTATATTTCTTCCAGGATTTAAATAAGTATGATAATGATTTGTTGTTAACTGTCGGTTATTCATCTCAACTGCTGCAATTTCAATAACTCTATGTCCTTGATTTGGATCAAGGCCAGTCGTCTCTGTATCTAAAAATATCTGCCTCATGATGACGGTCCATCCATACCAACTCCTTGATTAGCTAAGTAATCCGCTCTATCATTTTCTGAATGACCGGAATGACCCTTCACCCAAACCCAATTTATTTTTAATTGTGCGGTTAAACTGTCTAATTGGACCCACAAGTCTTTATTCTTAACTTCTTTTTTATTACTTGTTTTCCAGCCATTGATCTTCCATTTATCAATCCACTCGCTAATCCCTTTTTGTACATAAGTAGAATCAGTGAAAACTGTTATTTCGCTTATAGTATTTATAGCTTTTAAAGCCATAATTACTGCTAGGATTTCCATCCTATTATTTGTAGTATTAGCTTCACCACCAAATATTTCATTTTTCTTGTCGCCTTCAATAATTAAAGCACCCCACCCTCCAGGACCAGGATTTCCCTTGCACGCTCCATCTGAATAAATATTGACCATATTAAAGTTATTCCTCCTTTAAGACTGTAATTTTTTTTGTATTCTTCCACTTTGGCTTGATCGGGGTTAGGCTTACCACTTTTTTTTGTGCAACTATAAAAAACACATTGCCAAAAAGTGGCAACCAACGATTCCCAATGCTTTCAAGATTGCTATTAAAAAAATAATTACCATCAGAAAGTATGGGTTGATAATTTATAATTTTAGCTTCAGAAATGGAAAAACCTGATTCTTTTAATTGTTTCTGAATCACCGACATACTGACAAATTTGGAATTCCAAGGAAACTGCATGCTAAATGAGAAAAAATTCTTTAATCCTGCAAAGCTATAAGGATTAAAAGAAATAATTATTAAATGTCCTCCAGGGATTGTGATCCGAAAAAACTCATCAAAGATAGCTTTATTATATCCCTGCTCGATGAAATGAGGGCAAATAATTAAATCGATTGATTCCTCTGAAAGAGGTATAGAGGATACATCAAAACTAATATTCTTTAAAATTCCTTCATTAAAAAAATGCTTAGTAATTCGAGAGTCTTCTAAAAAGTCTGTAAAAGCCCCTCCTATCTGGATTGCAAAATAACCAAATTTATCTTCAATAAATTTATTAACAATTACTTTTTCTTGTTCAATAAGTTTTTTTGCAGTTTTTGATTTAAACCAATTCATAATTTTAAAAATAACATAAAAACAATGTAAAATTAAGTTAAACATGTATTCAACCTTACCTCAAAATAATAATATAAATATATTTCCGATTAAGGCATTTAAGGATAATTACATTTGGGTAATTCAAGAAAAACTCAACGGTATAATTATAGACCCTGGAGATGCTAAACCAGTCATCGAAGAGTTAAAGAGGCAAAATATTAACTTAATGGCAATTTTGATTACACATAAGCATTATGACCATACAGGAGGTGTGGAAGAATTAATCAAATACCGCCCTGGTGTTCAAGTTTTTGGCCCAGAAAATATTGAATTTAAATTTAAATACACAATTGTAAAAGAAGGCGATATCATTTCAATAATTGGAAGTAAAGTTACGCTTAGTGTAATTGAAACGCCGGGACATACCCTGGATCATATAGTCTATCTAGATGAGGCTCGTTTGTTTTGTGGGGACACTCTATTTGCATGTGGTTGTGGTAAATTGTTTGAAGGTAGTTACAGCGAAATGTTCAAATCATTATCAAAAATTTCTTCGCTTAACCCCGAGACAAAAGTATACTGCGCTCATGAGTATACTAAAAAAAATATACAATTTGCATTAACTTTAGACAAAGAAAATAATCAGTTAATTCAGCGTTACAATAGATTAAAGCATGTGGAAATTACAATTCCATCAACACTCAAAGAAGAGCTTGAGACAAACCCCTTTTTGAGAGCTAAAACTCTTGAAGAGTTTAAATTAATTAGAAAGAGAAAAGATGAATTTTAAGAATAGAACTTTGTTAAAAGCTTTAATGTTGACTATCTTTTTTTCAATAACAACAAGTGTTCAATCTAACACAAATGCTTTAGGGCAAAAAATAATAGTTATTGGTCAAGAAGAGAATGATATTGACAGCCAAACTAGTAATAAAAATAGTATTTGGCTCAGAATTAATAACGGTTATAAAATGAAGGAAAAGCCAAGCCGTAGAATTCGAAACTTTGAAAAATGGTATTCAAAAAGACCAGAATATGTTCAAAGGATGCTTGCAAGAAGTGAAAAATATTTGTTTTATGTTGTTGGTGAAGTTGAAAAAAGAAATATGCCCATGGAAATAGCTCTCCTACCAATGATAGAAAGTGCATATAATCCAATAGCAACTTCAAGACAAAAAGCAGCAGGTATGTGGCAATTTATTCCATCTACAGGAAAAATTTACGGATTAGAGCAAAATTGGTGGGTTGACAACAGGAGAACCGTAGCGGAAGCAACAAATGCCGCTTTAAATTATTTAGAAAAGCTACACAAAGAATTTGGAACATGGGAGTTAGCTCTTGCCTCATATAATGCTGGCGAAGGAAGGGTTGGTAGAGCAATAAAAAGAAATAAAAGAAATAAAAAGCCAACCGGCTACTACAGTCTAAGACTACCAAAAGAAACAAAAAACTATGTGCCAAAACTATTTGCTATCAAAAATATTATAAGTAATCCTAAAAAATATGGATTAGATTTACCTAAAATAAAAAACCAACCATATTTTGAGGTTGTAAAGGTTGATAAAAATATTGATACCCAACTTATTGCCAGACTTGCTGAGATATCAATTGAGGAATTTCGGCTATTAAACCCGCAACATAAAAGACCTGTAATCAATGTAAAAACCGTACCTCAAAAAATAAACTTACCCTATCAAAATATTCATATATTTAACTATAATCTTCATAGCTACGATAAACCCTTATCTAACTGGGATTCATACAATCCAAAAAAGAAGGAAAGTGTTGCACAAGTTGCTAAGAAATTTGGGATTGATAGGAAAATATTAATTCAAGTTAACCGCTTAGAGCGTAGGAAATCATTTAGAAGAAATAGTACTATTTTAATACCCAATAAAGATGCGATAACCACTTACTTCCCTAGCAATATTAACGAATTGTATAATTACTCATCAATAATCACACATAAAGTTTCACCTGGTCAAACCTTAAGCCATATTTCCGATAAATATAATATTTCAGTTAAAGATATTAAGGAATTTAATGAACTACGATCAGATAGAATAATCATAGGTGATACTTTGGATATTCCTAAATAATTTGTTTTTATGCCCACATGAAAAAAAAATGTCTATTTTCTAACTTTATTGCTATTTTTATATCATCAATATTTATAGCAAGTTGCTCGAAAGATACTTCTGAAGTAATTGATTATAATGGAAAATTTAAAAATATTTCTGGTGGAAACCTTATTAATGCTATGGCTGGAGAACCGAGCAATCTTATTGCTATGATTGCTGGTGATTCAGCCTCATCAGCAATAGCTGGAAATATATTTAACTCCTTACTTAAATATGATGAAAATTTAAATTATGCTCCAGATTTGGCAGAAAGCTGGGAAATCTCTAACAACCAAAAAACGATTAGTTTTAAATTAAAAAAAGGCCTTCAATGGGCAGATGGGAAGCCACTTACAAGTGCAGATGTATTATTCACGTGGAAATTAATAACCAATCCTAGTACCAGAACGCCTTATGCTTCTGATTATCAACTTGTTAAAAAGGCTTCTACCCCCGATCCTTTAACATTTAAAGTTACTTATGAAAATAGTTACGCTCCGGCCTTGGATACCTGGACCTCGCTGCATATTCTTCCCAAGCATATTTTAAAAGATGAAGACATCAATAATACTTTCTTTTCACGAAAGCCAACAGGGTCAAGCTTTTATAAGCTTGATGAGTGGATAAGCGGGCAGCAGGTAACTCTTAAAGCTAATGATAAGAGTGTTTTAGGGGTTCCTTTAATAAAAAAATTAATCTCAAGAATAATTCCTGATACCTCGTCACAATTCTTAGAGCTCACTGCTGATAATATTGATGTAATGAATATAAACCCAATTCAATATCAAAGAGTATTTCCAGCAAGAAAAGATTTGCAACAAAAAATTGCACTTTATAAAGAATTAGGTAATGGTTACACATACCTCGGTTTTAATCTTAAAAAACCCCCATTTAACGATATCAGAGTTAGACAGGCTCTAAATTATGCGATTGATAAGAATGAGGTTATTAAAGGAGTACTTCTAGGTCTAGGAGAGCCAATTGCTAGCCCTTATAAGCCTGGCACAAGGTGGATAAATCCAAATCTTAGTCCCTACCCTTACAAACCATCCAAAGCGCTTGCACTGCTCGAAGAAGCTGGCTTTAAAAAAAATGATGATGGAATCTTAATGAAAAATGGCAAGCCCTTAAAGTTTGAGATTATTACAAACCAAAACAAACAAAGAGAAATGACAGCAGTTGTAATTCAAAAAAGATTACAAGAGATTGGGGTTGAGGTTTCAATAAGAGTAATTGAATGGGCAAGCTTTGTGAATAGATTTATAAAAACTGGTGATTTTGATGTTGTTGTTCTTGGATGGAGCCTGTCTCTTGATCCAGATCAATATAATATTTGGCATTCATCTCAACAAGGACCTGGTCAATTTAATTTTCTTGGGTATTCTAATAAAAATGTTGATAAATTACTTGAGCTTGGTCGAAAAGAATTAAACATTTCTAAACGTGAGAAAATTTACCATAAGTTTTCAAAATATCTATTAGAAGATTCTCCAATCATTTATTTATATGCAGGGTACGGGTTAAGTGCGGTTCATAAAAGGGTTAAGGGAATTAAGAATCCTGCTCCACCCGCAGGGATTTATCATAACAATTACGATTGGTTTATACCAAAAACTCTTCGTAGAAACGAAATTTCGGCGAGATAATGGCCTCATACTTAATAAAAAGAATATTGTGGATGATACCAATGCTAATTGGAATAAGTCTTGTATCATTTTTTATTATGCATCTTGCGCCAGGTGATGTTACCTCAAGCGAAGCATCCTTTAATCCAAAAGCATCCGAAGAATCTAGACAAAAATTAAGAGAGCTTTACAACCTTGATAAACCAGTAATTATTCAATATGGCTTGTGGGTAAAGCGAATCGCTCAGCTTGATTTTGGTAACTCTTTTGCATCACACCAAAAACCAGTTTTATGGGAACGAACAGATAAATCTGGCAATGTTACTAAAGGGTTAATACAAGAGTCGCTTCCAATCACTTTAATGATCAATCTTTTAGGTATTTGTATTATTTTTTCTATTTCCATTTTTCTTGGAACTCTTTCTGCAGTTCGCCAAAATACTTGGGTTGACCGATCTATAACCTTGTTTGTTTTTATCGGTTTTGCAATTCCAGGCTTTTGGCTAGCACTTTTATTGATGTATTGGACTGGAGTCAGTAATCAATGGCTACCAATATCTGGACTCCATAGCTTAGGCTATCAAAACCTTAGTGGTTTCAGTCAATTTATAGACCTTTTAAAACATTTAGTTCTTCCAGTTTTAATATCATCCTTGAGTGGTCTTGCTGGTATATCTCTATACGTAAGAAATGGTATGTTAGATATTCTTCATCAAGATTTTATTACAACAGCAAGATCTAAAGGCCTAAAAGAAAATAAAGTTGTATTTATTCATGCGCTTAAAAATGCCATTCTTCCACTTATTACAATTATAGGTCTTTCTATCCCTGGGCTTATTGGTGGGTCTGTAATTGCAGAGTCGATTTTTGCCATACCTGGGATGGGTAAACTTTTTTACGATTCAGTTTTAATGAGAGATTTTCCAGTAATAATGGGGATTTTAACTATTGGATCATTTCTAACCTTGATAGGAAACTTACTTGCTGATGTAGGCTATGCTTGGGCTGATCCACGAGTTAGAAAAGGCCTAGTTAAATGAATATTTTTTTAAAAAATCCTCTCGCATTATCAGGCTTAATAATAATCCTAACAATTTTAATTTTAGCTTTAATTGCCCCTATTATTGCCCCATATGACCCAAGTTTTATTGATATTAATTCCATATTATTTCCACCGTCAATTGATCACTTAATGGGAACAGACGGTCTTGGTAGGGATGTTTTTTCAAGAATGCTTTATGGGGCACAAATATCTTTACTGGTTGGCTTTGTCGCTGTAGGTATAGCAAGTCTAATCGGTGTTATTTTAGGATCATTGGCTGGATTTTATAGGGGTTGGGTTGATTCACTAATTATGAGATTTGTAGATATAATGCTATCAATACCGACATTCTTTTTAATATTGGCTGTAATAGCTTTTCTAACGCCATCAATATGGAATATTATGATAGTTATAGGCTTAACTTCATGGATGGGTGTTACAAGACTCGTAAGAGCTGAGTTCTTTAGTTTGCGTCAAAGAGAGTATGTGCTTGCTGCAGAAACAATGGGTTCAAGTCATTTTTCAATAATAATAAAACACCTTCTCCCGAATAGCTTAACGCCAATAATTGTTAGCTCAGTCCTAGGGATTGCAAGTGCAGTTTTGGTAGAGTCTGGTCTTAGCTTTTTGGGGTTAGGTGTTCAAGCTCCGACCGCTTCTTGGGGAAATATACTTACTGATGGAAAAGAATACATTCAATTTGCTTGGTGGCTCTCCTTATTTCCTGGTTTAGCTATTCTCATTACTGTATTAGGATATAATTTACTCGGCGAGGGCTTAAGAGATCTATTAGACCCTAAAAATAAAGATTAAACTATCAAAGAAAGGTTAAATATGGGCTTCTTAAAGAATAAAAAAGTATTAATACTTGGGTTGCTGAGCGATCGATCAATTGCATATGGTATCGCTTCTTCCATGAAAAAACAGGGTGCTGAGCTGGCATTTACTTACCAAATGGAAAAGCATAAAGAGCGAGTTCAAAAACTAGCCTCACATTTTGGTTCAAATATTGTTTTGCCATGTGATGTCGCAAGTGATGAAGATATTGAAAATCTTTTTCCATTGTTAGAAGGGGAATGGGGGAAGTTCGATATTTTAATTCACTCAATAGCTTTCGTTCCAAAAGAAGCATTAAGTGGTGATTTTATTGAATCAACGTCACGTGAAAATTTTACAATAGCTCACAACATTAGCTCATATAGCTTTACTGCTCTCGCAAAAGCGGCCATACCTTATTTAAATATAAATGCGAGCCTTTTAACATTAAGCTACTTAGGGGCTGAAAGAACAATGCCTAATTACAATGTAATGGGCTTAGCAAAAGCAAGTCTTGAAGCAAATGTTAGGTATATGTCTCATAGTTTAGGTAGTAAAGGTGTTAGGGTTAATGCGATTTCAGCAGGCCCAATCAAAACACTTGCTGCATCGGGCATTGCTAACTTTGATAAAATGTACGATTTTAATGAACGTCATTCAGCATTAAAGAGAAATGTAACAACTGAAGAAGTTGGGAACGTGGCTGCGTTTTTATGTAGCGACTTAGCGTCAGGGGTTACAGGGGAAATTACTTACGTGGATGGTGGAATGAATATTACCGCCTCAGGCTCTATTGATTAATAAAAGCTGAATCGTTAAGGTCAATATTAGCATTAGCTCTCAAATTTGAAATGTAAGCCGCTTCCACTTCACTCTCAATCATAAATATATAATCATTGTAGTAAGTATCAATTGAGTCGACATCCTTCACATCCTCAGTAACAACTTTATTGAGCTTAACGATTATATATTCACCATTGCTATCATAAAGCCCAGAATATACAGGTAGTTGATTGTCATCTATTTTAAATATTGCATTTATAAGAGAATCGGATAACCCTTTCTTATCAACACGATCTATAACTAATTGGTCTATCCAATCAATTGCCTTCGGATTCAATTTAACATCTTCTATTAATTTAATCCCAGCATTAATTAAAAGCTTTTGAGATTCCGCTTCTACAAGAAAGTCCTTAATTGTAGTTTTTACTTCCTCAAAAGGTTTTGGACTTGAAGGGCGGTAATCTATAACTCTTGCAGCAACTAGATTGTTAGGTGAAGCCTCAATTGCCGAAATATTTCTCTTTTCTGCTATTGCATCTTTGTCAAAAATTGCTTGAGCAAAAGCTTCATTATTAAAAAATTTCTTTGCATCTTCAAAGCTTAACCATTCGCTATCTTGAATTTTTAAATCAAACTTGTTTGCAGCTTTTTGAAGGCTTTCAGATTGTTCATAAACAATATTACTAAACTCTTCTGCATTTGAGCCATATTCAGCAAGTGCTATATTAAAAAGTAACTCTCCTTTAATTTGATTTTTGACTGATTCAAACTTAACTTTCTCACCTTTTATATCCGTTAACATGACAATATGGTAACCAAATTCAGTCTTAACAAGGTCAGAAATTTGATTCTTAGACATCTTAAAAACTTGATCTTCAAAAGCTGAAGTCATATCACCTCTAGAAAAGAATCCGAGGTCACCACCATTTTTTGCGGATTCTGAATCCTGGGAATATTTTTCAGCAATTTTATTAAAAGACTTCGGATTTTTTCTTACCTTCTTAAGAACACTTAATGCTGATGTTTTAATTTCTTTTGTTTCACTTTCAGTCATACCCGACCGAAGAGTAAATAATATATGCTTCGCCCTTCTTTGTTGGGCTGCCTGATATCTATTGATGTTATTACTAAAATAATCTTTTACCACATCATCTGCTACTTTTATATTAGGGACTATTCCTGCAACCGAATAAATAATAAACTCAATCTTAACTTGGTCCGGACGAACAAAAGAGGACTGACTTTCTTCATAGACTTTCTTTAATGCCAACTCAGAAAGATCAACTTTTTTCTTATAAGCATTCTGTTTTAATTCAAAAATACTCACATCTCTTTTTTGATAAGCCAAATTAACCAAAGACTGGATTTTATTTTTTGGAGTATATATAAGCTTTCTTAAACTATCTCTTACTTGTTGCGAACCTAGGTCATTTCTAATACTATTATCGAATTCTTTTGGTGTTAGGTTGTTTATTTTTAAGATTTCATCGTATTGATCTTGAGAAAATCTTCCGTCTCTTTGAAATTCAGGCATACCTGCTATATAAGTTCCAACTTGATAATCATTAATATAAAACCCTGAATTTTTAATTTCTTGCTTAACTAGCTTGGTAGTTATTAATTTATCTAATACGGCTTTTTTAAACTCTATATTTTCAAACATTTTAGGGTCTGCTGATTCATCTTGACTTTTTATTTGAGCAATAAATTGACTTTCTGTCTCTTGTAACTCTCGTGAAGTAATAGGCTCATCATTAACTGAAGCAATCTGAATATTAATTCCAACTGATGATAGATAAGAATCTATGCCAAACAATGCAAAAGGAATAATAATTATTCCTAAAATAACTTTAGCAAGTTTAGTTTGTGTTCTACTCCTTATCTGTTCTAACATATTTTTAAATTCTCAAAAGATTGTAATTAACTAGACCAAATTAAAATATATTGGTTCTTTAATTTTAAATATAGGCTAAAAACTTTAGCCTATATTTGATTATGGCGGAGTGGACGGGACTCGAACCCGCGACCACCGGCGTGACAGGCCGGTATTCTAACCAACTGAACTACCACTCCTAAACAATGGTGGGTGCTACAGGGGTCGAACCTGTGACATTCGCCTTGTAAGGGCGACGCTCTACCAACTGAGCTAAGCACCCGAATTGTTAAAAATTTCGCACGTAATTTTACAATAATGTTATGAACAAAGCTAGCTAATAAAAATAAATACCTAATGTGCTATTGCTTTGTCAATTTGAATTGTATTTTTCGATGCAGTAGGGATAACTTTTGATTCTTTTATTAAGCTTTTTGGCTCTTTTGTTAAAGCTATATCAATAACTTGATCAATCCATTTAACAGGAATAATATCAACCCCAGCCTTAATTTCATCTGAAATATCTATCAAATCTTTTAAATTTTGTTCTGGAATTAAAATTTTCTTAATATTTCCCCGATGTGCTGCTAATAATTTTTCTTTCAAGCCTCCAATCGGCAAAACCTCACCTCTAAGAGTAATTTCTCCTGTCATTGCAACGTCGCCATGAACAGGTATACCGGTTAAACTAGATATAATAGCTGTTGTTATTCCAATTCCAGCACTTGGTCCATCTTTTGGAGTTGCCCCCTCAGGGAAATGAATATGTATGTCTTTTTTTTCATGAAACGTATTATGGATACCCAATTTCTCTGCACGACTTCTTACAACACTCATTGCTGCATGGATTGATTCTTGCATCACGTCACCAAGTTTTCCAGTAATAATAGTCTTACCTTTGCCAGGCAAGACTACGGCTTCAATTGTTAATAATTCACCGCCAACTTGAGTCCAGGCTAAACCTATTACTTGACCAATTTGATTCTTTTTATTTGCATAGCCAATATCATAAATTTTCACTCCTAAATAATCTTGTAGATTTTTGCTATTAACAGATATAGATTTTATCTTTTTATTTGTTAAAAGTGATTTCACAACCTTTCTACAGATTTTTGAAATTTCTTGTTCTAATTTCCTAACTCCAGCCTCTCTAGAGTAGAACTGAATAATATCTTTAATAGCTTTTGCCGAAATTTTAAATTCTTTTCGTTTCAGTCCGTTATTTTTTAGCAGCTTAGGTAGTAAGTGCTTAATTGCAATATTTAATTTTTCTGATTCTGTATACCCTGATAACCTTATAATTTCCATTCTGTCTAAAAGTGGCTCTGGGATATTCATTGAATTAGCGGTTGCAACAAACATGACATCAGATAAATCATATTCAATTTCAGTATAATGATCTGAAAAAGTGTGATTTTGTTCTGGGTCTAATACTTCAAGTAAAGCTGAAGACGGGTCTCCTCTAAAATCCTGACCCATTTTATCTACCTCATCCAATAAAAATAATGGATTCTTAACGCCAACTTTAGTCATATTTTGTAAAATTTTACCTGGCATTGAACCTATATAAGTTCTTCGATGCCCTCGAATCTCTGCCTCGTCTCTCACGCCACCCAGAGCCATTCTTACAAACTTTCGGTTTATTGACTTTGCAATACTATTTCCAAGAGATGTTTTGCCAACACCTGGAGGCCCGACTAAACATAGAATTGGGCCTTTAAGCTTACCAACCCTATTCTGTACAGCTAAATATTCAATTATTCTTTCTTTTACTTTTTCCAAACCAAAGTGATCATTATCAAGATCTATTTCCGCGCTCTTCAAGTCTTTATTTATTTCTGTTTTGTCGGTCCATGGCAAGTTAATTAATGTCTCAATAAAAGTTCTAACAACAGATGCCTCTGCTGACATTGGCGACATCATCTTTAACTTTTTAAACTCTGAAAAACATTTCTCTTTGGCTTCATTTGTCATTCCGGTAGTTTTTATCTTTTCTTCAAGCTCATCAAGATCTGCTCCCTCGTCTTGCTCTCCTAATTCTTTTTGAATTGCCTTCACTTGCTCATTTAAATAATATTCCCTTTGTGACTTCTCCATTTGCCTTTTAACTCTACCTCTAATTTTTTTTTCTACCTGTAAAATATCAATCTCAGACTCCATAATGTTCAGCAAAAGCTCTAAACGAACCTTTATGTCAAAAGTTTCTAATATATTTTGCTTCTCGGAAAGTTTTAGAGTTAGATTTGCTGCAATTGAATCTGCCAACCTTCCCGGCTCGGTTATAGATGTAAGGGAAGTTAAAATTTCAGGGGGGATTTTTTTATTTAACTTTACGTACTGATCAAATTGAGAGAACACTGACCGCATAAAAGCTAAAGTATTTTTATCTTTTTTTTCTTTCACTTTAATCAAATTTATGTCCGCCGTCCAAAAATCTCCAGCGTCATCAAATTTGTTTACATTCGCTCTTTCCAATCCTTCAACTAAAATCTTAACCGTTCCATCGGGTAATTTTAGCATTTGCAAAATGCTAGCAACGGTGCCTACAGTGTATAAATCTTTAATTTCAGGCTCATCCTGCCCTGCAGTTTTTTGTGCAACCAACAAAATCTTCTTATCCCCATTGTTTGCTTCCTCTATAGCACTTATTGATTTATCTCTTCCTACAAATAAAGGTATCACCAGCTGTGGGTAAACAACAACATCTCTTAATGGAAGCATAGGAAAATTTTTTGTTATTATCGTCATTATTATTTTCTTCTTTAAAAAATCAAAATGTAACTCTTGTTATGGGGGTGCTTCATTGTAATTTCAAGTCTATTTATTAGCTTTCTTTTCAGTATTAGAATATATTAAATATGGTTTATCATTTTTATTTATTACGTCTTGGCCTACGACTACTTTATGTAAATTATTTATTGTCGGTAATTCAAACATAATATCCTTTAAGCTTAATTCCATTATAGATCTTAATCCGCGAGCGCCAGTTTTTCTTTCAATAGCTTTAAGAGCGATTGCCTCAATAGCGTCATCACGAAATTCCAATTCTACATTTTCCATGCTAAATAATTTTTTATATTGCTTAGTTAGCGCGTTCTTTGGCTCATTTAAGATTTGAACCAAAGCATTTTTTTCAAGGGTTTCCAATGTTGTTATAACAGGAAGTCTGCCAATGAACTCTGGAATTAGACCAAACTTAATCAAGTCTTCTGGCTCTACATTCTTTACAATATTACTAATAATTTTAAGGTCGTCTTTACCCTGAACCTCAGCTCCGAAACCGATACTATTTTTCTCAGTTCTTTGTTTTATAATTTTTTCAAGTCCATCAAAAGCGCCCCCACAAATAAATAATATATTTGAAGTATCAATTTGAACAAATTCTTGATTTGGGTGCTTCCTACCTCCTTGGGGAGGGACTGACGCAACCGTACCTTCAATTAGTTTAAGTAGGGCCTGCTGAACACCTTCTCCTGAAACATCTCTTGTGATTGAAGAGTTTTCTGATTTTCTTGATATCTTATCAACCTCATCAATATAAACAATGCCATTTTGAGCTTTTTCAACATCATAGTCACATTTTTGAAGTAACTTTTGCATAATATTTTCAACATCCTCGCCCACATAACCCGCCTCCGTTAGTGTAGTTGCATCAGCCATAACAAAAGGCACCTCAAGTAAGTTTGCTAAAGTTTGGGCCAGTAATGTTTTACCAGAACCAGTTGGGCCAATAAATAAAATATTACTTTTAGCAATTGTTACATCCTTAAAGTTATCATTATCATTTCTATTATTTTTTAGTCTTTTATAATGATTATATACAGCAACGGACATACTCTTTTTAGCCTCTTCTTGTCCAATTACGTATTCCCCAAGAGATTCGAAGAGCTCTTTTGGACTTAAAAGATCTGATTGAACCTTATCTAATTGCTCATTCAGCTCTTTTGATTCTTCTTTAATAATATCATTTGATAAATCAACACATTCGTCACAAATAAATACCGAAGGGCCTGCAATGAGTTTCTTAACTTCATGTTGATTTTTTCCACAAAATGAACAAAAGAGAGATTTTTCTTTTTCGTCAACCACTAAAATTCCTTATTTAACTTCAGTTCTACTGGAAATAACTTGATCTATCAATCCATATTTAACTGACTCATCTGCGCTCATAAAATTATCCCTATCAGTATCTTCTGCAATTTTTTTGATTGGTTTTTTTGTGTGTTTTGATAAAATTGAATTAAGTTTATTCTTTAAAAATAAAATTTCTTTTGCGTGAATCTCAATATCAGAGGCTTGGCCCTGAAATCCTCCTAAAGGCTGATGAATCATAACTCTAGAATTTGGAAGGCAGAATCTTTTGCCATCTGCTCCAGCCGTTAAAAGTAAAGCCCCCATACTTGCTGCTTGCCCAATACATAAAGTACTAACATCTGGCTTTATAAACTGCATTGTGTCATAGATAGCCATTCCAGCAGTCACTGAGCCACCTGGCGAATTTATATATAGAGAGATATCTTTATCTGGATTTTCTGCTTCTAGAAATAATAATTGGGCAACTACTACGTTAGCTGTCATATCATCTACAGGGCCAACTAAAAAAATAAGTCTTTCTTTCAGTAGCCTTGAATATATGTCATAAGATCTCTCGCCTCGACCACTTTGCTCAACAACCATAGGAATGTATCCTAAGTTATTTGGAGAAAACTGACTAATTGATTCTATTTTAGAGTTGTTCATTATATTATTATGCCTGCATTGCCATTAAGTCATCAAAAGAAACTTTCTTGGATTTAATTACACATTCTTTTAAAAACCACTCAACGATATTGTCCTCAGTCGAAAGTGCAGTTGGTTCATCTAAGCGCTTTGGGTCATCATAAAACCATTTTTCTGCTTTTTCTGTATCATCAAAATTAGCTGAAAATTCAATAACTTTTGATTTGATTTGTTCTTCGCTTGCTTCTAACTTATTTTCTTCAACTAAAGTAGCGAGAACAATCCTTAATTTACATGTTTTTGTTGCAGTTTCATTAAACATTTCCGGCTCTAATTTTAATTCATTCATATCAGCGCCCTGTTTCTTAAGGTTTTCATGAGTAGATTGCATCATGCGATTTACTTCCATTGAGACCAATGATTTCGGGATTTCCATATCATGAGAATCAACAAGCAATTGAAAAACTTGTTTTTTTAGGTCAGCCTTAACTCTTTTCTCAACCTCTTGGGCTAGAGATTTTTTTATTTCTTCCTGCATTACCTTAACGTCCCCATCCCCAACCCCCAAACTTTTTGCAAAATTTGAGTCTATTTTTGGTAATTTGGCTTCTTTAACCTCTATCAATTTAATTTGATATTTAACATTTTGATTTGCTAGCTGAGCTGGGTTATGATCTTTTGGATATTTCACTTCAAATTCTTTTGATTCTCCTGCCTTAATTCCAACAAGCTGATCATCTACTGCCTTAATTCTCTTTGAATCGCCAAGAACAAATTCTAAGACCTGTTCACCTGTTGATTCAATTTGTTCATTATTAATAAATGATTGAAGTTGAACCTCTATTTGGTCGCCAAGCTTAGACGCTCGACCTACTTTTTCAAATACTGCCCTTTGTTTTATTAAAACATCGATTGTTTTTTTTATATCGCCTTCCACAACTTCGACAGACTTTTTTTCAACATTTAGAGACTTAAAATTTCCTAATTTAAATTCAGGGAATACTTCAAATGTTGCAGTGAATTCAAAATCATCACTAACCTGGTTTAATGGATCATGCTTAATATCTGGCATCCCTGCTACACGAAGATTATTAGTATTTACTATTTCACCAAATTTCATCTCTATAGCATTGGCGTATATCTCCGATCTAATATCTGCACCATACTGCTTCTCAATTACGTTTAATGGGACTTTTCCAGGTCGAAATCCAGACACACGCGCCGTTCTCGTTAGCTCAAGAAATCTTTGTGATATCTGACCCTGTAATGGTGAAATAGACACCAAGCTCTTAACCTTTCTCTCTATACTGCTAATTTTTTCTATTGCATCTGCCATTATTTTATTCCTAACATAAATATGGTGCGAAAGGAGAGACTCGAACTCTCACGCCTTGCGGCGCTGGTACCTAAAACCAGTGCGTCTACCAATTCCGCCACTCTCGCATAAAGTAACTAAATTTTAAAAAGCATATTATATCAGCTTCGACGCGCTGGGAAAGCAATAATTCAATGTCATTTTGATTGTTAAAAAAATGTGTATAAAAATATACTCCTAGAATATAATAGCATTAAGTAAAATAAATTTACCGTATATAACCCAATTCAAAAAGATACCGTATATGTCATTAAGGCCATATTTAATAATAGTAATATTTGCACTAAGTGGTTGTAGTTATATACCTTTTGACAAAAAAGATATTGACACTCAAAAAGTTATTGAAATAATTAAAGAGTCAGATATCCACAATGAAGATTTTGCACGATTTTTAATCTCTCGAGATTTTGATAAGACCAAGCTACCATTTAAGGCATGGGGTTTAAAAGAGCTCATGTATGCTCAGCAATTCTTTAATCCTCAATTAAAAACAGCTAAAATACAGTGGGAAATGGCTAAAACAAATGAAGCTATTGCCATTCTTTACCCACCAACTTCAATAGGACTAGAAGTAGGTCGAGAAACAACAAACAAAGAATTAACAAAGAAAATTTTTGGTGGGAGCTTTTCTTTCACATTTGAATCTGCAGACAAAAGATTGATCCGGCACGAATTAGCTATAAATAAATCCCAACTTGCTTTGATTGATTTTCAACTGACTAACTGGGAACTAAGAATAGGCTTATTAACCAAATTATTTGATTTCATAGAGAACCAAGAATTTATAAAGCTATCGAAAATAGAGCTTCGCTTAAAACAATCCGTAATGAATATGATGAAAAAAAGACTTGAAGCAGGCTTGGCATCCCAAATGGATCTTGATAGAAAAACCATTGAACTAAATAAAATAAATCAAAGCTTATTAAAGTTGCAATTAAACCAATCAGTCATGAGAAATCAACTAGCTTCATTAATTGGTTTAAGCACTGAAAAATTCAATCTTATCCCATTAGATAGTAAGAAAATAAGCTCTATTCTTGACGATATAACTATTTTATATTTGGAAGATAAAAAATTATTAGAATTACAAGAAATATCCCTAACAAAAAGATTAGACCTTAGAAAAGCTCTTTCAAATTATGCAATAGCCGAAGCTCAGTTAAAACTAGAGGTAGCTGCTCAATATCCAGATTATACTTTTTCGCCGGCCTATGCGTATGAATTTGGAACTCGATTATGGACTCTGGGTATAGATTCAATAATTAAGTCAGGAGATCGAAATAAAGCGTTTATCAATAAGGCAGAAAAATTCCGTGACTTGGAAGCGAGTAAGGTAACAACATTACAACTGTCAACAATAAATGACATCGAAGAGCTTCAATTAAATTTTTCAAATAAATTTGAGGATCTAAAATATTCAAATCAAATGATAGCAACAAAAAATAGACTCGAAAGTCAGCTTGCTGCAAGATTTAAGAAAGGATTAATAAATAGGATGGAATTTGAGAATGAAAAAATTAACCTTATTGATATTAGTAGAAATCATCACAAAGCAATATATAATTTAATTAGAATTGGGTTGCTGGCAGAAAGTGTTCTTCAGGACCCTATATTTACACCAAACTTAAAATTGCTTAATGAAAAATAAATCACTAACTATTATTATTTTACAATCTGTGCTTATCATAGGGCTAGTATGGTTAATTATTTATTTGGGGAAAGATGAAATTTTCAGAGACGTTGTCGATGCTGCCGATTCGGAGATAGTTAGCGAATCAGAATTGGAGAATTTGGTGTCTATTAAGAATAAAACTATAACCCTTCCAAATTCGATAATTAAAAATAGTGGTATTGAAATTCAGCCAATTTCTGAAAGCAAAAAACGGTCGCTATATTCATCTTATGGCTATGTAGTGAATTTGAAGAATCTGATTGATTACCAGACTAACTATTTAAATTTAAATTTTGAAATAAATAAATTAAACCTCCAGCTAAAAGAAGAGCTTGTGCACTTTAAAATATTACAATCACTTAATGAGGACAATAAAAATATTGCAGACTCAGTTGTGGTTGAAAAAGAGATAGAAATTAATAACCTTCATAATAATTTAGACATTCAAAAGAATAATAAAAATAATTTGTTACGAGTTATTGGACAAGAATGGGGGCAGTCTTTTAAGGATTTACTAACCGATCCAAAGAAATCCTTACTTCAGAATATTTTCAATTCAGACTCTAGATTGGTTAAAATTACTATTGCTAACAATAAAATACAAAAATTACCTCCTTCAGAATTGATCTTATTCTCCCCACTTCAGCCGCAAAATAAGTACAAGGCTAAACTCATTTCAAAGGCGCCTTTTGGTAGTCTTGATATTCAAGGAAGTTCTTATTTCTATTTAACATTAAGCAATGATTTAATGATAGGTAGCAAGATAAATTCATATATTTCATCAGCTGAAGACAGCCAAGTTAAAAAATTCTATATACCAAAATCAGCTATTGTTTGGAATGATGGAAAACCATGGATATATGCAGAGTCAAGTAATAATTCATTTCTTAGGCATCCTATATTTAAATTTGAAGAGGTTGATAATGGCTGGGTTGTTCAATTTGAAAATATACCCCCTAAAACAATTGTAATTAAAGGTGCGCAATTGCTTTTATCAGAAGAATATAAACACCTAATTACAAATGAAAACGAGGATTAAAAATTAAATGATTGCCTCTTTAATTCGTTTTTCAATTAAACATGCAGGGGTAATAGTTGGGTTAGCTTTTATAGTA
>Ga0209710_1000830_pt1 | contig 25969 bp, 23 predicted proteins | sample ArcticOcean_MG_C_5_FD_187436 | JGI IMG/M metagenome (GOLD analysis project Ga0209710, IMG submission 187436) | Marine microbial communities from western Arctic Ocean - ArcticOcean_MG_CB4_138 (SPAdes) (version 2) | ecosystem: Environmental > Aquatic > Marine > Oceanic | place: Arctic Ocean...
GAACTTTGTTTGTCGCGTGTGCTCCGTCCGCTAATATCACTTTCCATTGTTAGTAAGCTGGGGGTACCTAGACATGTGGTGCATTCTAGTTGTGCTTCTGCATATCATATCTGCATACGAGTCGCACATGGAGTTGCCGCAGTGGACAAGATATCCAGTAGCAACATGTCCCCAAAGTGTGGAGTTTCTCGATGAGAAGTGCTATGGCAGACCCAGGGCATGGATACCGTTCATGTTCGCCAGCAGAACTCGCACAGATACACTACAATGCGTTCAATGTCGACAACGACTCCAATTAGAACGCGTATGTGAACATGACCCGGAAACGTTATGGCCATTGCTTCTTTTTGACACACAAGCTTGCACAAACTAACAGAAGAGCGCTGCTGTAGACATTGGAAGGGGTGCGTTTTCGGGTTGCACGTCGCTGGCGTTAACGCACTTGCCACCAAATCTCACCACGATTGAAGTGGCTGCGTTTAAGGGATGCACGTCGCTGGCGCTGACGCACTTGCCACCGCATCTCACGACAATCGTGCCGCTGACGGAATTGCCGCCGACGATCACCACGGGTGCTGTGTGATTGAAAGGAGGGTAGAGTATAAGACGACCGCGTCGCGTAGACTCATGAATAGATGCCGCCCAAGAAGTACATCGACTTTGTGGAGAAGCCTGCTGAGGAGCGCCGTGGAAAAGCCCCTCCATATGCGATGCGAAATTATGTGGATGTGATTTGCCCTCATTGTAATACGATATGTGCTGAAATACCCGAAGAGTTTCTGAAACAAACGAAAGCATCGGAATGTCTGAAGCATTTACGTTGCGTGAGCAAGGTGATGCACGACACGATCCACCGCGTGGCGGCGGGGACGCGCGTGCCGCAGAAGCGGTGCCGGACGCAAACTCGCTCTCGTCCGCAGAATGCCTCGCGTGTGGAGGAACTCAAACCGCAGGCGCGAGACCGAGAGGCACGAGAGGCACGAGAGGCACGGGTGGTGGTGGAGCGTGAGTAGGCGGCTCAACGCAGGGCGGCGAAGGATGGCGGCGAGGGTCGCTGAGTAGTTCTACAATGTGGGCCGTCCTGGGTCACAACCGAACTTACCTTATTCACGCGACACAACTCGTGAAACCGTGTGCAAACCGTCTGTAGATTTATAATAACCTAAACCCACTTCGGTTTCGTCATTTCATTCCAACCCCGTCCGAAGTCACCATATAACGCGGTTCGTATCGTACGATGCGCAAACCGCCAGAAACTGGCTGTCAGAAGTCCTACCCTACTCGAGTAGAGAACACGGAAGATGAAACTTGTTCGTTTTCAATTATTGCATCGGTTTGTGAGCATTATTTCCGAGAACCAACCGTATTGTTGAGGACGATGATATGTATTCAGCACGTAGTGCCGCAAGCCCTCAAACTCAAAGCGCTGCGACTTGCGTGTACCGCCTTTACTGGGCGCAAAGATGTGGTGATTGTTTTGTGTCGCCACCACAGTTTTTACTTGACAAACAGTCCAATTTGCAATAGCCACTGAGTCGTCACCGTCTACGCGGTGTGGTAAAGTCACGACGGCTAAACTTTGAGTTTGCATGAGTTCACGCAAAGTATCTAATCCTCGATCGAGAGTGATGTTCGCAAATTTCCATGCGTGTGGCTGCAGTTCCAAAATTACCTCGTTCACCATCGCCCAAATTGGTCGGAGCGCTTCCAGAACTGCGATTTCATACCCCTCGGTATCAATCTTGATAACGGATATGGAGTGCAGCTTCTTCACACGGACATAAGCACCCAAGTGCAGTGGCACCACGTCGGTCATGCGCATTTTAGGGGATAGAATATGTGTACGATTATCCATGCCATAAATAACCCTGCTTTTCTTCTGTAACAACCCAGTAGGCCATCTTCCGGCAACCGCAGTTGGACTCGCCATCACACCGCATTCGTCGTCGGGCACTTTGATAATCGTATCTACAGTCTTCGGTGCCACGTATCCAAGATGCAACTCTGCCATGAGCCCATTGACCATCAAATTGCATGAAGTTGCCAGCATGCACATTGGCTGCATGTCAACCGCAACAACATGAACGCCAAGCAAAGCAGCAAAAATCGCGTATGCACCGATATTGGTGCCAATGTCAATTGCAGTGCTTTGAGCAGAAGCAGATACAATCGCAGATGTAAATGCATGCACTGATAATGGTTCAATTGCATAGAGGTGGTGTGGAACACCATGTGCAAATTTTGGCGTGTACTTTCGCAGATGTGGCCATCGACTATCGAAATGCATTGCGTGACTTTTGGAGAATGATTTGCATTGTGTACCGTTGACGACAAATCTGCTTGTTGACCCACGCCTGCCGTCTGCCATGGCGCGAGACATCTGAGATCTCTGTTGGCGACGCGGGCGCAATCCCCGTAACTCGACTCGAGAGAAGGCCCAGTCGCGCAGGTAGAGGTTGGGGTGCGACTCGTATGCAGATATGATATGCAGAAGCACAACTAGAATGCACCACGTGTCTAGGTACCCCCAGCTTACTAACAATGGAAAGTGATATTAGCGGACGGAGCACACGCGACAAACAAAGTTCCACTCACTAAAGCTATCATCTACATAACTTGTCAATAGTTGGTCACTGCAAACCCAGCACGGTGTACCTCACACACTCCTCTAGCTAGCGACATGATGAGTTCTTTTGCCATGTAATAAAGAGGCAGGTGACCCAATGAGGATTAGACCTAGACATACTATCGACGGTGTCGTTGTAACAGCGCCTATGAGTGTTGGAGAGGGGACGTGCCCGTGCAACCGACTCCAACGTCCGTCGCATATGTCCATATGGGTAGGTTACGACATCGAAAAGGCCCATATCCACCATGAGAAGATGTTTCTGACGCAAAAACGGAAGATGGAGTGCCAATCACCCACGAGCATACGCAAGGTGCTCAGGGCGGCTTGTACACCGACAACATTGTACGAGAAAATGCAGCGTGGGCGCTGTGATGTAGAAGTAAAATTACGAGTCAGCTGTTTATAGACGTCGATGCGACCCCGGGGCTACAATGTACATGATAAGTTATGTAACGTCTCAGAATGGATTGGAGGCGTGTTGATGGTGCGTCGGTGGTGGGTCGGTGATAGGTCGGTGATAGGTCGGTGATAGCTCGGGTATGTTGTTGAAAGATGTGGGGGATATAGGAGGATTGGTGGGAGATACTACGCGTGATGAAAAATGGCGGGAAACGGTTGGTGGGGGATGTGTGACGATAGTACAGTGGGGTCGACGGCCGGTGTAACTGCCTGTTTTGGGTGTGATCGACGTGAGAAAACCATGATACCAGCAGAATTATACGCTAGGATGTGCGATCGGGGTTCAGAGTCGCGTATCAGAATCACTCACGATCGCAACCACTTGTTGCGACACTCACAAATCAATAAACAATAGGTGAATCTACGAGAAAAAATGACCATTGATAACAGCGATCAGAATGATGCCCCTATGGTTGAAAAGAAGACGCGAGTGGCGAAAATTTCGACACAAACGCCATATGCCGCATCAGATTTTGAGATGTTCAAGAGGCCGGCAAATATCGAGGCCACGATGCGGCAGCGCACTCCATACAAGTTTGAGACGAAAATTCACTCAATTAAGAACCAGCCTCATGACGATGCGAGTGCGGAGGAGTGGGCGGAATACGAGGAGGCGGCTGGATGTGTCAAAGGATACTTTTTGAAGGGCAAGAAAAAGCTGTCAATTCCTCTCAAAAGCATCCTCCGCCTCCGCCGTAAGGCGAAGGAGGAGGGTACTTCGATCAGCCTGTCACATGAGGAGGCGTTCCAGTTGCGTAAGGCTACAACGTGTATGAAGGAAGGAGCTCCGATTACATCGCAGTTCGATTGGTTATATGATCGTATTACTGTCGGTAATACGATTGCCGCGGAGATTCCAACCAATCTGAACGAGGGTATCAAGGTGGCTGGGCCTGACGATACAGTCGAGAGTGCTCCGGTCGAGATGCGTTACTTTCCTCGTATGGTCTTGATCCGTGGGATCATGACGGATGCGTGTCCGGAGGGTGAGATTCCGGTCGAGGAGGGCGAGATGTTCCATGTTCCGCCGTCGGTGCAAAACAAGTGGTTGGACGATCACTACGACGAGCTGGGTGAGAACCTCAAAAAGGCGTTCCGTCTCGAAGATAAGGATGAGAACGAAATGGGATTCAGCCGCTCCCTCCGAGTGCCGATCAAGTACGATCCCAAGGAGTGGGCTGATATGCTCAAAGAGGGTGTAAACGTGGGCAAGAAGCGTACCGAATCGAAGGTAGACAAGGTGGACAAGGTGGACAAGGTGGACAAGGAGAAGAAGGCTACCATGAAGCGCAAGACCGACTCCAAGGCCGACTCTAAGGCCGACTCCAAGACTGACAAGACGGATGGAAAAGTCGACAAGTCGGATGGAAAGGTCGATTCGAAGGCAGACAAGGGGAAGACGACGACCCCCCCCTCGACGAAGCGTCAGAAGGTGGATTCGGCTCCAGCTGACCTCGGTGGAAACGTGGTCGCACAACTCGCCGACCAGGCGACTCGTTCGGGTGGCAAGACGGTGGAGTGCACCATCACCTATTCGGTTCGCATCGTGTAAGCAGTTTTTCAACCAGTTACAACGACTCACCAGTTCAAGAGAATGGTTTGATACTACTAAAAACAGTTGCTGTGGTAATGGTGTGCCCTGTGGGGGTGTGGTCGTTGGTGGTCGTTGGTGGTCGTTGGTGGTCGTTGGTGACCGTTTGTGACCGTTTATTGAATGATGTTGTTTTATGTGCTGAAAGAGAGCGACGTAATATAAAGACCCGATTGTAAAAAAAGGAGAGGAACAAATGGTTGACACGATCCGTATCACATCTGTGGCACATCCAGCCGCGGCGACTTGTCACAGCCATCCAGCGGATTTGAACGATGCGGAGATCGCGACGGCCGATCTCACCGGACTGCCGGTATTTCATGAGCATATGACGAATATGACGCCGATTGGGAAGGTGCTCACTTCGTACCAACCGACGCGTGGTGAGGACGCTGGGGCGTTGATGTGTGAGTCGTTGATCACGGACCCAGAGGCGATTAAACGCATCGAATCGGGACAGGAACGGGGGGTTTCACTGGGTACCGAATTGATCCACGACATGACAGACGGCCATGTCTTGTCGCGTATCAACAAGGAATTGAGTGTCTGTGCACAAGGGGCTCGACCAGGATGTGTGACCAAGTGGATTGCACGAAATAACGAGCCTGGACGACGCGTTTCGACGACACATCGCGCAAGCGTCTTTGGTGCGTATGGAGCGACTCGGACGGGAGTTGACTCGTATCGGGATAATAAGAACCCTCTCGTCACAGTCACATGTGAGCTATCCCCACGCACGCACTAACTCGTACTCTCGTTCGATCTCGTGTACTCTACAATGTCGGAATCAGACGTGGAGCGAAAGCGCATTGCTGATCTCGAGGCGAAGGTGCTGGAGCAGCAACAGAAGCTTGTTGACGCAGAGAAGAGCGCTTCCGATGCAAAGGCTTCGGAGGCGCGGGTCTCGGAACGTCTGAAGTCCTTTGACGACGAAAATCGCGCCGCCGTTCAAGCGGATGCGCCTCGTGTGCAAGAGTTTTTGTCCTCGCTCGGCTCGGACGATGGCGCACAGCCGTACCAAAATCACGTGAAGCACATGCAGACGTGGGCGACAAACATGTGCAAGGATGAAAACCCGATGGCATCCCTCCATCTTGGACGTACGCTCGTCACGGCATCCATTCGTGACAAGCGTCAGCGCGACGAGATTGAGAACCTTCGCGTCGGTTCCAATACGATGAAGGATGTTGCCAAGGAGCGCGACGAGGCTCGTGCAGAGGTGGATGCATTGAAGCAGAAGAACGTGGCGTTGACGGAGGAGTGCACGTCAAAGCAGACTGCGATTGAGAAGTTTGCGCTCGAGATGAAGAAGTATGAGGCACTTGGTGCCCCCCACCCCGCCGTGAAGACGCATCAATTCTCGCGATTGTCGGAGCGCGAGCAGCTGCCGGCATCGATGGTCAATCCCGAGATGACTTCGACGGTATCTGCCAACATTTCCTCGTCGGTTCAGGAGCAGCGCCCTGCCTTTTCGTTTACGGATTGGGTGATGGGCCAGACGGGGCACCTGAGCGGCTCCGAAGCCCTTCTTTATCGCGAGAAGGGAGCGGCTTCGGCTTCGCTTCCGGCGTCGATTGCGGGTCTGAATTAAGCATTGTCTCGTGGATGTCTTCAAGCTGCTTCGAAAGACGAATACATTGCTGAAAGTGGCCACGTTGCACTCCAGTAGGAATCGTGGCGATCGCGCCTTGAACTCGTTGTAGCGCATGGTGTGCCGAATCGCCGCGGTGCTTACGCTTGACGTCATGAAAAAAGAGGATCCCCTGAGGGATAATGGGTTGGTTCAAAATTCGCATTCCACGGTGTAAACAATTGAGTAAGCCGTGTACAAACGCACGAAATGAGTCCAGTTCGCGACGGCAGATTTGGTTCTGTGTGATAAGAATCCAAAGTGTAGCAAACAGTTGTGCGAGTGTGTGTACGAATTGTTCGACGAGCGTGGACTGCTGGAGCACGTGCTTGTAGAGACATGCACGTTGCTCAAGGTGTGTCCACCGTCGTTGTGCCTCTAGGCAAACATTGTGAAGCTGTGTGAGTGTAAACGGACGTCGATTGTGACTATTTTCATTGCTGTGTAAATTGACGAGCTCGTTTTGGATTTGGTTGCACGATTGTTGTTGTAACTCTATCGTATTCAGCCTTTGCGAAATGGATTGGGTCGCCATCGAACGTAGGGATAACAAGGTTTCGACGGGGTCGACCTCTCGTGTAGATTTCGGTGCCGCTCTCGAGATTGGTTCGCGGGTGGCACGCGGTGCTGGATCCATTGGTACGAGATCGGTTTCATAGACTGGTAATACATCTTTTTCATGTGAGGCAGTTGTTCGTCGTTGCGGTTTGTAATGTCGTGAATTTCCATTATCATCCGATGTAGTGCATAATCCTGCGATGACGGCATCCCATTTCTTATCACCACCCCATGCTTGATGGCTGATAGGACAGACATAGTCAACAGTCTCACGGTGACTTGACACAGCCTTCAAATAAGGACACAGTGGACCGCAAAGGTGCTCAGACGGATCGGTGCTGTTGCGTAGTCGCATCTCTTCATTTCGACGGGTCGTCGATATTTCACTTTCCTCCAAACTTGATTGCATGTCTGTCATGATCGATTCCATTAAAATGTCGTTTACATGATCACCGGTTCCATCACCGGTTCCACCACCGGTTCCATCACCGGTTCCACCACCGGTTCCATCACCGGTTCCACCGACTTCACTCCCACACAACTCACTCGTGTCGGTCTTACTGATGACGCGTACGCACACGCGTCGAGAAGTGCGTCGACTCATTTCCACACCGGGGGGGGGGTGGTTCAACGGTTTTAAAAATTAGCGATTGATTACTGCTCGATTTTTGATTCACATCTTGACCATGGTGAGCAACGCGACATTGGTCAATTGATGCTGAATATCGTTCATATTATCAAACCAATCGCACTTGTTTTTCGAGAGCTCTAATTTCATACCCGATTGACCCCACCACGTTCCAATTACTTTATCAAGATCTGATTTGGTCATAGACTCGTCCATTTCATTTTCGTGCGTGTGGATCAGATTCATCGTTTGCTTGAGAAGCCTCTGTTTTAGATCGACTGTGACCGTACTACGTGACAAGTATTCCCATGCCTTTTGGTTTACGTGTGTTAATGAAGACCCTTGTCGCGACGCGTCAACAAAGCGCAGCCCCACAATTTTTGCCAACGTCTGTCCACCAGCATAGTCGGTCGGTTCCTTATTCATCATATCGAACGACGAGTCGTTCGAGTCGTCGGACACATCAGTGGGTGCATCCTCGAACACATCAGCGGGTTCACCACATGCCACGCTTTCGACATTCGATGGACTGCTAATCGCATTGTTATGAAAATCCGTAGATGACTGAAAGATTTCGTTTTGATAGATGCTGCCGTACATTTGGATTTCGTAGTGTACACGACAAAGGCGAGCGTTGTTCGTCTATATAGAGCGATGTGCTAACCATGTACAAACCATCCACGGTTAGGTGCAAACACTGACATGCCGATCATGAATGGAAAGTACCGGGAGATCAAACCACTTTTACACAAAAAACGCGATTCCCCTGCGGTAGATTGCTACACCCCGTATCTATTTGCGGCGATATCGCTTATTTTAGCGTACATCACGTTCATAAGCACGGGTCTTTGGTGCACAAAAAATCCTCCGTCACGTCGGTTGGATACTGGAGGGTTTTGTTTTGAGGTGGTGAGGCATGCTCTTTACACGGAAGTCATTCTATTGGTGGGTACGCCTCCAAGGGAGTACCATGTGCTGCTTCGATTCGACAAGGCTGAGACGGTCGCTTCGAATATACATCTCTATTCAAACGAGGCATACTGGAGCTCGACGCTTGAATGTGAGCAGGGGAGTTGCACGGATGTGATCATGATGAGCAAGCAGGAGAGTCGAGTGCGGGTACTGGACGAGTTTCGACTCTCGTCAAGAAGTGAAATGACGGACATTGAGTATGCGCTCGGGTTGGATGGTAGTTTCACGCTCAACAGCAATGGAGGATATCATCTTGGGTCGCATCGCATTTGTCCGTCCTCTGTTAGCTGTGATGAGATGGGTGAGATGGGTGAGATCGACAATGAACCAGAGGTGGCGACTTACGATCGTTTGGACATTGTATGGAGTGAAGGCGCAATGTACACGACGTCGGATTCGATGGTAAATGGGAGATGGAAGAAGGCGATGGCGCGACGTTCAGGATGTGAAGGCTTGATTAGGATTTTTCCAAGCGAGCTCATGGCACCCCATCTGCTATTTTCAACCGCGTTAGAACGAATGTTCTTGGAGAAAACGATCAATGAAATTTATCAGACCTACGAGTTGGGGACGGTGACGTGCAAAGAGAACTCGCCAGCTACACAGGGCCATCATTATGGTCATTATAGTCGTGATAATCGTGTCGACGCCATCATCGCCGACACATGCGCATCTCATTCATACTGTCGGTCGGAAGCTAGTGTGAGTTATACTCACGTGACCACTTTGGAATTGGTTGTCGTACGTGCTAACCAAAGCGGCTGCATTGGCATCCGACCCGAGCCATCATTGGATGAGATCACGTATGCCGCGTCGAATGGACACACTATGAATTTGGCATGGCTGCGACTCTTCTTGATGCTCTTTGCGGCTGCGATCGTCTACGTGCGTTCATCGGATGTCAACGTCAAGGTCGATACGATTTTTGTACGATGTATTCAGACGATTGACGGCGGTAAGGCCACGGATACCCAACCAATCACCATGGAACGGGCGGTTCTCGCATTCGTTGCGGCGAGCACACGTCTCATCGTCCCTATCGTCCGGTGGCCAACCCTCTTTGCAGACGGATTACAACGGGTGCTCACAATGGAGGTTCTTGCTGGTGCTGCATCCATCTTGCATTGGACCCTGTTGCACGTGGACTGTTCGGCACGTCGATTTAAAATACTCGTTTTTGAAGCAGTGCCTTTGTTCCTTGGAGGCTCGTCGGCAGTGGTTGACGTGTCGTGTACGACGATGCTCGCGTTTACAAATGCACCACTACGCGGAGGCACCTCGACCTTTGACGCGGTCGTAAGGATGCTTACGGTGGTGCTATTGTCGCTCGTATGCATCTCACGCTGTTTTTTCTCGATTAGTTGTGCGGGCCTAGTACTCGGAGTCCACACGAGATGGCCGAGAGGTGATCTGATCTTGATGCTGACCGCAAGCATCTTCTGGCTCATTCAAACGATAAGCATCGCGGTGTGCATATGCGATCTCTACGCCACACCCACTGCGTGGTCCTTCGCAAGATCGACACATATTGAGGTAGGCCTCGTGGCCACCACAATCTTTTGTATCTTTTCCCTCCTCGCTGCACCGACCATCACAAGAACCGCCATACGAATATGCGAACAAATCGACGATGAAAGATTGCAATCGACTCCTGTAATCAAAACGGTACCCAAAGTGTAGTGTGGTAATGTGACATCGGCTCCTCGAAATAAAAAGAGGAGCAACGACGACCTCGATGTGAGCATGCGAGCCCCACTCTTCGTTTGTGAAAACTCGTCCAGCTCAAACTCTGAGTTGTTTATCACATTGTCAGTCGTATTCCTGATGTATCTCACGGTGGATATTGCGTTGGCGGCGGCGGCAATATTGCGCACAAGACTTCCAACGTCTCGGAGGTTCGTGTAAAGTGTATCGAGTATATAAGATGTATGAAACCAGAGGTAGTGTAGGAGTACAAGAGATGAGCGTTCGCACGAGAGTCGCACCACCAGCAAACGTCCCATTAGGACGTTCGTTCCAAATCGACCCAAGTGCGCTTCGAGATGGCATCGCGCGGTCCCTTGCGCCAAGTGCAAGGATCGGATGTCGACAAGATCCTCAGATACAGGCCCTCTCTATGGGCGATGCGTCGCTGATTCACAAACTGAACGCGCCTTACATGCTGACCTATCAGGAACTACAAAAAGAACGGTACCCGATGCCCGTCGTCACCACACACCCCAATTCAATCGAGATTCGGTCGAGGGTCTGGATGGAGCATGGGCTCATCATGAAGGTTGTTACCCATGGGGAGGGATCGAACACGCTGGCGACGGTTACGATTAGTTCGCATGCCAATCCAATGCAAGACGTTGACACCGGCGAAATCACGACCCCTCCGAATCTTGAGTTTGTGGATGAGACCTATCGCTCCACTGACGATGGATGTTACAAGCGACTCTATCTTAATGCATACCAGACCGAACAACAATATAAGTATCACCCGAAATCTCCGGCAGAGGCAAAGAAGCCTTATATGAGCGGCGCCCCGTATTTTAGTGCCATCGGTATGGCGCTAGAGGCTATGCTTGATGTGGCCTCTGGTTCAGATACACTCATGGGAATTGGTGCGTTGAACTCCTCTCAGTTCACAGGTGATCAAGCGATGGAACGTGCAGGGAACGTCCCTATGCACAGTATAATCCGGTTTCTTATCACACACTACGCCACCGCGGCTCGTGCGTTCAACTCGACCGACCACGTGAACGTACTCGATCGAGAGACGCGCAGCTATAAACCCGTGAGGCATTGACGCTATTTCACCGGTCTATTTACCGGTATTAGGTGCTTGTGTGTACAGATGCTCGTTACGAGGGGCGTGGTCGTCTCTTGTAGGGGGGGGTGGACGGTGGTGCGGGGACTCGTGATGACGGATGTAATACTCGTATCCGAGGGCAGCCACTTGATAGATGCATATGTTCGTGGCGCGTCCGGTACGGTCGGAAAGACGTGCCAGATGAATGTCCTTGGGGTCTCTCGAGGTGTCCATCGGAGGGTTTTATGAAAGTCGTTCCATGATACGAACCAGCTCGTCACATGCACTTCGTTTAGCGACATGGAGCTCCGAATGATACGCATGGAACCGGAGTTGCCTTGCGCATGTTTTAACTCGGTCATTCTCGCTTCGAAGCGGGGAGGGAAGGAGACCATAGTCTCGCATTATCTTCACGAAGTCGCGCTCATCGTCGATCGTCACCCTCTCTGCCACCCGCTTTGCCACCGTATACAAAACGGGTGCATCCATCGCCTCAATGTGCGATTCCACTGTCGGTATATTTTCGATAAACAGTGTCATACCTTCCCACGCCGATGAATCTTCGAGCAATTCTGGGGCCGGTCGGATGCACGTCACATCCGGTCGGATGCACGTCACGTCCGAAGCTTGTCGTGGACTGTCGTTCTCCACCCTCCGTGCCAGACGAACATGGTGAGGGTTCCGCCCTTCCCGTGGCATACTATGGACAGGAGGGCCAAAAGATTGCTTCAGTGTCGTGATTACGTCATTAGCCGTTGGATCCGGTGTCATGAAATGTGGGGTAGAGTTCTGAATCGCCGCCATTTTACACTATAATTGTGTTGTCCGCTACAATCAGGCTTACAGCCGTACCTTACATTACTTCCCACCTCACTTCTTATACCCACACACCTTCCTCAACTCCGCAAACACATCATCGCTCATCCCCATTCTTATTTATAAGAGTTCGGTTCCACGCTAGCTTTTACTACGTTTTCAAGGTACCTAACACAAGGTCACGCACGCGATCTGTCGCGATATTAAGCTGGTACTATCGTCAAATACTAACACATAGTATCAAAAGTTGATTTACGTTTGGTATGGACACCATTTACGATCATAGCCGAATCGCCCTCGACGGGCGCAAAATGGAGCTGCTTTTACGAAACATATCAGGAATGGTCGTTTTGGTTACGGTTGTATATGGAATGGGTCATGTAATTACACGACTCGCCGAGCAACATACGTTGTTATCGAACGAACGACAGCACGACTATGAGGTGTTACGCATGTGTTCGGAGCAACGACTTGCGAGCGATTCGGCGCGCATGCGCTCAATGTGTCTTCAGGCCCGTGCGGATACTTCCACCCCGGTTATACTCGCAGCGCTCTTGAAGACGTGTCGGTTGGTGACTATGGATCTATGTGAATCAATGCCATCCGTATACTCACCATACTCGCTTATGGTCGTGTGCACCGTCTTGCCATGGGTGCTACCGTTGATACGAATGCTCAGTCCGCCAACACGAATCGTCGTAGACGACAGTAGGGGTGAAGGTACACACCACGTCACCTTCGTCGTTCCGACGGATATGGCTGGGATGACTTCTGCCTGGAATGGGTGGAACGCGTGGAAGAATCCTAAATCACCGGCGATGCTTTGCCTGGATGATTGTGAGACGGCCCATCTGAAGTATGATTAGGTAGTCTGGTAAAGTAGTGTTACGACATTCGGAGTCGTTGCGCGAGTGGCAGGACGTTGGTCGGTCCACTCCTGATAGAAGATTGGGTTGATGTCGTATCACTTTTCACCATTGACTTCACATCTTCGCTCTGATCCACATCTCTCTGTCGTTTGTAGTGCGTTTGGTTGCGCTGGACACACTCTTCGACCGACAGGATCACACCTTCTGACTGTGTCGTGATAATAAACTGCGGCTGTGTATGAGCGAGTCGACGGATAAGTTCGTCGAGACCCAATCTGCATGTATCTTCGTCAAGCGCGTATCGAAATGCTGTGGTTGAGATGTCGTGAACGAGGATCAAGTACGTGGAAGCGCAAAAATGAGTCAACCCATGTTCCAAATCGATTGAGGGTGTTACACTTGTCGCCGATGGATCAAAATGCGTGGGGAGTCGCTTGGTATACGCAGCCAAAGGGGTAATTAGCATTGATGTAATCTCAGGCCACTTCACTACTGTCGATGTTTCGCGATTAGAGCAATTGTTAGTCGGGCTGATGGTAGAAAGGGGCCCTGTGACCATAGCTTCCATGAGGATATGCATTCCACGGCGTTGTAACTTTAAAATAGAAGAGTCTGGTGTGGTCGCGCTGGTCGCGCTGGTCGCGCTGGTCGCGCTCCGTGCCTTGAACACGATAGACCCAATAGACCCCATACCAACGGCAACATCACCTGAAATCTCACCGGGTGAATGCAGACAGTTGTATCCACACGTCTTGATCGCATGATTCAGTTCGGCACGTTGTGCATCATCGACCGCATCAGATAGGTAAGGTGTGATAGGGGCCAGGTCTCGCACGACCGTTCGTTCTCGTGAGTGTACATGATCAGAGATGTCGATTTTCTTGTGCGACGCACGCGCGTCGAGAATAAGCGCAGATATTCTTGGATCGTGCACGAGACGTTCCATTGTCGACACTTTAGAAGACGACTCCTCGAGTTGTTTGTACAAGAACGCAATTGGCGCATTGGGAACTTCTGCATGTATGGTGTGCTCCTTACGGATGAGCAAGACTGGGGTCCATAGCTTGTCGCAGAGCTTGAGCATACATCCACCTATGCAGTCACCCTCTAGATCGAAGTTGTTTCGTACCTCCAACGGAAGCGGTGCTTCGTCGCCGATGGCATCCATTGAAAATGATGTGAATATCGGGCACATTTCATTAACTTTGATTTTGAGGCTCACGTTTTTGGTGGTATGGAGATGCACGGTCAGTCTTTGTAGATACGCTCGGCGACGCTCCTCGTCCATGGTCATCACGTCGCCGTGCGATGCGATCAGGCACGGCGGTACGTTGGCCACACTGAGATAATCAGCAAACGACATGAACAATGTTTACGCGGTACCGATACGCTTCTAGAGTGTGGGTCGAGTGTGGTATACAGACGTTGGTTGTGCACCGGTCGTACGCTCTAGCGTACAAATCTATACAATTCTATTGTCTGGGAGAGGGTTGCTCTTATCCAACTGCATAAAGATGGGAACGGTCGTGATCTCCACGACCAGCTTGAGTTGTTCGTTCATACTATTGGATAGGACCACAAGCTCTTTTACCGACTCCTCTTGGATGTCACGAAAAAATGGTGTGAGAACCGCGTTTTCAGCAATTGTAATAACTCCGGTAGTACGTGGTGAAGTCGTTGCACCATTTGCGTCCTCTTCCTTGGCCGTTGAGATGGAGATCGTGATGTTGGAATCACCCTCCAGCTTAATACTCAGCCGACGGTTCTCAAACTTACTGTGGGCACACTTGTCTTGAACATGTAAGGTGTAATTGCTTGTTGAGATCCATGTTCTAGGAGCCTTCGCCGCAAATGGCGAGGAACTTACACCATTTTTTTGTAGCCAATATATTGTCGATACCCAGCATCCGTTCTGTTTTTGGTATAAAACAAAAGCGTATGTCTCGTTTAAGATCGTTTGTAAGAGTCGGTCAAGCAGGTAATTTCCTTTGGCGGTGGTGGTCACTTGCAATGGAGTGCACCCAGAACTTCGAACCGCAAACTGCTCACTCGAATCGCTACCATTCGAGTGTTCGCTCACTCCATTTCCCTCCCTAGTGGATAGGCTCGCCTTTGGGTTGGATTGTCGAAGATTGATGAGTTGTGAAAGGTGACACGCGAGGGTTGACATGTCGTCAATGGACCATTCGTTCTTGCGCAGCTGTTGCATCTCCTCGGTGTTAGCCAAGAATCCCTTGGCTAATGTACGTAAACCTCCATATCTTAGGCTCTTTTTTCCGACTCCAATCATAGTCGGAAAGGGTTTTGGAAGGGGTTTGACCGTTTGATCGACTGCTCGATTGCCTCTCTTCGGTGAGGCGCTTCTATTTCGTTTCCCGGTATCAATAGTGAGTCTGAGGTCGAGGCTGCCAATCGCATCGGTTCTTGGCCTTCTCTTCGGGCGCTCCGCGTCTTCATTGTTTTCAACCTCTTGTTGAACGACATGTGTCAATTGTGCAAAGTTTTCAAGTGACGCGATGTAAATCACATATTCGGAGTCATTGACCCCAAGGTTTTTCCAAAACACGTCGTGCGGATTTTTAACGGGTTTTGACACTCGGAAATGCAGCTCAGCGACCACGATTGGAATACTCTTCGTCTTGCTCCATCGTCGTTTGATAAGCTCAAAAATCGATGTCAGAATTCTTGCTCCTTCCTGCGCTGATAGTATTACTGTTCCGACGCTCCCTGCCGCACCTCCCCACCCCCACCAATACCACCAATAAGCAGAAATATATCCGACAAAGCTCTTGATTGGTCCGGATGGGATACTGGTTTCGTATATGAGCTGGACCGGTCGGAAGATATAGTAGATTACGTCAAGATGTGTCAACTGTGTAAGAGCATACTGAGACGCCACGGCGTACAGGATTACCTTGATCAACCATGTTAAGGTGAAAGGGTATGAAAAGCTGGGAATCACATTGCACGTGGAAAGATCGGTGATGGTCTTGTAGGTCACCCACGTTGTGACACCCGCTTCCCTTTGAATGATACGATACCGGTTGATGGTGCCAACCACCTGATCTAGGATTTTTTTCGTAAACTCTTGACTTTCACGTTGCTTATTGTCTCGAAACTTCTTAAAACGATCGCGTTGTATAGGGTCTGTGGCGTCGCTTGGATGATCGCTTGGATTGTCGCTTGGGTTGTAGATTGTCGCACCGCTATAATCGATCATCGCATCGAGATGACTCGGCATGTCTCAACAGAAATACAGCCTTTGCACATTTTTAAATCTAACATCAACTCTTTTATATCGCACACAGCCAGCTTGGTGCGATGACAAATACAAGGACTACAGCGATGCCCGCAATCCGTGTGAGTGGGTACTCGGATGGCAGCGAACCTGATATGACCGTGAGATACAGCAGGTAAATGAGGCAGACCATAAGAACCGCTACAAACCAGCATAGAAGTTGCATTGAACGCGTGAGGTCTTGCGGTGGAAGGCGCCTACTTACCATAATCCATGCAATAATTGGTGAGAAGTGCCACAGTAAGAACGAAAATGCCGTTCTCGCAACGAGTGGGTCGGCAACATCGCGTGTCGGAGGAAGGCTGCCGTCGTAGACGGCAAAAAGGGAGATGCTACCAACTGCGAGAAACCACGCGATGCTTCGAGCTAGTAAAGTGATGATTTGCAACGTAACGGGCAGCCGCTTGACCCATTGATTGACAAGAAGAGCGAGGCTCAGCAACACGAAGAGGAGCAAACATGTGGCGTTACATACGTTCGTCAGGTAGGTGAAGGTGACTTTTAGCCCAATCTTTTGCAAGTAATACATGATAAAATCGCCGGCGATTGCGCCGTTGACACACAAGGCACCTAGGTATTCGTCGACCAGGCTACCGGCGATGAGACCAATGAGTACAGTGAGTAACGCGATGTCGATTGACGCGTCGATCGACATCGCGAACTGTGAGCTGTTGAAGACGATGAGTATACCAACGGCAGCGGTAGCGGTGACGATGACCATGATGAACCGCGTGCGCTGCGCATCAATGTGTCTACCAACCATGGAGCGGTCGATCAGCTGCGCAGCGAGGATTGTGGTCGCAAGCGCCAGGAAGGTCGCTGGACCTGTGGCGTAGATCGACGAAAGAATACGCCGCATCTCATACGCCACGGGGCATTGGTCCACTATAAAGCAACCATCCGCGAAAAGTGCTGGGATTTGTGAGACCATCTGACTCTGTGAAATGTATAAACAGAGCACACACACACATTGTAGCATTCCTGAGAATGCAAACGCTGGCGCGCTACGCGTAATGTCAACACGTATCACCCCAATAAGTCCAGCGACCAAAGACGCCGTCGATGTAAATGCGAGTAGAAACATCGCCTTGGCGTCGCACATAACACACCCCGTTCCAATAGAATCGCCACCCCTAACGTAGATTTTTGTATGAGTTTGTAAATCCGTGCATGTCCACAAGGCCTTGCGTAGCAATATGGTGCCGGTGAGCAGGATCATCGACGCCGCCATGCGGTAACATTGCGCTGTAGCGTACGGAAGTTGATCGACGGCGTCGGCATCCACCGAAACGCGAGCGGCGGTCCACGGTGGTAATTCTGAAGATCTGAATGTCATGGCAATGCATGTCGATAAGACAATTCCGTAAAATAGCACCGTGCCAACACGGTCTATCTCCTGTGAATCGACATCACCAAGGAAGACTATAATGACCAGCACTGCGGCAAACACAACTTTCACCGGGTCGACTTGTGTCATTCTCATCCGTAGCATTACCGAACGGAACGCAGGGGCCGACATGAACATCACCAAAAGAATCGCGCTGTTGTAGAGAGTGGCCGGTGTGCGCGTAAAACCCACACGCAAAGGATAACTCGACAAAATTTCCGTCGAGAATGACGCGCTAACTAACACAAATGGCAACAACACATTCACGTAGATCGAGGCTTTGGTGTGCACCATCAGAAAACACAAACTAGACCAAATCACTACGGGCTACGTTCTTATGTGGGTATACTGTAACATGTTCGCCACGACCACCGGTGGTGTAAAAATTATGTTACATACCGACAAGAAACATGAGGAAGCCCATGCTTTACGGCGTATTCAACATTTTAAAGTACCAGATTCGTCACCCGAAAATGTGTATTGGGAACTATACGATATGGAAATTCAGGCGCGGCGGACACGTGGATTTGGAATGTCACTTCCTCATTTCGCAACGTTTTTCACTCGTATGGAAGCTCGTGTGCTGCGACTTATGGGTGACGCGGTTGATCGTGACGACGCAAAGGATGAACTTTCCACCCGGCTCGCGCACTTTGTGGATACATTCGAAGATCGGTATAAACAATGTCTGGTAAGATACACAGACCTTTCTACAGACGAGCATTCGTACGCATGGATGTGTCTGATTTACAGCAACCAGGTGCATCCACAGTCACTCCTCACGAACGACATGAAGGCTGTTCAGATCTAGGGTCTACAAGGACCCGGGGACTCGAGGACCCGAGTGCCACAGGAAGCGCACTCGGGGCAAAACCTAGTGATAATGTCCGGGCGCCAATGTTCTTCCTTGTTCTTGCCAGTGCACGAGCGATGAGTGATTAAGAACGGCCGTGAGAACTCTGTTAGGATTTGACCCATAAACACAACCTCAAATTTGAGCCGGAACTTACTCCCTGAGGCCAAATTCTTGAGTGTGCCTGAGGTGACACGCAAGGTGACCGACACGCGTGTAGCATTCGTCGTCAGAGTGAACTCACAGCAAGATTCCAGTCTGCCAGATCCCGCCTTGTAGGAAAGGTAAGCTTCGTGAATGGGCGTCTGATCTTCTTTGCAAAGTGTGACTTTGAGAGCTACTGACGATCCACTCACGAGCGCATCGACCGTCGAGTATGTTTCATCATCTCCGTGCTTCGCTATCTGAAATATACTGACATCAAAGACCATCGCCGTCCTCGAACGAACAATCCAATCGGCATCTGCACGCGCACGAATTTCGGGTCCACACATCCCAATCTCGTTGGGGAAGAATCGCGATGGTAATCCCAAATCGAGGCGGTACGTCGTGTCAGTACTTCCAGATAGATTCCCAGATAGGACGGCGACCCGTGCACGCTCGTACTGTAGCTGCTGCTTCAATGCATTTATCATCTTGAGCTGTTGTACCGATATGTTACTGATCTCTTTGTAAATATTTGACCTTTCGGTCGGTTTCATCTTGCAAAAGGTGTCATACCTTGGTAGCTTTTGACAACGGGGGCGCGTCACCTTGAGGATTGGACTGGGCTTGGCCTCTTCACCGCCGTCTTCACCGTCTTCACCGTCTTCACCGTCTTCACCGTCTTCACCGTCTTCGTCACCATCTTCACCGTCCTCTGACCTTGGCATCATGAGCAACCCTGTCGTGGCGCAATTGACGGCTGTGCGATCAACTTCTTCACCCACGACACTGTTAGAATCGTCACCAGATTCGTCGTCGTCCACCAATTCCACCTTACGAATCTTTCCACTGCGTCCTGAACATACCGCCGAAAGATCCCGTGGGTTTCGGTTCAACATCGAATCTGGTGTACGATCTGTATAGAATAAGTCCTCGTCGTCGTCCATTCTTGTCGATCTCGCAGACGGCAAGAGTGGCTAGTCTAGCGTACAAATCCATTGCAGCCGACGCTAATATACGCTAATATACGCTAATATACAAATGTGCGCCCATGTATGACATAACATACTTTAAAATCGAATGCATCCAATGGAGATCACCATGTCGACTGCGGTCAGAGAACTCTTCCTACAAGAATACGAGTGCATCACATTCATGGGTAAACGCAGCCAAGACAATGACGAACGGTTCGAAATTCGACGCGTGGCTATGACGGATGGCATAGATGCTATTGTTGTCAACGGTTGTTACCCGACACGAAATGTCGAATGCCACATTCTATTACCAAAAGGATATCCATCAAGGCGTACGACTATGCCGTGTGTGTCAATCAAACACACCACATACGATACAACCGGAACCCCCGAGTTCGATGCAAATCTGTATATTGATCAAAACGATGTGCGAGAACTTGTACCAGAACGTATCGCAGACTTGTGCGCACTCCCCACGTGGCTACAGCTTTCATGCAACGGTTTTACCCTACCAGAAATGGAACAGTACTGGGACGTTATTCCCGTCATGACCGCAGTGGTTGTGCGTTGTGCGATGAATGCTATGTTTATCCACGACAAAAATCACATAGGACTAATGTTACTCGCCGACGAGTTTGATCAAAAGTACGATAGGTTCTCTTCGAACGAACGTCTTGCAATCGATCAACTCACCCCCACACACAACACAGATTCTCATCAATACTGTATGACAATAGGGGGCTATGTCCTCGAAGCATTCTTTGGAAACGCGGCCTACACATCTTCAAACATATGGCAGTCGGTGATAAATCCAAGTGGAGAAAAGACGACGTTGACGTTCGATGTGAACAAAAGCGCCGTCCGCAGCAAGATCATATGTTGGCTGTGCAACATCGAAGACGACTTGCGATACGGTGGCAAGCACAGATCGACGATTCGCCAACGAGCTCATCTATTCATGCTTCACACATACCAGATCTTCAACTTTGTCAAGACAATCAATCTTGGTTATTCGACTCCATGTGAAGGTGGTGGTGATGGTGGCGATGGTAGTGCACCGACACAGAACTAGGCTCATGGTCCGATTGAGGTCTGATCGGATAGAAAAAACCAAGTGGGTTCACCGTGGCTCCAATGCCATGCGTGTACTTGAATTGGTTAATCAAAGCGCGAGACGTAGGGTCGACAGCTGGTCTGAACCTGTCGTTTTTCTGACGCTTATTCTTGATGACGTGTCGTAAATACTCCATGTTTGCACGACGTATGTCCTTGATTTTATTCACTAGCGTGAAGATGTCAATGTCACAATCGCTGACCATCTCCTTGAGTGTACATTTATCTACAACGAGTTCGCACTTCTCGGCGATCAGTTCCTCGATACGCCGCTGCTGAATGGTCACATGTGTGGCGAATAGATGCTTCATTCGAGTGCGCATGACCCCCTGCTTCATATCGTGACGTTCTCGAAACGCACACTCTCGACGAAGGTAAGTTAGTAGTGCGACGCGCACTCGTTGGTAACGCATTCGTACTGGTAAAATGTTTTCGTATTTGCTGTGTAGATCTTCGAGTGTCGTCTCGAACTGGCACAGCAAATACGCCGTTTGCTCAGTGCATTCGGACTTAATCGCCGACATTTCGGACGTTAAAACGCCCACAACGCTCGTCAACTGCGTGTTCTTCTCAGTCACAGTATCAAAGTCAAGCGTAGCCTGCTGATGTTGTTTACGTGCATATTCTAATTCATGTGTGAGAGTCGCGACATGACGCCGTAAATTGGCCAATTCACCCTTCTTTGGACTCGTTTCTCGCTCTAATATTTTGATTGCACCCTCTGTCGCTTCGGCAGCTTCGTGACGCTGTTTTTCTAACTCGACCTTGTGTTTCTTGATGAGATTTTCCATTTCGAGCTTGTGTTCAGCGCGAAGCTTTGCCTTCCATGTATTGAATTTGGGTACAATATCGCTCTCTTGATAACTCTCTTGGATCGGAGTCTGCTTTCTTAAGAGCACGAGCTGTTGTGTTATATTTGCGACATGGCGTCTTTTATCTTCCAAATCTTCAAGAAGAGTCTTGTACAAGGCTCGAGGCACCATGTCTTGATCCGTTTTTGGTGGACATGGTGTGTGGGAGTTTACCATCGGCGCCAAACGGTGACTTGAGAACTGTTCTTTCATCTTTCGCCCCAGTCGCGAATTGAGATCACCACAATCCATCGTAACCGGCTCAGGAACATCGAGGATCATTCGACCATTTTTTGATGCAAAGGCTTCAGAATCACTTGATCCGTCTACTCGTGTACATCGCAACTCACATGCGATCTCACAAGCATTTGCATACCAAGGTGCAACGACATACGCGACGATCAAGCGGCGTCCGTCGAGTGCCTTCACATGTGCTGCTATCTCAAAGAGATGACCCATCATCACTTTATTCGACCCAAGTGCGGCCATTAAAATCTCTATATTATCACCATGGAAGAGGTGGAATTCGTCTCCGTAACTGATGACTGCGACAAACAAAGTGTTCTCTGAAAAGTCCCAACAGATGCCACCATCTTCACGTAACACCGCCAGAAACCCACGACGAATCAATGCGAGGTCCTCCGTAGGCTTACTCAGCGCGAGATGGTTCCGGTAATAAATCACCCATTGATGATAGTGATCTTGCAAAACCTTGAGAGGGCGCTTACGTGAACACACTAGCTTGAAAAAGTTACAAACTCGAACGTGTGTGCAATCGTCCATATTACAACTAATGTAGCGACACTCGACGATTTTACACTTCTGAGTTAGCGTTCTTATAATTCAATCTTCATCGGCATCGCCCTCCTCCTCCTCTTCGTCTTCTTCTTCCCCCTCCTCCTTCTCCTCGTCCTCGTCCTCGTCCTCCTCCTCGTCCGCCTCCTCGTCCTCGTCCGCCTCCTCGTCCTCGTCCTCCTCCTCCTCGTCGTCCTGGTCGTCCTCCTCCTCGTCGTCGTCCTCGTCGTCCTCGTCGTCGTCCTCCTCGTCGTCCTCCTCGTCGCCCTCCTCGTTCTCGACTTCTTCCATTGTTGGCTTGTCAACTTCAATCTTGAGTCCCCATTCAGCCAACAACTCTGTTTCGTAACGATAATATGCTTCCCACATGGCCGATGTCGGCTTTCGGTTCAGTGCTGGCAATGTTTCCCGACCCTTGTACATGGCAATGAGCCGAGTGTACGTATCGTTGATGTCAACACGTGCGGCGGTCTCAAACTCGTCCAGGTTATTATCCCATTTTGGATCATCTGCGTCAAAGGCAGTCTTAGTACGCTTCGAAATATGAACATCATCCAAATCGCTCATATTCGCTAGACAGAACTGACAAACGTCTGCTGGATCCATCAAAACACCTCGAAAGGCTTTTAGCGTACAAATCTACAGGTGTCGGTGGCCGTGGGACGTGACTAACAAACCCTTCAACGTGTATATGACAAATCGGGCGTCAAGGTGCTCTTGCCATAACCGTCTACACCGTCGCACCCACTTTCGGTCGCGTCTGGCAAAATTCGCCGTTTTGCATGTTATAGACAATGCCTGGTGATAGCAACAGCTCATCCTCTAGTGGTTTGGAGTTCCACACAGATCGCCATGTGTGATCGAGTGAAGCATACGGAATGGCACGCGGCGATGTCTCGAGTTCAATGCATAAAATAGATTACAAAGTGCAACTGTGAGGAGCAAGTTTTAGCGTATACACACGTTTCCACCACTTCACTTTATACTTTTATTTGGGGTTGTCACATTATAAATCGAGCTTGTTCAGCCGAATGTGTTAAAGTGATGGACATGACGCAAGCGGTTCAAGCCCAGATCTTGATGCACAGCCCCTTCTTCCGCATTTTCGTTGCGTGGGATGCGTATTTGTTCATGACGACCGTCTTCTTCTTCTGAATCAGTTTCGCGTGTTGAGGGTGCATCATCACACGACCACATGGCGACTTATTCGTGATCGGTGTGTATACGTCGTGGCTGGTCGGGCATACGATCTTGGAATTCTTCAGATTCGTCTTCCGTACCTTAGCCACCAAAAGCTCCTTGCCCAGTATCTCAATCTTGGTGGACGTTGGCGTCAACAACTTGCTCTTCATCTCCTTCCGAATCTCGTTCATCGACTGTTCCAGCGTTTTTTCATCGATCTCATCGATGGGTTTCTTGCCATTTTCACGAGAAGCCTTCCAAACCGCCGCCTTTTTGACCTTGGATTCATTCACTTCACAATATTTCTTGGTGACCTCCTTGCGAATCGACTCGCACGTCTTCTGGACATGCAACGCGGCTTTCACCTTCTCCTTCTCGGCCGTCTCCTTCTCTTTTTCGGCCTTCTCCTTCTCTTTTTCAGCCTTCAATTTCTCTTTTGCTTCGTCGAGAACATCGACTGCCCTCTTCTTAGGGTTGGTCGTGGGGCGAGCGTTGAGGTTCTTATCATCTTCGTAAATGAACTTCACCATCTCCTCCAAAGTGCACTTGCTATCGTTGATCATTGCTCGTAATTCGCCACTTGCAGCGCGCTGCATCTCACGCTCATAAAGCGCGACCTTCATCGCGTACCCCGATTTACGCGTCTCGGCGTCCAAATCGTGTACAAGATTTTCGACGAGCGTCTTCTCAGTCTTATCCTTGGGGGGTGAGGAAGTGTCGTTGGTCTCGCTAGTATTCTTGTTGATACCGAACCATTTGTCAATTTCGCCAGTAGTCACCTTTTGCTTATTGCCTTCGTATGCCAAGCAGGCAATCGGAGTATGGCTATTCTTGGCCCGCTTCTTGGCGCCAATCTCACTGATCGAATCGCATGCAAACGGCCTGTTCTCGACGTTTCCGTGCATACATTCAATGGCATTAGCCAAAGAAGAGTGAATGGACGTCTGCCCGGACGCAATCTGCTCCAACATTTCACGGGGTACATTCGGATCCATCAAAATCTTAGACTCGTAATCCTTGAAGTTAGGATCGTCACCTTTACGGCTCTGGATGAACTCGTTGATATCCTTCTCTTTTTTGTTTTCCAAGCGCATCTGGTCCTTCACCGACTGAATGTTATCGGATACCATCTTTTCATGTTCATCCTTGCGATCCATCTCATGGATAGTCAGGGCGGCCACATATTTTAGCATCTCCGGCTGATAAACGTAAGATTTGAATGACCCGTCGGAGTTCTTGTAGAAAAATGGTTCGAGCGGCGTTTTCTCAGACGACCCCTTCTTTTTACTCTTTGGGGCATGAGCCTCGTCGGGTTTCGGAGATTCGGACGTATCCATCGGCTTGGGACTGGTCTCTTCGTCAGAATCGATCGTATTTGGCATGTTTTCTCTTTTCGGACAAAAGCGACGACTTTTGTGCTGCAAATGCGCAGTCACGCGTTGAGGTTGAAAGAGGCTCTCAGTCATATAAAATGGAAGATAGCGTGCGAAAGTGATTCGGGTAACTCCATACGCAACTGATTAGTACCAAAACGTGCCACAGAACATCAATCGATCTTTTGACTTTGCTTAAAATGCCATTAATAATTTTGGGAAAAAACCATTTATTACGCGTAAATCCATCGAAGTATGGTCCTTATAATTATCACACGTGGGTGGGCACCACGAATGGTGACATCGATATAAGATCTCTTACAAACTCAAACAACAGTGTGTAGGTGGTCATGAGTCTCCTTCTTTTGCTCTGTTTGGTGGAATCGTCAACAAATCGCGACTTAAAACGGTGCCACGGGCAAGTATGTGATTTAATATCACATGCGTGTATCATGCACGATGAAACATTACCGGGACAACAAACCCAAACCTCGCAAGTCGGAATGCATTGTTGTACCGATGACGATTGCATTGGTACATGGGCTGGAGATACACGACCCCTTTACGTGGCTGCAAAGCCCCATCCACACGACGTCGAAAGACCAATGGTAATCGACAGGTGGGATAGACTCAAAAGGCTCGAAGAGGATGAGAACGGAACGTCACGTAACGAGGCTCCAATGAGACGACGCCAGCTGCAAACGGTGCCCAGGTGTATACCTAAACGGCAGCTGCGTGACGAGGCCTCCCCCGCGGAAGTCGCCGCACATCGCCGTCTGCAAAACGACCCCGACGACGATTGCATTGATGATCCAGGGCATCATCACCTTCCCTTACCATTTCATCATCACTTTCCCCATAGCCATTTTCCCCATAGCCATTCTCCCACTTCCCATGGCCACACTCCCCATCTCCATCTTCCCCATGACCATACCCCCCACAAACATACTCCCCATACCCATAGTCCCCATACCCATACACCACATTCTCATCACCCCCATCACCCCCATCATCCTCACACACCCCACACACATACACCCCATTCTCATCACC
>Ga0209710_1000831_pt1 | contig 25965 bp, 21 predicted proteins | sample ArcticOcean_MG_C_5_FD_187436 | JGI IMG/M metagenome (GOLD analysis project Ga0209710, IMG submission 187436) | Marine microbial communities from western Arctic Ocean - ArcticOcean_MG_CB4_138 (SPAdes) (version 2) | ecosystem: Environmental > Aquatic > Marine > Oceanic | place: Arctic Ocean...
TAACGACTTTAGCAAATTGTTTGGTGGTAAATTAATTACTATCGGTAGCTTAGAGATATTGCCTGTGACGGTACCACATGATGCAGGTGAACCTGTTCAGTTTGTTTTTCGTGATATTGTTAGTGGTGAAAAATTTGGCATATTAACCGATACGGGTCATATTACCCGGCATATAGTAGATGCCTACAATAATTTGGATGGGCTACTGTTGGAATTTAATTATGATCAAAAAATGCTTGAAAATGGACCTTATCCTTATTCTTTGAAGCAACGTGTATCAGGTGAGTTAGGGCATTTATCAAATGATCAATCGGTGGGTTTATTACAAGCAATAAATACAAGTCAATTAAGGTGTTTAATAGCTGCTCACATCTCTGAAAAAAATAACGCACATTCTATTGTTAAGAGCCATTTAGAGCCACTCGGCCATTTGCCACAGCCAATATTAGCGAGTCAGGATGCAGGTTTTGATTGGATTAACATCTAATAACCTTTACGTTTCAATATGATTGTTAAATCGATTGAGCCAATCTGAAAAGGGCAACCAACGTGCATTCATAACGATTGAGTAGGCTTGGTTGGATGAAACAACGTTAGTTATGGGGAGTAACCAAGGAGATAGACTTTTTCAGCACCTAATCGAGATGACACAGTCTTATTATTGAGTAACATTAAAATTGTTATGAATTATTAATTCCGTAAGTAGGTACCCTTAGTTAAATAAAATCCTTGCCAGGCTCTTAAAGCCTGACAAAAAATTGGCTAAACAGTTTTATGCGTCCTTGTTGTGTTCGATGAGTGCATAAGCAGAATGGTTATGGATCGATTCAAAATTTTCAGACTCAAGGATATACTGACGAATGCGTTCATCTTCATTGAGTTTACCAGCGATATCACGCACTATGTCTTCTACAAATTTAGGGTTGTCGTAAGCGCGTTCAGTGACATATTTTTCGTCTGGTCTTTTAAGTAGACCGTAAAGTTCACAAGATGCTTGTTTTTCTACGATGTCAATAATTTCTTCGATCCAAACAAAGCCATTGGTTTTAGCGTTAACAGTGACGTGTGATCGTTGGTTGTGAGCACCATATTCAGAAATTGATTTTGAGCAAGGGCAAAGGCTTGTCACTGGAACCAATACTTTAGTTCGCGTGTTGGTAATGCCGTTATTGATTTCACCAATAAGCGTCACATCATAATCAAGCAAAGATTGAACACCAGAAATAGGCGCTGTTTTGTTGACAAAATAGGGAAAGCGCATTTCAATATAACCAGACTCAGCTTCTAACAAGTCTGCCATTTCTGTTAGCATGTCGCGAAAGGACGCGACTGTTATTTCTTTCTCATGATCATTTAGAATTTTAACAAACCGTGACATGTGGGTGCCCTTAAACTGCTGTGGCAAAAATACAAACATGTTGAAGTTGGCTATTGTATGTTGAACACCATCTGATCGGTCTTTTACAATCACGGGGTGTCTTATATCTTTAATGCCAACCTTATTAATAGCAAGTTGGCGTACGTCTGCCGAACCCTGTACATCGGGTATGGTGGTCTCTGAGGTGGCTGAATTGCTCATAATAATACCTATGCTATCGCTGAGTAATATGGATTTGACTTTAAATGATTAAAAGTGAACTCAAATGATTAATTGGGTTGAGTAAACGAAGATAATAATAGCCGACTAGTTTAGTAGGTTATTATACTGAGGCGACTTTTTTAGGCAATCACTCATATTTTTATTTTGCAATTGAGCAGGGTAAAATGAATTCTCATCTGTTTTTTAAAGTGAACGTGGATTAAATTCAATCATACGGACTCAAGTGATTTTCTCACTTGTTAGTCAGTGCAGGTATTCAGCCCTAGGGAATAGGCCAAAATATAAGATAGGCTCTAACCTACTAGGTTAGAGCGCGTTCAATAGTTGAGCTCTAAACCGCTGTTACATCTTCGGCTTGAGGACCTTTTGCGCCTTCCGTTACCTTCATAGTAACACTTTGGCCTTCCTGTAAGCTTTTATGGCCTTCAGACTGGATGACGCTAAAATGAACAAAAACATCTTTGCCACCTTCTTGTGAAATAAAACCAAATCCTTTGGCATCGTTAAACCACTTGACTGTACCCGTTACTAAATCAGACATATCAACACTCTTTAACTTAAAAATTATTATTAATGTTTTTTAGTCAAGCGTTATGTGCTCAACTAAAGACATTGTATGTGAATATATCTTAAACTGCCATCTTTAACAGAACTGTTCATTTTTGCCGATTTTAGATAACAAAACTTGATTTAAAGTGAAGTGAAATTTCTAATTGAGCTGACAATATTCTTTTTGTCGAGGCCATACTCTTCAAATACCTGTTCACGGGTTCCATGAGAGGGAAAAGTATCCGAAAGACCAAGGCGTAAACAAGGCGTACTTAAACGATTTTCATTAAGCACTTCGAGGACAGCACTCCCAGCTCCGCCAACAATCGCACTGTCTTCAATCGTTACTAAACTTGAATGAGTTGATGCCATTTTAATAATCATAGCGACATCAATCGGTTTAATAAAACGCATGTTGATGACGCTACAGTCGAGTTCATCAGCTACTTCGAGAGCGACGCTGAGCAGGGTTCCAAATACTAATAATGCAGTATTTGATCCCTTACGAACCTGAGTTGCTTTACCGAGCTCAATGCAGTTAAAGGTATCTATCTGTTCTGGTTTTGGTGTGCTGTCACGAGGATAACGGACCAGGGCTGGTCCTGAGTATTGATAGGCGGTATTCAGTAATTCAAACATATCTTGGCCATTGGCGGGGACCATTATTATTATGTCGGGAATGCAGCGACAAAAGTTAGTGTCGAAGCTGCCAGTATGAGTCGCGCCATCAGCACCGACAATGCCCGCTCGATCAACGGCAAAAGTAACGTCAAGATTCTGTATTGCAACATCATGAATGAGCTGATCATAACCTCGTTGGAGAAAGGTCGAATAAATTGCAACCACTGGTTTTAATCCGCTTATGGCCATTCCAGCGGCTACTGTTACTGCATGTTGTTCAGCAATGCCAACATCATGATATTGTTCTGGGTTAGTCTGTGAAAACTCAACTAAGCCGGATCCTTCTCGCATCGCTGGAGTCACTGCATGTAGCCGACTATCTTCACGTCCCTTTTTTACAATCCAATCCGAAAAGACTGCGGTATATGATTGAATTCCTGGCTTACTAGAAGACTTAATTATCCCGGTTGAAGCATCGAAAGCACCTACGCCATGAAATTTACAAGGATCGGCTTCTGCCGGCTCATAGCCTTTGCCCTTTTGAGTAACGATATGCAATATCCGAGGCCCAGATATATCTTTTAAGTTTTTAATTAAACGCATAACTTCGGATAAATCGTGACCATCAATTGGGCCAAAATAAGTGAATCCAAGTTCTTCAAATAAGGTGCCTGGCACGACCATACCTTTGACATGCTCTTCAGCGCGGCGAGCTAGCTCCCATGCGGTCGGCATTCGGCGAAGTATTTTTTTGCTACCTTCACGCATATTAGAATAGATTTTTCCAGACCAGATGCGGGACAGATATTTTGACATAGCGCCAACATTGGGTGAGATTGACATTTCGTTATCGTTCAAAATTACTAGTAAGTCAGTATCAATAGCACCCGCATGATTAAGTGCCTCATAAGCCATGCCTGCAGTCATACCACCGTCACCAATAATGGCAACCGCTTTGCGATCTTTGTCCTGTGCCGCTGCGCCAATAGCCATACCTAAAGCGGCACTAATTGATGTGCTGGAATGACCAGCACCAAAGTGGTCATATTCTGACTCTGTTATTTTTGGGAAACCCGACAAACCTCCCTTTTGGCGTAACCCTGACATTTGATCGCGACGTCCAGTCAGTATCTTATGTGGGTAACATTGATGACCAACGTCCCAAATTAAGTGGTCATTGGGGGTGTTAAACAGGTAATGCAAAGCAATAGTTATCTCAATCGAACCCAAACCAGACGCCAGATGTCCACCCGTTTTCGACAGGCTCTCTATAATAAAAGCGCGTAATTCTTCTGCGAGCAAAGGCAGATCTTTTTCATCGAGTAAACGTAAGTCTGACGGTGACTCAATTTGACTGAGAATGGGGGAGTTATTATTTATCATTAGATCTAGTGGGTACGCTCTATAAACCAAGCTGAAATATACCTTAAAATATCAGCTTCCTCATCAAATATCGACAATGCATTGATGGCTTTGTGATGAAGAAGTAACGCCTTATCACGTGAAGCGTCGAGGCCTATTATAGAAGGAAAGGTAGGTTTGTCTCGTTCCATGTCCGACCCTTGTGGTTTGCCTAGGGTTTGGGTGTCACCAACAACATCTAGTATGTCATCTTGAATTTGAAAAGATAAGCCAATACTCCTGGCGTAAGTATCGAGAGCCTCGAATTTTTCTGATGACAGTTGTGATGAGCTTAACGCTGTGAGTTGAATACAAGTTCTGATTAGTGCGCCTGTTTTATGGGTGTGCATGACTTCCAGTTCGTCAATATTAAGTGACCGACCGACAGCGGCCAAATCCATGGCTTGGCCTCCCGCCATGCCTTGAGAGCCCGAGAATAGTGATAATTTTTCAATCATTTTAAGTCGAGCGCTACTATTGCTTGTCATTGATTGATCATGACTTAAAACGTAAAACGCAAGTGCCTGCAGAGCATCACCAGCTAATATGGCTGTTGCTTCATCGAACGCACAGTGGCAGGTCGCCCGACCTCGACGCAAATCGTCATCATCCATTGCTGGCAAGTCATCATGGATAAGAGAGTAGGAGTGAATAATTTCGAGTGCGGCAGCAATACCATCGACTAGGGCTAGCTCTAATCCCAAGGCTGAGGCGGTCGCATAAACAAGAATAGGGCGAACTCTTTTACCGGGTGCTAAAACGGAATAGCGCATCGCCTTGTGCAGTTTAATTGGATGAACCAACTCACTGGGTAACCAATGATCGAGTGTTTGATTAACTCGAGTTTGATATTGTAAAACAAGCGTTTCAAAGCTTTGAGGATCAATCCTCATCATTTTCATCAAATAATAGTGTTTGCTGTAAGCCATTTTTTTCGATCAGCTTCTCTACCCTTACTTTTGCACTAGAAAGCGTATCTTGACAGTTTTTAGCGAGTTTGATTCCTTTCTCGAATTGATCAAGTGACTCTTCCAAGCCCAGTTCACCACTTTCCATCTGGTTTACAATTTGTTCCAATTGAGTCAAAGACTTTTCAAAATCTTCAAGTTTATCAGTTGTTTTAGGCATACCACTAAGCTCAAGTTTAAAGTGATCGTAATTGATTATTATAAAGCATCTAGCGTGTCTGCTAAATGGTTGACGGGTATCAATTTCATATTTTTTATAGAATCGCGTTTGGGCATATTAGCTTTTGGAATAATTGCGGTCTCAAATCCATGTTTACCAGCTTCACGCAAACGCTCTTCTCCATTCGGTACGGGCCTGATTTCTCCAGATAAGCCGACTTCACCAAAGACCAGCAACCGATTGCTAACTGGACGGTCACGATAGCTCGATAATATAGCCAAAATAACAGCTAAATCTGCTCCTGTTTCAGCAATACGAACGCCACCGACCGCATTAATAAAAACATCTTGATCATAAAGTGGAATACCACCATGGCGTTGAAGAATAGCGAGTAACATGGCGAGTCGATTGGCCTCCAGACCGACACTAATGCGACGAGGGTGCCCTGAATGACTCTCGGTCACCAAAGCCTGTATTTCTACCAGAATAGGTCTGGTGCCTTCACGCGACACCATGATGATGCTGCCCGAGACTGGTTTGTCATGCTGCGACAAAAATATTGCAGAGGGATTACTTACCTGTTTAATCCCTTCGTCAGTCATTGCAAATATGCCTATTTCATTGACCGCACCAAAGCGATTTTTGACAGCGCGAATGACACGATATCGGGTAGAGCTATCGCCTTCAAAATAGAGAACGGTATCGACCATATGCTCGAGTACTCTTGGCCCAGCAAGCTGTCCTTCTTTGGTAACATGGCCTACTAGAAAAATAGCAATGTTACTTTGTTTCGCGAGCCTGACTAAGATGGCGGTGCTTTCACGTATCTGGCTAACGGAGCCGGCAGCAGATTGTAAACTGTTGGTATAAATCGTTTGAATTGAGTCAATAACCATAACAACCGGTTTGTTGATAACGGTTTGTGCAATTATTTCTTCGACGCAAGTCGAGCTTAATAGTTTTAAATGTTCATTTGGCAAACCAAGACGTTGGGCGCGCATGCTCACTTGCTGGGGAGATTCTTCGCCCGTGACATAAAGTGCATTTTGGCTCACGCTTATTTTGGCCATGCATTGCAGCAATATCGTCGATTTACCAATGCCTGGGTCACCGCCCAATAAAATAACCGACCCACGCACTAGCCCCCCCCCAAGCACGCGGTCAAGTTCTGAGATTTCGCTGCTAAAACGAGGTGTATCTGTAACAGGAACTTCGCTGAGTAAGATAGAGCTACTTGTGGTGGCCTTGCCATGCCAATTGGTATTAGTTTGACTCGCACCTACGATGGTTGGCAATTCTTCAACACTGTTCCAGCTTTTACAGTCAGGGCATTGGCCTTGCCACTTAGGCAAAATGCAGGCGCACTCTCGACATTGATACTGAGCTTGTTTCTTACTCATTAAAGTTAGCCATCGAGCGATAACTCTGCTTGGATTTGACGAAACTGTGTGATTTTGTTAGTTGATAATCGAACTGTTTTTACCATGTTATTTTTGACTTGCATGATTTCGATAGGGTAATTGTTAATTTTTAGACTGGTACCTGCTTCGGGTATAAATTCCATATACTCTAAAATTAGGCCATTAATCGTTTTGGGACCTTCGATTGGAAGATTAACGTTGAGGTTACGATTAATCAATCTAATATGAGTAGACCCATCAACTAAATAACTACCATCAGTATCTTGATAAAAGTCTTGGTGCAATGCGGTTGGATCGGTAGTGAATTCCCCGACGATTTCTTCCAAAATGTCTTCGATAGTCACTAAACCTTGAATGTCTCCATATTCATCTACTACAAAGCCCATGCGACGCTTATTTTTGCGGAAATTTATGAGCTGAGTCGTCAATGGTGTGCCTTCTGGTATAAAGTAACTTTGACGAGTTAATTTCTCCAGTGTCTCAGGATTGAATTCATTATCCAATAATAAAGGTAAAATTTTTCGTAGCTGAGTAATGCCCAATAAATTATCAATATTTCCAGAGTAAATTGGAATTCTAGTGTGAGAGAGCTTTCTAATATGTTTTAGCGTGTCGTTCCAGCTGTCTTCAAGATCAATACCGATAATATCATTACGCGACACCATAATATCATTAACACTGACTCGCTCTAAATCTAGGATACTAATCAACATGTCACGATGTGAATCAGGAATTAAACCGCTCGTTTCGTTGACAGCGACTCTTAGTTCATCTGAGGTTAGAGCGTCATTCCCCGTTGGTTTATTCGATACCTGGAACAGTACTAATATCATTTTTGCAAGCCAATTAATGACGATTACTAATGGCAACAGCAGTTTCAGCATTGGCTTGTAGACATAGGCTGCTGGAAAGGCAATGGATTCGGGCTTATTAGCCGCGAGAGTCTTCGGCGTTACTTCTGCAAAAATCAAAAGGATGAGCGTGAGCGCACCCGTTGCGATAGCAATACCAGCATCTCCAAACATTAGGTAACCGATATAGGTTGCTAGCTGTGTGATAAGGATGTTGATAAAATTGTTGCCGAGTAAAATCAAACTGATTAGGCGGTTAGGGTCTGCCAGTAGCTCTGCTGCTCGTGTCGCACCACCGTGATTTTTATCAGCCAAGTGTTTCAGACGATAACGATTCAGGCTCATTAGCCCTGTCTCAGAACCAGAAAAAAAGGCTGACAGTAAAATCAGCAGCGCTAGTATAAGAAAAAGCATGTAAAGAGGAATTTCGTTCAAGGCATATGCCGATAGTTATGTTGCTGGTTAAAAGGGTTAGGTGTGAGTTTCTAGTTATCGTTGATTAATTAGCCGTTAAACAATAAATTCATAGGCCAGTTTGCTACCAAAAAAACCAATCATTAACAGCGTGAAGGAAGATAAAGTCCACCTGACTGCTGTTTTACCTCGCCATCCGAATTGTAATCGACCAAATAGTAATGTTCCAAGGATAAACCAGGCAACAAGCGATAACATGGTTTTATGAGCTTGATGCTGAGCAAAGATATCCTCTAAGTATAAAAAGCCCGTCAGAAGTGAGCCACTCAGAAAGATAAAGCCAAATCCAAGCAATTGAAACAACAATGTCTCCATGTCATGAATTGGCGGAATATGTCGAATAAATCCACCTGGATTGTGATCTCGAATGGCACGATCTTGATAAGCTAATAATGTGGCTTGCACCGCACTTAGCATAATAAGGCTGTAAGCAATGACAGAGATCATAATGTGACCTTGTATTGTGCCATTGGTAACAACGATTAACTGCTCCGATGTTGCCGGTGTCATACTCGAAACTAAACTCGCTAATCCCGCCAAAGGAAACATGACAATGCCCAAGGTTTCGATTTGACGAAAGACACAGCTTAATAAAATTTGTATTGAGATAAGCCAAGTAATCAAAGAAAACGTTGCAAAAAGACCGAGGTCGAGTCCCGCTGGGTGCCAGATAGACTGATAAAGTGAATTTGCATGGAATATTAACCCGATAAACGCAGGCATAAGTGACAGCCAGCGCGGTTGAAGCAGCGTTTTATTAGAATCATACTGAAGTTGACTGAAAATCAAAAACGCCGACAAACAATACAAAAATATGCTGAGTGCGCTCGTTACGGTGGGGGACATCATCACTTATCTATTTTCCAGATCTAAGATTGTAACTGATATTCTTAAAAGCCGCACTATTGATAGATGTCTTGAAGTTAATAATGAAGAGCGTGCATTAAAAAATTTCTGTTTGGGTTGGGAATGATGTTATCTATTAGGACGCGGGTAATTAAACCACAGTTGATAATTCGATCTATAGTCGGCGCCTATCTTTAGAAAGTTGAATAAAAGTATTTGAGTTTTGTTTAGTTAGACGCAAAAGGAGTAATATTTTTTGATGTTATTGGGTCATTGAAATAAAAAACTGAAGGCAAACAACTATTTAAAAAAGATTTAATTAACAATGCTGTGTAGACAAAGGATATTGAACTGCCTATAGGGTTTATTCTTCCACTTACGCTGCTATAATTAGGCAATATCTAAATTTTAATTACAATTTATCGACTCAATTGAGCCAACGTTATGTTTGAAAATTTAACAGATCGATTATCCGTCACACTTAAAAACCTTCGTGGTCAGGGACGATTGAGTGAAGACAATATCAAAGACAGTCTGCGTGAAGTTCGCCAAGCGTTATTAGAAGCCGACGTTGCGCTGCCAGTGGTAAGAGACTTTATCGAAGGCGTCAAAGAAAAAGCAATGGGCCAATCTGTTATTGGCAGTGTTTCTCCAGGTCAGGCGCTGATCAAGGTTGTTAATGATGAGCTTGTCGCCATCATGGGGCATCAGCATGATGCTATTAACCTCGATACAAAACCACCTGTCATTATATTAATGGCAGGGTTACAGGGTGCAGGTAAAACAACAACAGTGGCCAAACTAGCTAGGCGATTGATCGAAGTTGATAAAAAAACAGTTATGGTCGCAAGTGCAGATATCTATCGGCCTGCGGCAATCTCTCAGTTGCAAACGTTGGCTGGGGAAGTCAATGCTATCTTTCATCCGAGCGACAGTAGCCAAAGCCCTGTTAAAATTGCACGTCAGGCTGTAGATTCAGCAAAAAAGCACAATGCTGATGTACTCATTGTTGATACCGCTGGCCGACTGAGTATTGATGAACAAATGATGGATGAAATTAAATCCATCCATGCTGAGTTAGATCCGGCTGAAACACTGTTCGTTGTGGACAGTATGACGGGACAGGATGCTGCCAATACAGCCCAATCTTTTGGTGAGGCATTGCCCTTAACGGGAGTGATACTGACCAAAACAGATGGTGATGCCCGGGGTGGTGCCGCATTATCGGTCCGTCAGATTACGGGTAAGCCGATTAAGTACATTGGTTCAGGTGAAAAAACGGATGCATTAGAAGCTTTTCATCCAGAGCGTATGGCGTCAAGAATTCTGGGTATGGGTGACATCTTGTCACTGGTCGAACAAGCACATGAAAAAGTTGATCTAGACAAAGCCGAAAAGTTAGCGAAAAAAGTGAAGAAGGGCAAAGGGTTTGATCTTGAAGACTTACGAGATCAATTCGTCCAAATGGAAAAAATGGGCGGGATTAGCAGTATGATGGACAAGTTGCCAGGTATGGGTGCTGGTGTATCCAAAGCAATGCAAAGCCCCGCACATACAAAACAAATGAAAAGTATGATCGCTATCATCGATTCCATGACACCTCAAGAAAGGCGCAAGCCTGAGGTGATTAATGGATCTCGAAAACGACGAATGGCGGTTGGTTCAGGCACACAAATTCAGGATGTGAATCGATTGCTCAAACAGCACAAGCAAATGCAAAAGATGATGAAAAAAATGGGAAGCAAGGGTGGTATGGCTAACATGATGCGGGGCCTGAAAGGTAATTTACCGCCAGGAATGCAATTTTAGTACTCAATACCCATTAAAAATTACGTTTCAGGACTTCACAGCTCAATATTTTTAGGTACAATACGCGGTCTTCTGACCTTGAGTCAGACGTTTGCTGTTGTTTGATGATATTTTTATCCGGTAAGTAATAGGTTTTTTTATGGTTTCAATTCGTTTGGCTCGTGGCGGTTCAAAAAGACGCCCTTTCTATCACGTTGTAGTTAGTGATAGCCGTAGTCCTAGAGATGGTCGTTATATCGAGCGCTTAGGCTTTTTTAATCCACAAGCTCGTGGTCAGGAAGAAGCGTTGCGTTTAGACAGCGATCGCATTGATTACTGGGTATCTAAAGGTGCACAACCAAGTGGCCGTGTATCTAGCTTGATCAAAGGATCCCTTAAAGCGGCTTAAAGTCGTTGTAATCAAATATGCTTCCTGTCCGAAAAGAGCGCTCTGACGCAGTTTGTGTTGGGCACATTCTCGGTGCACAAGGTATCAAAGGTGAGGTCAGAGTTTTTTCGAACACTGAACCGCGTGGAAATATCGTTGGTTACAGCCCTTGGCAATTAGAAGTTGACGGTCAGCTAAAAAGTGTTGGCGTCAGTGGTCGAACCCAAGGCAAAAACGTGATAGCTAATATTGCTGGTGTCGATGACAGAGACCAAGCTACAGCGTTAATTGGATGTAAAATATATATATTGTCGAAACAATTACCACCATTAGAAATTGATGAATACTATTGGTCTGATCTAATTGGTCTTGAAGTTAAATCAATGCAGGCTGAAGCGCTTGGAACGGTTGACTCAATGATGGAAACTGGTGCAAGTGACGTTATGATAGTGAAGGGTGATAGAGAGCGATTGATTCCCTTTGTTATGAAGGACATTGTTCAAGAGATAGACTTAGAAAAAAAGCAAATGATAGTCGACTGGCAAGCTGATTATTAACCGGTTGATTGACGACAGTGCGAATTGATGTCATTACATTGTTTCCTGATATGGTTGAACAAGTTGTTAATTATGGTGTAGTTGGCCGAGCTGCAGACCGAAAATTGATGTACTTGCAGTGTTGGAATCCTAGAGATTACACTGTAGATAAACATCGTACAGTTGATGATCGACCTTACGGTGGTGGCCCTGGCATGTTAATGAAAGTGCAGCCGTTAGAAGAGACGATCCAAGCCGTACGTGAAAAGAATCCGTTGGCTCAATTGATTTATTTGAGTCCTCAGGGAAAACCTGTAAATCAAGCTATGCTCGCAAAGCAGGTTGGGACTCAATCGGTTATTTTTTTATGCGGTCGATATGAAGGCGTTGATGAACGATTGATTCAAAAGGAAGTGGATCAGGAGTGGTCAATTGGTGATTATGTCATCAGTGGTGGAGAGTTAGCCGCAATGGTCTGTATTGATGCAATGGCCCGATTAATTCCAGGCGCATTGGGACATGAACAATCAGCTCAGCAAGATTCGTTTAGTGAAGGTTTGCTTGATTACCCTCATTATACGAGACCTGAGGAATATAAAGGGATGGAAGTTCCTGAAGTACTGATGAATGGAAATCATCAACATATTGAGGATTGGCGAGAACGTCAATCGCTCGGCAGGACATGGCAAAGAAGGCCTGATCTACTAGAGCTTAAGGTTTTAGATGATCGCCAACAAGCCTTGTTAAACGATTTTAAAGACGAATTCAAGTGAGTTTGTCTGCAGCGATTATTCGCTGTTAATGATGGATATTTCTAGAGGAAGCACCATGAGTAACATAATTGCACAACTGGATTCTGAGCAACTAAGATCAGACATTCCTGATTTTTCGCCAGGCGACACCGTGATCGTACAGGTCAAAATTAAAGAAGGTGAGCGTGAGCGTCTTCAGGCTTATGAAGGTGTTGTTATTGCAATGCGTAGTCGTGGCATTAACTCTGCATTTACGGTTCGTAAGATCTCACATGGTGAAGGCGTTGAGCGAGTTTTCCAAACGCATAGTCCGATGATTGCTGAGATTAAAGTGAAGCGACGGGGTAAAGTGCGTCGTGCTAAGTTGTATTATCTTCGTGGCTTGACGGGTAAGGCGGCTCGAATCAAAGAAAAGCTATAAGGCTGGGTTTAACGAATCCAATTCTTTATAAAAGGCGCGTATGCTTCCAGCATCGCGCCTTTTTTATGTTCAGGATGAACGGACCGTTTTTGTTCTTAACTTTCATTAGCTGTTTTAAGCTAATTGGATATTTTAATTACTTATGCTACTTTTATTTCATGGGCTAATGGGTTCTTTGGAGTGACGATGTGCATTTTTCGATCAATTTTTATTGGTTTGTTATTACTGCTTAGTTGTAACAAAACTAGCTGGGCTAATGAACGCCTAGAATTATTAAAAATTATTTCTTCTTCAGGTGCACCTGCACTAACGCTTAAAATGCTGGACCAGACTCAGCCCAAGGTTGATGTCGATCTCTACGAATGGATTTTATGGGAGCAAGAACGCTACGCCATATTGAGTAAATGGCAGCAGTGGGACAAGCTCATAGTCCGAATCGAACGCTTACCTGACGACCTGCCTATCCAGTTTAAACATCAGGCAACGACTTATCGAATAAAGGCTTATTTAGAGCTTAATCAGACTAGCACGGCGCGTAAAATACTGCGTCAACAACTCTGGCAATCCGTTTCTGATTTTTCTGATGACGTGCAAACTTGGCGACGCCAGATCATTACTAGTTATATAAAAGATAACCGACTGGCAGATGCTCAGGTCTCCATGCTGCGCTTTGGTCAAGACTTTCAAGAAGAAGCACCTGATTGGCTAATTCTACGAGCAACGGTGCTTATTCAGGCAGGGCGTTATGAATTAGCGATACAGCTTTTGAAAGAGGTTGATGGCTGGCAAGCAAAAATCACATCACAATTAGCACAGTTGAAATCTGAACAAATCACGGCTGTTAATTTACGCAAGCTAATTACCACAAAAATGAAAAATCCAGACACTAGTGATGATGAGTTAAGTACCTTGGCATCGCTGAGCACTTTTGCGGCAGAGCATTTGTCCCTAGTTGATCGAGTGGTTGCCCTTGAAGCGTTATTTCAAATGGGTCACCATTCACCGTTAGAGTTGTTTAAGCTATCGCCAGATCGCCTATGGGATGCGTATATTGAATATGCCGAACTCGTGGGTAATCGCGCTGAACTACTAACAGGTGACGATTTAAAATGGCTTGAGTTAGCGCAAAATGCGGTTGCAATAACTCCCATTAAAGCTCGTTCCTTGTTTGCATCATTAATTGTGAATAGTACTGATACAGCATTGATCAGAAAGGCCGCAGAAGGCTACTTAAACAGCTTTGATGAAGCTGCAGAAACCAAACAAAACTTACTCGATCAACTGTTTAATCGGAGTAAAACCTTCGCTAATGCTGGAAAAATTCCATCTAATGTGAGATACGAGTTAGTTGATTTGGCATTAAGGAAAGCTGATATTGATGAAGCCACTAGGCTGATGTCAGGTTTGACTAGTTATCCAGAAGGTAGCAGTCGATTCAGTTGGCAGTTAAGACAGGCCAGAGTATTGATTCTAGGCGGTCGATACGATGAAGGTAGTGAGATCATGCAAAAGTTGATTGGTGAGTATAGAGAAACTAGTGCTAAAAATACCGACCGTATACTTCAAGTTTTATTTGATATGCAAACGGTTGGCCTCCACAACCAAGCAAAAAATCTTCTTAACCTGCTGCTAAGTGCCTCAATAGACCCGAGGCAACATCGTGAAATATTGTTTTGGATTGCTGATTCTTACCAAGGTATGAATCAATTTGACCAGGCCGCATTACTTTATTTACAGTCAGCTATGTTGCCGGGTCCGACAACGATGGACCCTTGGGCGCAAACCGCCCGATTTAACGCTGCTGAAAGCCTCAAAAAAGCGGGCCTCTCAGAAGACGCTAGACGAATCTATCAAGGTTTATTAAAAATCACTCAAGACCCTGCCCGTCGAGCCCTACTAAATCGAAGTATCCAGCAATTATGGCTTAAACCCACAGTGCAGTAACTCTTATCGAAATTAAGCGAAGGTCAAGGTGTATAAATTGGGGCTTTTAAATAGTTCCTCAGTAACCATAAAATAACAGGAAGTCGTTCAAACTAGTCACGCCATTACAAAAATAATGCGTATCAGAGCGATATACATCTAAAAAATAAGGTTTTACGCTCAAGGAGCCTTGAAACTAACCATTACGAACCTTATATTAACGCCATCTATAACTAATCTGGAGAATTTTAAGCATGTCAGTAACAGCCAATGCAGAAACTCGCGGTTTCGAAACTGAAGTAAACCAACTATTGGATTTAATGATCCACTCACTCTATTCAAATAAAGAAATCTTTCTGCGTGAACTTATTTCAAATGCATCCGATGCCTGTGACAAACTTAGATTTACAGCTGTTTCAGATGCCAGCCTCTATGAAGACGATATCGAATTAAAGGTCAAAATAGGTTTCAATAAAGATGAACGCACTATCACCATTAGCGATAATGGCATTGGCATGACGCGTGAAGAAGTTATCGAGAACATTGGTACCATTGCCAAATCGGGCACTAAATCGTTTCTTGCTTCAATTACCGGTGATCAAAAAAGTGATGCCAACTTAATTGGTCAATTTGGTGTTGGCTTTTATTCCTCTTTTATTGTTGCCGACGAAGTCACATTAAGAACCCGAAAGGCTGCTGACTCGACTGGAAACGGTGTTGAGTGGATTTCAAAAGGTAAAGGCGAATACGATATTAAGTCGATTGACAAGGCAACACGTGGCACAGAAATAGTGCTTAAGTTGCGCGAAGGCGAAGACGAGTTTTTAAATGATTGGAAACTGCGATCAATTATTACTTCTTATTCTGATCATATCGACTTCCCGGTTGTAATGGACAAAACAACCGAAGCAGCAGAAGACGGTGGCGAAACTGTCATCGAAGAAGAAACAGTTAATCAGGCATCAGCTTTATGGACGCGTGCCAAGTCAGATATTAAAGACGAAGAATATAAAGAATTTTATAAGCACGTTGCCCATGACTACGAAGATCCAATTGATTGGAGCCATAACCGTGTAGAGGGTACAAACGAGTACACATCCTTATTGTATATTCCAGCTCGTGCTCCATTTGACTTATATGACCGTGAAACCCGTAACGGGATTAAACTTTATGTTCAGCGCGTCTTCATTCTTGAAGACACCGAACAGTTAATGCCACGCTATCTTCGTTTTGTCCGTGGTTTAATTGATTCTAACAACCTGCCACTTAACGTTTCACGAGAAATCCTGCAAGGCAGTAAGGTCATTGACAGTATCCGCACTGGTTCAGTTAAAAAAGTGTTGGGTATGTTAGAAAAAGTGGCTAAGAACGATCCTGAAAAATACCAAAAGTTTTGGACTGAGTTTGGCAAAGCTCTAAAAGAAGGCCCTGCAGAGGATACGTCTAATCGTGAAAGAGTCGCCAAATTATTGCGTTTTTCAACCACCCATAGCGATTCAGAAGATGAGACGGTTTCATTCGATGACTATATTTCACGTATGCAAGAAGGCCAGGAGAAAATCTACTTCATTGCTGCTGATTCATACTCCGCAGCTAAAAATAGCCCACATCTTGAGATATTTAAAAAGAAAGGTATTGAAGTTATTTTGCTGTCAGACCGGGTTGATGAATGGTTAACGTCTCATTTAATGGAGTTTGACGGAAAGAAGCTGCAGTCCGTTGCTAAAGGTGAACTTGATTTAGGCAAGGATGAAGATTCCGAAAAAGAGTTAGAAGTGAAGACAAAAGCGTCTGAAAAGCTCGTGAAGCGAATGAAGAAATCGCTTGATGAAAAAGTGGAAGAAGTTCGTGTTTCAAATCGGTTGACTGATTCGCCTGCCTGTATTGTTCTTAATGAACAAGACATGGCGATGCATATGCAACGTATTATGAAAGAAGCTGGTCATGCGATGCCAGCTTCTAAACCAATCTTGGAAATCAACCCTGACCATCCCATTGTGAAAAAAATGGACGCAGAAAAATCAAAGAAAAAGTTTGATGATTGGTCAGACATACTGTTTGATCAAGCGTTATTGGCTGAAGGTGGGCAGCTTGAAGATCCAGCCAGTTTCGTTGCTAAGCTGAACAAAATGTTAGTATCCATTGCAAAGTAAAACCTTCGTTCGTTAACGGTTGTCATCCATCCAGAGTGCCCATTGCGGGCACACTGGATGGGTCAGTTAAGGCACTCATAATATTTAGATCATGAAATGTATCATTCCTCGACCTTGTCAAATTGTCGTTTCAGTTGATACAGAAATAAGAAATATATCAACCGGAAGTGTCATAAATTCAGCTCTAAGGGGTTTATGGTTACTCACTTTTGATTGATAGATCAAAACGCAACACCCTCACAGTACCCCTGCTCTTTCCGCACAGTTATATTTTTATCATAACGAGCTTTCAGCGGTACACTTGCAGTCGAAACCCTTATTTGAAAAGTTGGGTTAACCTAACTAAGCATATAGTATATTATTATCCAACAAGTCAGATCACTTTGAAGACTTTGTATCTATTGTTGAGCTAACCGAAATTGTTGCGCTGATATCCGTCAAGTCATTGGCTATAAAAACCACGGCCAAGTTTCGATTGACTTCAAAACGATACGATTATTCAGCACGATTGACCCTGACTAAGGAGTTTAAAATTAAATGGCTGACTTAGAAAATAAAACGAGGCTTGATCGCTGGCTGTGGGCTGCACGCTTTTACAAAACACGGGCACTGGCTAGCGCCGCAATTAGCGGTGGCAAAGTTCATTTAATGGGGCAACGAGTGAAGTCGTCGAGGTCAGTTAAAGTGGGCGACTGTTTTGAAATCATTCGGGGGGTTGAACGCTTTGAAGTGATCGTGCAGCAATTGGGTGATAAGCGTGGTTCGGCACAAATAGCCCAGCTTCTATACCTTGAAACAGAGGCCAGTAAAGTCCTGCGTGAACATCAGCTACAACAAAGAAAACTAGCCGCTTTGGCAAGGCCTCAAAGTGACCATAAACCCAATAAGCAGGAACGAAGAAAAATAAGGTCGTTTACGGGAAAAGAATAAATATAAGCTGTTGAATGTTGTCAGTACCAACAGGCGACGGTAACTGGATAGTCCACTAACATGAGCGTCTGGCTATGGTAATCTACGAATGATGATGACTGAAAAAAATACGGCTCGATTCGCTGCTGCTGTCTATTCTCCTGATACCGTTGATAGGATGGCATTATTTAAATTTGCAGAAAAGCAAAAAGCTCTAAAAACGCGTATAGGCGGTATTTTACAGACCGCCATTTTTGATGCAGAGGGTAATATTGCTGGCCTTGATGCCATCGATATAGCCACCAACGAACGTTTACCGATCTCTCGTCCAAGAAGTAATGGCACTATTTGTGGTCTTGATACCTCCGTATTGGCCAGCACCTCGAGCATAATTCGAGACGTGATCGATAATCAACTCGATCTAGTCGTAATCGAAAAATTTGGAGCTTTGGAGCAGAGCGGAAAAGGCTTGGTCGATGATATTTTAAATGCCATCGCTGAAGATATCCCACTCATTATTTCAATGTCACAAAATGCGCTACCGGTCTGGCGAGACCTCAGCGGTGGGCTTGGTGATGTATTGGCCTTTGAAGAAATAGCCTTCGAACAATGGTGGAAAAATATTCAAGGCTGAATGAACCAAATTGAATCAATCAGCCTCAATCAGAAGGTTAAGAACGGTCCAATGCGCAACAATGGTGAACCCATCCAGCCCTATGACTTAACCGTCTAAGCCAAGCGCTTCGCTTCTCGATCCTTCTAAAAACCCCAAAATTGTACCCAAATTATGAGCTAATGGTGATGTTTTGCCTTTGCTCAGACCACAGTGCCTTCCAACGAGTCTAAAACTTCAGGGTGATGTACTAACTCGCTTCACGCCGGGCTAACTCAATTCATTTCAACATCATCACAAATACTCTTGAACCGTAATCACGCATAACGAATCATCCACCCACTCTGCATGCAACAAACATAGTATTGATCTCATTTCTCCAGTATTGGATACCGATTAAATTCACGTATCTCAGTGAGTAATATGTCATCATTTTTTATACAGCAATCATCTCTATGAGTGCCGCAATAGTGTTTAAGTTTAAGGTGCCAGGGTCGATAACAGCACAAAATGATTGATCCGATGGAGAACGACTTTGAAAAAACCAATTAGCATTAGTTTGATTATCAATTTAAGCATAGGTTTGATGATAGTTTTACTATTGATTACAGCATTTATTGGGTTATTTGGAACGAGCCGAATGGCTGACAGCCTTGATTTTTTGCGCACTGAATCAAACGATATTCGACTGGGTATTAATCAGTCAGTCAGCGCACTCGGTGAAATCGATAGTCAAATTCAAGCATTGGGTAAATCTGAAGCACTGTTTTCAAAGTTACGCGCACTCGAAGATGAATTAAAATCAGTTTCAAGCGCGAGTCAAGACATTGACTTAGGTCTAAAAAAAGTCAATGAAACCAATAGTCAACAAAGTGATAGCCTCAGTTTGTTAGGTGAGACAACCCGTATGCTTGCCAGCCAACTAAAACTGCTGACTACCCACATGCAGAAATTACAGTACGATGCCAAGGAGGCGCAATATTACACTTTGCACTCCTACACTTCTTACTTTGAATTCATTAATGGTTCAGATGACGCGCTGAAAACTGCCAAAGAAGATACTCAGACCTTGTTTAGTAAAATTGGGTTAATTACCCATTCGCTTGCAAAAGTAAACGCACCAAATGAGACAAGAAGGTTGGCCGTAGATATTAAAAAATCGATTCGTGATTATAGACAGTTATTTGGAAAACTATCCATGTTGGAAGGTACACAAGTGCCTTACGAGTTAAATAAGCAAGTTGTGACAGCGGGACGTGCATTACTTCAAATGTCTAACGAGCTACAAGACGCTATCGGTGTGTTGGCTAGTAATATTTCGGAGCAAGCAAATAGCACGGCTCATAGCGCTGAAAAGTCGGTTGCTAAAAGCCGTGCTGTTAGCATTGAAGCCAAAGAGGTACTCGATCATTCACTCGGAATGGTCAACCGCTCAAACCAAAAAATGACGAGGTTTACTGAAAAATTATCGACTGTCCTTTCGGAATTAGGCGTCTCACTTAGTACGATTCCAAATGTGTCTAAAAGCGTTAGCCAGTCAGTAGAAAAGATGCAGTCTTTTGTTTCCACCGAGGACATTAGCCGTCTTGAAGAGGCTGAGACGCGGGCTAGAAATGCTGAGCAAGAAGCCAAGTATGTACCCCTAATTTTATTGGGTGTTTCTATTTTGGCTGTCTTACTCAGTGCTGTAGCAGCTTTGTTTGTCTATCGAAGACTGGTTAAACCCCTTGAGCGTTTCGTGCGAGGTGTGCAAAGAGTGGCCAGTAATGACTTGACTAAAACAGTCAACGACGAGGGGTCTTTGGGTGAGCTTCAGGAAGTGATCCATGGGTTAAATAGTTTAATTGAAACTTTGCGAGACAACGTTAACGATATGTCAAAAGCGGGACAGAATATCTCAGCTAACGCCACGTTTTTCAATGATACTTCTCAGCAGTCCTGTCAGGCACTAGAAGCCCAAAAAACTGAAACTGAAACAATGGTATTGGCAACAGAAGCTCTAGCCAGTGCCACAAGAGAAATGGCTAATAGCGCAGACTCTGCCGCACAAGCTGCTCAGGCAGCAAGCTTAGCCGTCGAGATGGGACAGCAGACTGTGGCAGAATCTCGCATAGTTTCACGTCAGTTATCTGAAAAAATAGATGCCACTTTTGAAACTATGCAACTACTCAAAAATGACAGTGACAATATTGGGTCAGTAATTGACGTTATAAGACGTATAGCCGAGCAAACAAACTTACTGGCCTTGAATGCCGCAATTGAAGCTGCACGGGCTGGCGAAAGTGGTCGTGGATTTGCTGTTGTTGCCGACGAAGTTCGGAATCTGGCGAATAGTACTGGTGATTCGGTGGATGAAATCGAAAAACTAATTGGTCGATTACAAGCCAGCACCAAGCAGGGTGCACGTTCGATTGAAGATGGTCGTAAGCAGGTTGATCTCAATGTGAAGGCGTCACAAAGTTCTGAACAGGCTCTCACCAGCATTACTGAATCAGTCGAAATGATTAATAAAATGAATCAACAGATTGTCGAGTCTAGCCAGCAGCAGCAGTCGACGGTCGAGTCACTCAACATCAATGTGCAAAACATTCGAAATCTGGCAGAAGAGACTGAAAATACAGCCCAAAAACATGCCTCGTCAATTAGTAAATTGACTGAAACAGCTCAGAGCTTGAATAACTTAGTTGACCGATTCTCTTTATAAAAGTTTTTATACTGTTTGTTGTCGGTCTAATAATGACGGTAAAGTTTAAACCCGATAGTGATATCGGGTGCAGAGCCAACCGAAATGTCTTCAGAGAAAAATAAATCAACATCATAATTTTCGGTTACTTTAATTACTCGTAGGCCAATTTGAACTTGGAGTGAATTACCCAAGGGCCTTAATTGACTGTCTTCAATAAAGGCCGTATGAGCATCGAATTGGACAATAGCGTTCCAGTCTGTGTAGAGCTCATATTCGAGACCTATTTGGCCAACCCAAATGGTGGAGGTTTGAAGTGACTCCAGTTGACCGCCTTTGCCAGGCAAACTGACACCTAAAAGGCCATATAATCGGCTCAAGTGAGATGGTTTATAAGCTTGGCTTAGCCACAGCGCAAAATCAACGGCTTCATTACCAGAAATGGTTTCTTCGGATCCAGTTGGCAGGTCAATCGCAAACGAAATGGCTCTAAGATCTGTCTCTGTGTTTGCTAGCGTATAGGAAAGCGAGACTGCCACATCACCTATATCATTTGTGGCTTCTGTTTGGTTAAACAGTAGGTGACCATTTTTAGTGTAATTGATGTTTAACTCGTTGTGTGGGTGAGATAGCCGCCCACCTTGTGGCAATCCAAAAAAACTGTGCCAGTCTTCTATAGCGTGATCAAAAGTGCCACCTTGGTTAAATATAAGTGGTAATTGAGCCGATAACCGCCATTTTTTTTGCTGATAACCGACAGAGAAATCATAGCGATAGTTTTCAGCATCAATTAAAAGCATTTCGTTGCCTAGCTGGAGGCTCTGAAAGGCGCTGGTGAGCGAAACTGAGTGAGAGACTTGCCACCCTTGATGAAAATTTAAGTCGATGCTTGGCAAGTAATAAGCTTGAAACATCGGGTTTTGATCACGTGTATTCAGTCCAACCGGTGTCGCCATCGCCTGGCTCGCGCACACGAGTAACAATAACCCAAATTTTTTAGTCATAAATGCCGTGTTCACGGGTTGAAAGAAATGCAACTTCGGGCCAGCGTTCCTGAGTCATAGTGAGATTAACTCTGGAAGGGGCAACATAAGTTAAATCGCCAGCGTGATCCACCGCTAGGTGAAGGCGCAGCTTATTTTTGAAGTCATTGAGTATCTTTTCATCAGTACAAGTTACCCAACGTGCCGTATTGACATTCACGTGCTCAAACAAACACTCAACCCCATACTCATCTTTTAGCCGGTGCGCCACGACTTCAAACTGTAAAACACCGACTGCACCGAGAATTAAGTCATTATTGGCCAATGGCTTAAATAGCTGAGTGGCGCCCTCTTCACATAATTGGGTTAAACCTTTTTGTAAGGCTTTCATTTTTAATGGGTCTTTTAACCGCGCACGCCTGAATAGCTCTGGGGCGAAATTGGGTATGCCGGTAAATGCGAGATCTTCACCCATGGTGAAGGTATCGCCAATACGAATGGTGCCGTGGTTGTGGATACCAATAATATCACCGGTATGAGCCTCTTCCACATTGCCTCGATCAGACGCCATAAAAGTCACCGCCTCAGGGATCTTCATGTCCTTTCCAATACGAACATGCTTTACCCTCATGCCCCGCGTATATTTGCCTGAGCATATGCGCATAAACGCGATACGGTCACGATGCTGTTTATCCATGTTGGCTTGTATTTTAAAAACAAAACCCGTCAGCTTATCTTCATCAGGTTCAATTAAACGAGTACGAGTGGTGCGGGGCATGGGTGCAGGGGCATAGAAATTAAAAGCATCCAGTAATTCAGCCATGCCGAAGTTATTGATTGCCGAGCCAAAAAATACAGGCGTTAACTCACCTTTTAAATAGCTATCTAAATTAAATTCACTCGACGCACCGCGCACAAGCTCAATTTCGTCGCGAAATTCATCTGCCATCGAACCTAAAATTTCGTCTAATCTAGGGTTATTTAAACCCTGAATGACTTCACCAGAAGTAATTTTTTCATTGTCACCGGGTGAAAATAAATGCACCGAATCATTTTGTAGGTGGAAGACACCCTTGAGTCGATTACCCATTCCAATTGGCCAAGTGATGGGCGCACAGCTGATCTTAAGGACGTCTTCAACCTCGTCGAGTAAATCAATTGGATCGCGACCTTCGCGGTCGAGTTTATTAATGAAGGTAATAATCGGCGTATCACGTAAGCGACAGACATCCATCAATTTAATGGTGCGTTCCTCAACGCCCTTTGCGCAGTCGATAACCATTAAAGCCGAGTCAACGGCGGTTAGGGTGCGGTAAGTATCTTCCGAAAAGTCTTCGTGGCCAGGTGTATCGAGCAGATTGATCATGCAATCCTTATAGGGAAACTGCATCACAGAGGAGGTAATTGAGATACCGCGCTGCTTTTCCATCTCCATCCAGTCAGAAGTCGCGTGACGCGCCGCCTTTCGACCTTTAACGGTTCCCGCCATTTGAATCGCCTTGCCGAACAGCAGTAACTTCTCGGTCACAGTCGTCTTGCCCGCGTCAGGGTGTGAAATGATCGCAAAGGTTCTTCTCCGTTTCATTTCACTGATTGAATTACTATCACTCATACCCATAAAACCTTTTTGACTCAAAACTCGTATTGAACATTAAATTAACCTTTTTCGAGCTCACAAAAGCGCGAAAAGCGGATCATTTTACCTGATCAAAAATCTTACGCACGGACAAATCGCAATAGTTTGAAAAAGTTATGCCTTTGGTCAGCGTTTAGGCCGTAATAAATACGTTAAAGCCCCTATTAATCGGTTTATTAACGGGTCGAATCCTGTTTTTATTACCTACACAAAAGCCTGCAATAGTAAAAACCTTAGTGAAATACAAACTGGCGTAAAAATAGAACAGTAGTGTTTTCTTCATTAAATGAAACCCTGTAGGATGACCGTAACACCAAAATATAGAGTGACGTTGCTTCTTATGGAAGAGAGTTTTTTTAAAATAATCCATACTTCAGATTGGCATCTGGGCCAATACTTCATGGGCAAAAGCCGTCAGGCTGAACATCATAAGTTTCTACATTGGCTAATTGAAACGGCTATCGAACAAAACGTGCAGGCGATCATCGTAGTGGGTGATATCTTTGATACTGGTTCACCACCGAGCTATGCGCGCCAACTCTACAACCAGTTCATCGTAAAGCTTCAAACCACGGGAGTTCACCTCATTATACTGGGTGGCAACCATGATTCTGTGGCAACGCTGGGTGAATCTAAAGAACTGCTCGCTTGTTTAAACACCTATGTTATTCCGGGTGCATTGGCTGATATTAATGATCAGGTAATTACGCTCGGTAATACAGCGGGTGAGACTCAAGCGATCGTTTGTGCCATTCCCTATTTAAGGCCCAGAGACATACTCCATAGCGAGGCGGGGCAGAGTGGATCAGAAAAGCAGCAAAGCCTGCAAAAGGCCATCAGTGATCATTATCAAAGTATTTACGCCTTAGCAAAAAAGAAACAAACTCAAATAAAGGCAGATTCCGGTCATCTTGTACCTATTATTGCAACAGGCCATCTAACCACCGTTGGGGCTAAAAGTTCAGAATCCGTTCGTGATATCTACATAGGCAGTTTAGACGCCTTCCCATCATCTGCCTTTCCAGCGGCGGATTACATCGCATTGGGCCATATTCACCGACCGCAAATAGTGGGCGGTGCAGAACATATTCGTTACTGTGGCTCACCGATACCCTTAAGCTTTGACGAACTCAATAATGATAAAACCATTTTACTGGTTGAATTCAATAACAATCAGTTTGTAGCCGCAACCCCAAAACAAGTACCCCGCTTTCAGCCCATGCACCTTATTAAAGGTGACCTAGACACCATAGAGGCCGAGATAAAAACCTTAGCGACTCAGTACAACGCAGCACAACCAGCCTGGTTAGATATTGAAGTCAGTACGCAAGACTATTTAAATGATTTACAGCCGCGTATTCAAGCCCTAGTTGAAGACTTACCGCTGGAAGTGTTGTTACTGAGAAGAGAAAGAAAACAGCGTTTACACAGTATCGAATCTGAAATCAGAGAAACCCTACAGGAACTCTCCCCCACCGATGTTTTCGAAAGACGACTGGCCTTAGAAGACTGGGGAGGCGACACACAGGCCGCAAAAAAAGTCAGAATCATTCAGGCATTCGATGAAGTGTTAAACGAATTAATCAACAAGGCTGAATCATGAAAATCATCAGCCTTCGACTCAAAAATGTCAATTCACTCAAAGGCGAGTGGAAAATTGATTTCTCTCAAGAACCGTTTGTCAGCAGTGGTTTGTTTGCGATTACAGGCGCCACAGGCGCCGGTAAAACCACATTGCTCGATGCCATTTGTTTGGCCCTCTATCACCGCACGCCCCGGTTAAATGAACCATCACCGGCCGATAAAGTGATGACTCGCCACACCGGTGACTGTTTGGCTGAAGTTGAGTTTGAAGTAAAACAGGAAGGTCAGCAAAAACGCTTCCGTGCATTTTGGGAAGTCCGCAGAGCCCGGGGTGCAGCCGATGGAAAGTTACAGCCAGCTAAAGTAGAGCTGGCCGAAGTGGATGGCAGTCAAGATGGAGACAAAATTATTGCAGATAAGATCAAAGATAAAGACATCGCCATCGCCGATATCACCGGTTTAGATTTTGGGCGTTTCACAAAGTCCATGTTACTGGCTCAAGGCGGCTTTGCCGCATTTTTGAATGCCAATGCGGGAGAGCGCGCTGACTTATTAGAAGAGCTCACCGGTACAGAAATATACGGAAAAATATCTGAAGCAGTGTTCAATCGTTTTAGAGAAGAAGACCGACAGTTAAGTAATCTGCGTGAACAAGCCAAGAACGTGGATGTGCTTGATAGCGACGCCAAGGCAGAGCTAAAAGAT
>Ga0209710_1000832_pt1 | contig 25928 bp, 18 predicted proteins | sample ArcticOcean_MG_C_5_FD_187436 | JGI IMG/M metagenome (GOLD analysis project Ga0209710, IMG submission 187436) | Marine microbial communities from western Arctic Ocean - ArcticOcean_MG_CB4_138 (SPAdes) (version 2) | ecosystem: Environmental > Aquatic > Marine > Oceanic | place: Arctic Ocean...
GCGTTCTAACATCTTCGTCGTTTGTAAGCCAACGATAACGTTGTCCAATTTTGAATCGTCGTGGATATATCCTACCGCGTGCGATAGTATACTCGATGGCGTTTTCGAGTCAACCGCGAGAACCCCGCCTCTCGCGATCTCTTTCCGTTGTTTCTCCTCAACGAACTTCAAGAGCGTCTTCGTGCGCTGCGTCGCTTCAGCTGGCGTAAACTCTCCATCATATTTCCTATAATTCTTCGCTATCCATGGAAAGCAATCGATCGAATTAACGTTTTCGTTCGTTTTCTCTCGCTCTCTCGTTTCCTCTTCGCCGTTCCCTGCCCGCTTCTTCGTCCTCTCTCGAAAGCACTCGGTTTCTTCTCGCTCTCTGTCCTCTTCTTTCTCGCTACTCGTTTGAGTTTCCGAGTGAACGCCTTCTGCGGCGAGCTCGTTCGTTGGATCGAGCATGTGCGAGATGCGCTTTATTAATTTATGAACGAGTTCTACTGGTGTGTTTTGATTTATTACGGAGGTTATATTTTTGTATTTTGTGTATCGTTTTTGTATCGGATACAAAAAAATATCGGATACAAAAAAATATCGGTTTTTGAAAACTAATAAGGCGAGGAAAAACGGGAGAGAGTTTTAGAGTCAGCGTCACTTATCGACGACTGTCGCGAAAGCTCTAGAGCGTCTGCATCTCTTCACGATCGCGTATCTCTCCGTGCAGTGAAAAGTCCGGTTTTCGCGATAACAGATAATACGTACTGCTATTCGAACTTATCTGTAGTGCCATTTTTGTATCGCGGATTATAAAAATATCTGTTACGGCAGTGTACGATTAATAGAAAACAAAAAGTCCGGTTTTCGATAGAGGAGAGAAGAACGAGACATATATCGCGTGGGATCAAAAATGAACGATGAAGATCCATCGAAAGAACGAGCGCAGTGCGCGGACGAAGGAGAAGGAGATTCAACGCTCGGGTCAGCGAAGAATCTCGGGCGTATGTATGGCGCGAAGTTCGAACTTGGGAGAAACAGCGTCCGCAGTTGCGGAGAAAGAGCTATCGCGGACATGGAAGATATTAGAATCGAGAAAGATGGAGAGGAGGGGGAGGATGAGCGAGTGTTAAGTGCAAAGAACTTCGGGTACATTCATTCAATTGATTCGATGACATCAGTCGATGGACCAGGATTACGCGCGATGGTTTTCTTTCAAGGATGTAGGAAACGGTGCGTGTTTTGCTGTAATCCCGATTCGTTGTGCGAGGATAACGATGAAGCGTTGAAGATGACGACGAAGGACGTGTTCGATGCAATCGAGACGAAGATGTCGTACTATACGAAAAGTGGTGGCGGTATAACGATGTCCGGTGGAGAGTGTATGTTACAATATCAATTCGTCGTCTCTCTCGCGAAAGAGTCGAGAGAAAGAGGTTTGACTGCAATCATCGATACGGCTGCGTATGGTACAGAAGAGATATGGGACTTTGTTTTCCCAAACCTCGACGGTTGTTTAATGTGTTGTAAAAGCTCAAATCCGGTTCGATATGGGCATATTACTGGGAGACCGGAAAATTTCGAGATCATGAAAGCGTTCCTTGCAGCGCTCGATAGACATGGCGTACAAACGTGGTTGAGACTTGTTCTAATGTCTAGCAAAGATGTGCGTTTTGAGCAATACGCTACGGACAGCGACGAAGAACTCCTTGGCGTAGCGGCGCTAGCTAATAAACACAAATGTGTGCTCGGCGTCGAATTATTACCGTTACATCACTATGGAGAATTCAAATACAAAGAGTTAGGAATTGAGTATATCCTTCGGGAGATGGAAGTGCCCTCGTCAGAATGCATTCGTCGCGCAAAAGAAGTGATTGAGAAAGAAGGTGTGAAAGTTCTTTGTTAATTAATAGTTATATTAAGCGTTTGATATAGTTCTCTCTTTTTACACACAAATAAATTTCTTCCGTTTTGTCGTCTTCTCTCTCTTCTAGATAGATAGATAGATAATATATATTATTACGTACGTTTAACGGCCCATTCGTTTTCTTAAGAATGAAGGAATGGCCGAGCGGCCTCCTTCCGGTTGTGGAGGCGGTGGAGGCGCTTGATTGCCCCACCCAGCCGGTTCTTTTTGTTGTTTCGGCGGAGGCGGAGGCATGCTTCTTTGTTGTTGTTGTTGTTGTTGTTTTTGTTGTTGAGGCGGAGGTACGGCAGCTCTTGGAGTTCTTTGTTGTGGCATCGCTTGTCCAGTCGCGCTAGAAGATTGCGAAAACGGTGAAAATCCAGTCGCAATCAAGGTGATTGCAACCTCTCCGTCGGCTAATTGCATAGTCGGATTCACGACTGCTCCAAAAATGATCAACGCCGAGTCATCGACTAAATCATAAATCACCTCTGCGGCTTCGTTCACTTCGTGTAAAGTCAAATCTTTACCGCCCGAAATGTTCCAAACAATACCAGTCGCTCTATCAATACCCAAATCGAGCAAGGGAGACGAGATCGCAGCAGCAGCTGCATCCCGAGCTCTGTTTTTCCCAGTTGCGCGACCGATACCCATCAAAGAAGAACCGGCGTCCGCCATAACCGCGCGAACATCCGCAAAATCGACGTTGATCAAACCCGGAAGAACGATGATATCGCAAATACCTCTAACGCCTTGACGCAAGATGTCATCGGCGAGCAAGAAAGCGTCTTGAAGCGGTAAAGCGCCATCGACAGTGGTTAACAAGCGGTCGTTCGGGATCACGATAAGTGTATCCACGTTTTGACGAAGTCTCTCAACCGCTTCCATTGCTTGGTTATATCTTTGTCTTCCTTCAAACTTGAACGGCATCGTAACAATACCAACGGTCAAGATCCCGGCAGTCTTTGCGACGTTCGCGACGACTGGCGCGGCCCCAGAGCCAGTACCGCCACCCATACCGGCTGTAACAAAGACCATATCTGAACCCTTCAAAGCATCTTCGATTAACTTTCTCGACTCTTCGGCAGCTTTCTGTCCAATCTCTGGGTTAGAACCAGCGCCTAACCCTCTCGTCAAAGTTTGCCCAATTTGAATAGTATTCGGAACCGTCGATGACGCTAAAGCTTGCGCGTCCGTATTCACGACCCAAAACTCGACGCCTTGGATATCCGTGCCGACCATTCGATTCACCGCGTTCGATCCACCGCCGCCGACGCCGATGACCTGTTTACATATATATATATATAATAATAGACACACGTGTTAGTTTTATTACTGTATACACAGTAATCGAGAGAGATTAAGAGAGAGATTAACGACGAGAACATCGATCCGCCCTGAAAATAATCGTGCGTGATTTTTATGGCGGGAAGAACCGTCGCGACGCGATCATAAAAATTGAAAACGAGAACGAAAAGAACGAACCTTAATCGACGCCGCGTTCGATGGAACCAACTGTTGCTTACTACTACTCGCACTCAAAGGCACGCCTACTTCTCCAGAAGCTCGCACGAGAGCTCGCGCGTTCCTCTTCGTTGCCCTTCTTTTTTGTCCATCGTCGTGTTTAGGAAATAAAATAAAACGTGTTTGTGGGTGAGATGTTGAAAAGTCAGTTATCCGTGTTGCATTAATTGATCACTAAAAACGAGACCAAAACAAAACCGTTCACGTCGAAACAAAGCAAACGCGAGAACAAACCTCTTCCGTGCGTTCGTTGCATGAGTTCTCGTGGCCCTAGCGCTCGAGCGGCTGGCTATTGTCGATGATTGCTGTTGCATTTTGAATAAAAAAGCTACTGTAGAGAAACTTATGCCGCTTTTGAGTGCTTTCATAAAAGGGCGATTTTGAAAGGAGTGCCTCTATGTTTAGGGTTTCAGACTTGAAACCCTAAATATATTATTTATTCGTTTACGAATTATTTAAATACATACATAACGCACACGTTTAAATAATCATGCGCGGCGCAATCGTCGATCAAATCGATGCCGAAGATTTGTTCGAAATAGACGAGATTAACTTAGAAATAACGAGATGTGAACTCGAGTTATTGCTGTCGAAACGATCCTCGTTCCATCTGGCAAACACCACCATCGCGAACAGGAAAAGTAATGGACAAAGACTAAATTCGGCAGAGAAGAAGAAGCCGAAATGGACAGCGTCCAAGGCGCGAGTGTACAGAAAACCGCACGAACGCGCTACGGATGAGAATTATTTGAATCGCGTGAAAGGGTTGTTCCCTGAGCCTTCTCTATCGCAGAAGAAGAAGAAGACGAAAGAAACCGTTGTCGTGGAGGATGAGGAGGATTTCGTGCGAGACGAGGAAGCAGTGCGAGATGGCACAAACGCGCAAGTCAGTAACAGGCACGCGAGGGATAAAATAGAAGAACGAGTATCGAGAGAATATGCAAAGACGTATACTTTCGAACCGAAAATAAATAGAGATAGTACTGATGATGATACTGATGACGTAGGGCGTAGGAGGGAGAGGAGGAAGAGGTTGATGCGATCGAGGATGGAGATTGTTTTAGAGCGCGAGGAAGCGAAGAGAATGGCGGATAAAGCGGCTTTTGAAGCAGAGTGTACGTTTAGACCGCACATATTGGAATATAAGAAAAAGAAGAATGAGACGAATAAGAATGGTACTACTGATGATGGAGAGGAAAATGATGAACGAGCGTCGTTGCCAGTGACTGAGCGATTATACGAGGAAGCGAAGAAACGAGAAGAACGTTTGAAAGAGCTTCGAGAACGCGAGCAAAAAAAAATGGAAGAAGCTCTGAGAGAAACGAGGGCGACGACGAGTAGCGTAGAAAAACAACAACAACAACAACAACAACAACAACCGATTCATGAACGTTTACATGAGATTGCTGAAAAGAGAGAGCTTTACTTGCAAGAAGTGATTAAGAAAGTAGACGAGCAATTTCGAGAAACGCATACATTTAAGCCGAAAAAAATGCGAAGCACGAGCGAGAAACTCGCCGCTCTCGCACAAAGACGATTAAAGGATAGCATCGCATTAACAGGAAAAGAAAATGAAGATGCGAAAGTAAAAAACAAAGCAACGCGCGATTTTAAGGAAATTCAACAGCAGCAGAAACCGTTCAAAATTACAGCAAAGTCGGAAAAGATTATGCAAAAAAATATCAAACGCGGTAAAATTGGCGAAGGATTTCTCGAGCGGCAATACGAATTCGCCTCTAAAATACGAGCAAAACGAGAGAATGAAAGTTTAACGAACGAAGAAGTATTACAATCAAAATGTACATTTTCGCCCGATATACACATATCAGAACTAAGACATTGCAGAACACATTTTTATGAGACGCAAGACGAGCGCTCGAAACGCTTGGCGATTACCGAAGCTCAGAATATGAACGAACGCGTGGATATTCAGCGCAAAGAACGAGACGAACAATTCACATTTGCACCTAAAATCAACGAAAGATCAAACATCATCGGAAATAAAACAAACTTGGACGAACTCGCGAGTTCGAAATCGAGAGATTTAGAGCGAGAAGCCGCTAAGCAAATATACGAGCTGGAGAATTTGAAAGAATGTACATTTAGCCCGCACGTGAGCACGTTGTCGAAAGCAAAAGATGCAGATTTTATCATAGCCGTGTCAAAGAAATCTGGATCGTACGGTAAACACGACTCGGAAACTATCACGAGCCGTACGAAGAACGAAAAAGAAATGCGCGAGTTTAATTTAGAACAAGCGAGACGCGAGCAAGATTTCGAGGAACAGAAAACGTGCACGTTTTCTCCTCAAATTATCGAAGAACCGCCGAATTATTTATTAAAAAACGTCCCAGCTGAAGACATCGTCCGTGGATTGTCGAAATATTACGACAACGTCGAAAAGGCGACTAAAATGAAGGTCGAGCAAGAAAATCGTAGGCAGAAAGCGTTCTTGGAAAACGTTTCGCATATAGACGTTCGCCATAAAATAACGAAACCGAAAGAGTTCACGTTCGCTCGCAATCAAACCGAAAGATTAAAAGAGAAATCGGAAAAGCTTTTAAACGAGAAACTTAGAAGAGAAATGAAAGAATGCACGTTTCAACCGCAAATCAATGATTATTACTACGTCGTTAAAAGTACAGTTAGTTGATAATAGGTTGAATTTCCAAGGCGCGCGCGTCGACTTCTTTTCGAGGACGCCAAAAATATATATACACCCAAAGAAAAAATGAATAATCATACATAATTGGTATATACTTTGATGGCAGTTGTTGTTATTAATAATTTCTAATGCACGGATCTCTACATTCCATGTGTACGTCATCAATAGCGCGTAAAGTTTCTTCGCTTAAAGTCACGTCGGGCTCAAACGCGTCGATGTCTTCCTTCAATTGAATCATATTAGTTGCGCCAATGATAGTACTTCCAACATATTGTCGCGTCGCGCACCACGCTAGAGACATCATTGCTAGGGACAAATTCGCTTTTTTGGCGATTTCGGCATATTTTGCGCACGCGATGCTTGAAGCTTCGTTGACATATCGGTCTTGAAAAGTCGGGAATTCAGTAAATCTCGCCCCTTTTGGTTTCGATCCGTTTAAGTATTTCCCACTCAAGGCTCCTCCAGCTAATGGAGTCCATGGTAATAACGAGACGTTATAATGACTTGGCGCGCACGTCTCCGCCAGCTCGGTTTCAAACGATCTGTGTAACAAACAAAACGAATTCTGAATCGAAACCGGTCGCGGCACGCCTAATTTATCCGCCACTCTCATGAATTCGCATACTCCATAACTCGTTTCGTTCGACAGCCCATAACTCTTGATCTTCCCTTGATCTAACAACTCCTTCAAAGCTAAGACGGTTTCTTCAAATGCGACTGGAGCGAATTCGCCCGAGCGTTCTTTCGTTCGATCGTACTCGCAACTGCCGAACAAAGGGATATAACGATCGGGCCAATGCAGTTGAAAAAGATCCACGTAATCCATCTTCAATCGTCTTAAACTCGCCTCGCAGGCTAATAAAATAGATTGTCTATTTAACCTAGTAGGTTCTTTCCCTTCCAACGCCGGTTCGACTCTATGCGCTGGGATATCGGACTTCTCTATAAAACCGGCGACTTTCGTCGCCACGACGCATTTCGATCTCCACTCTGGATTCTTCTCGAACCAACGACCGATGATCTGCTCGGTCTTTCCAGGTACCCATAACGAAGACGACGACGGTACTGGATATAACTCCGCCGTGTCTATGAAATTAACCCCTCTCTCCTTAATCGCGTAATCCATCTGTTCAAAAGCCTCTTCTTCAGTGTTCTGTACACCCCACGTCATCGTTCCTAAACACACGTTCGTGACCTCGATGTCGCTATTTCCTAACTTTATCTTCCTCAACGATCGCTTTGTTTTCGTTTCTTGAACCATCGCGGTATTTCTTACGCTTGCTTATTCGTTCTGCCCCGGTCTAGAGAGTTCTCTCTCTCAATCTCTGATTAGTTTCTTTTATAACGTTCGTTCGTTTACGTTTCCAAAAAAATGCTCGCGAAAGCGTTTGTTCTTCGTCTTTTGCTTATCAAAAAACAACGCTCGCGATCGAACGACTCAAACAATACTGATAAGATACGTGTACGTGTGTGCGTGTGCGTGTGCGTGTGTGTGTATGTGAATAATAACTACCGCGATATTATACTACTGATTATGTACTGATTGAATAAATGGCTGATTGGCCTCTTTTCCTATGCGAAGGTAAAAGGAGAGCGTTCTACGTGTGCTTTGGTTTCTATTGTTTAGGGTTTGTTTAGGGTTTCGATTACAGGTAATTCATTTTGTGCCAATGAAAGAGAACTTTATGGAAACGTCATTCGCGAGAGATTGCGAGAGAGTTAGAATAAAAGAGATCGAGAGATGAAGAGATCGAGAGATTAAGAGGAATTAATCACGGACACGACTTCTGCGAGAGCCAAAGAAGTATGCACAGTTGAGCGAATCTCCGCGCGTGCAGCAGTGGTTTCAGAAAACTGTAGTTAGCGGAGAGGTGCCGTGTGTACTGCTGCTTGGTGCGTGCCGCCACAAACGCAGTAGAGGCATCAGACACGGATTAATTAATTAGTTAGTTAATACGTAGTATACTTAGAGTAATAAGAATAAGAATAATAATAATAATAAGATAATAAGATAATAAGAGAGATTAAGAGAGAGATTAAGGGAGAGAATGGAAGAGATCTCGCTCGATAGTCCTCCTCCTGATGCCAAGGGAAGACGAGCGACGAAAGAGAGGAAACCGATTGGAATAAAGAACGCTTCGTTACTATCGAGAGTGTTCTTTACGTGGACGACGCCGTTCCTGAGACAGGCGCACGCGTCGAAGAAGAGTAAGAAGAAAGGAGAAGAAAAAGAAGTCGTGCAGTTATCGCACGATGATTTAGTAGAATTGCCCTCTGCGTTGAACTGTAAGACGAACTCGGAGATGTTCGAGTACGAACTCGAAGATTGTCTGAGATCTTTAAAAGAGGAGGGAAATTATGGAAACACGAAGAAGAAGAAGCCGTTTTTGCCGCAGTGTACAAGGGCGATATGGAGATCGTTCGGGACGACTATATTACAAGGCGCGATGTATAAACTGATGAACGATTGTTTACAGTTCTTGCCGCCAGTGATTTTGTCCGGCTATTTGAAGTACGTTTCGCAGAACGAGGATAATTTCTTACGCGGATTATTCAGGACTTCCGAGGTATCGGACGTCGAGTTAGGTGTTTTGTATTGCGTTTTGATGTTAGTCGTGCAAGTGGGGAGGACGTTGTGTGAGCAGCAATATTTTTATCAAATGCAAGCTGCTGGTATTGCAATTAAAGGCGCTTTAGCGACCGCGGTGTATAGAAAGACCGTGAGATTGAACGCGAACGGGAGAGCCGGGTCGACGACTGGGCAAGTTTTGAATCACATGCAATTGGACGCGCAAAGAGTCGGTGATTTGATGATGTTCATTAACGTCATTTGGTCTGGAATGTTTCAAATAATTGGATACGTTGCTCTGTTGTATATGTACATTGGATGGTCCGTGTTTGGTGGTTTGTTCTTACTAATCGCTTTAATTCCGTTGCAAAAATTCTTTTATACTTTGGCATATAAACTTCGTACGGTGCAAACGAAATATACCGATCGAAGAGTGAAACTCGAAAACGAGGGATTATCTGGTGTGAAAATATTAAAGTTGAACGCATGGGAAGACTCTTTAGAGCACGAAGTCGCCGAAGCGAGAAAGGAAGAGATGATTTACGCAAAGAGAACGGCAAACGTGGCGGCGGCGAATACGTCGATTATGATGGCCGGTCCAGTCATCGTCGCCGTAGTCGTGTTCATGTTATACTCAGGGGCAATGGATGGCGATATGCGCCCGGATATAATCTTCCCAGCGTTGACCTTGTTTTCTCTCATTCGTTTTCCAATTCTATTTTATCCGAGATGTTTGGCGTTATCCGCGGACGCAATCGTTTCTTTGGATCGTTTGCAAAAATACTTTTTGCTCTCAGAATCGAAACCAACGACGAGAACTATTGCCCTCGATGGTTCAGTAAATAAAGGAAAGAAAGAAACCAATAAAAGTGATATCATTGCAAAAATATCAGAAGGTGCTTCGTTTAGGTGGAGTACGACAATTAATAATAGTGCCAATAATAATAAAGACGCGTCGCCGAAAGCATTATCGGCTGCTGCGCCTGCGGCGACTACTCCAGCAAATACTAATACTAATACTAATACTAATACTAATACTAATATTGCTACTACTAATAATAATGGAACTGCTGTATCAACAGCAGGAAGTGGATTTATGTTGAAAAAATGCGATTTTGAAATCAAACGCGGTGAGCTTATTTGTGTCGTCGGCGCGGTTGGTGCGGGTAAATCTGCAATCGTCTCCGCGCTTCTCGGCGATATGGTTCCCGAAAACGTTAAAGATGGCGAAGAATTCATTTCAATCAATGGAACGGTCGCGTATTGCGCGCAATCTGCATGGGTCCAATCGAGCTCTGTGAAGGATAACATTTTGTTCGGTAAAGCACACTCTGAACGCAAGTATCACGAGGCTTTGGACGCCGCGTGCATGGGTACGGATCTCGAACTCTTGCCAGATGCCGACCAAACTCAAATCGGCGAAAAGGGAATTACTTTGAGCGGTGGTCAAAAGCAAAGATGTGCAATCGCGCGCGCAGTATATGCCGATGCCGATTTCGTTATAATGGACGACCCTTTATCGGCTTTAGATGCGCACGTCGCGAAGGACGTTTTCAATAAATGCGTGAGGGGTGTGTTTCGCGAAAAAGCTGTTTTACTCGTCACGCATCAATTACATTTTGTTGAACGCGCGGATAAAATTCTAGTCATGAAAGATGGTGAAGTTGTCGAGCGTGGTACTTATAAGCATTTAATAGACAATGGTGAGTATTTCAAACAAATGATGCACTCCTATCGCGGCACGCAAGAGAAGGAAACTAACCAAAAAGTTGAGCAAGAGGCGAAGGAATTCGCGTTGACTGACCAAAACGCAGCCGCGATGAAAAAAGTCACATCGGAACAACGAATTGCTCCAGTAACTACTCAACAAGCTGAACATCGTGAAAAAGGCGCGGTGAAGAAAAATGTTTACTCAACGTATATAAAAGCTTTAGGAGGCTTTTGGGTATTTTTGTTGTTGACGATGTTGACCATCGTCGAAAGAGTGATTTCAGTCTTTACTCCGATGTGGCTCGCATTTTGGACTGAATATAAGTGGGGATTGAATGATACGGAATATATGACCACGTATGCTGCTATTGGTATCATTTCAGCGCTTTTGTCGTGGTGGCGAACGTTTGCGTGGTTAGTCGCTTCCCTCAAAGCTGCGACGACGCTTCATTTGAAACTTTTTCACGCCGTTCTCAACGCGAGGCAATCGTTCTTTGATACAACTCCACTTGGACGAATCATACAACGATTTTCAAAAGATACGAACGTTTTGGATAATCTTCTAGGACAATCTGTGAGTTCGCTTTCCTCGTTTGGTTTATGGTTAATCGGTACCATGATTGCGATGATTACGATCATACCGATTCTCGGACCGTTTTTGGTTCCAGTCTTTGCGTGTTATTTCTACGTCCAATATTTCTTCCGACCAGGATACCGCGAAGCGAAACGTTTAGATGGCACTTCTGGTTCTCCAATTTTTGAGCACTTTGGTGAAACTATTTCTGGCATCTCAACCATTCGCGCGTTTGGTCATCAAGAGCGATTCATTAACGAAAATGAAAATCGCATCAGTTACAATCAACGCGCTGATTATACTCAGAAATGCGCATGCGATCGATGGTTACCCGTTCGATTGGAGATTATTGGAATTTCTATTTCAATAATCGTCGCTGCACTTGGCGTGTATCAACGAAAGACGACTAGTAGTGGATTAATTGGCGTGACGTTTTCGTACGCGATCGATATCACTGGCGTTTTATCGTGGTTGATTCGCTTATTTTCCGAACTCGAGTCTCAAATGGTTTCCGTCGAACGAATTGAAGAATACGCTCGAATTCCATCAGAAGAGGAAACTGCGAATGATTTCAAAGATGAAAACGATGCAAATAAAACGTTAGCGAAAGTAGAACCGGAACAAAGTTGGCCGCAAAGCGGTGGTATTTTATTCCAAGACGTCGAAATGCGTTATCGCAAAGAGCTTCCGTTGGTTTTGAACGGAGTTTCTTTTGAAATTGAACCAGGAACGTCGGTTGGTATTTGTGGTCGCACTGGAAGTGGAAAAAGTTCGTTGATTGTAGCTTTATGGCGTTTGGTCGAACCATCGCGCGGTAAAATATTAATCGATGGCGTTGATATTTCCACCATGCCTCTGAAAAGTTTGCGTTCGCGCGTGACTTGTATTCCGCAAGACCCAATTTTGTTTTCCGGAACCGTTCGCGATAATCTCGACTCGTTCTTGAAACATAACGACGAAGACATATGGTTCGCCTTAGAGCACGTTCAATTGAAACGTTTCGTCTCTTCGCACGAAGATGGTCTCGGATTGATGACTCCTGTGAAAGAATACGGTTCAAACTTTTCAGCCGGGCAACGACAGATGCTTTGCTTAGCTCGAGCGCTTTTGCGAGAAACTAAAATCGTATGTCTCGACGAAGCGACTGCGAGCGTCGATAACGAAAGTGATTTAATGATGCAAAAAGTAATCTCGCAAGAGTTCAAGGATAAAACGGTCATGACCATTGCACATAGAATCAACACGATCATTGAATCAAACAAAGTCTTATGCATGGCGAACGGTAAAGTGACCTCGTACGATACGCCTGCGAAATTACTCGAAGATGAGACGAGCATATTTTTTCAATTAGTTAAAGAAACCGGTGACGCGTCTGCTAAAAATCTTTCCAAGCGCGCTACCGAACTCTCGAGAAAAGAGTAGTCTGTTCAGGTCAACGAGAGAAGAGATATACGCTACGTGTATTAATAAATACATAGTTCTCTACTATCAAAAATGATAACCATACAAATTTTCTACTACTACGACTACGAAGAAGGTTTATCACCATCTTTATCCATAATCTTCTTCCTCTGCTCCATGAACTTATCTAACGCAATCTCAACGGCCTCTCTTCCACTCAAGATCAACCTGTTCACCATTTCCGGATCTCGTTCGTGTTTCCCGTTCTCGAACTCGTTCCTGGCGCTCTCGCGTATGACGTCTTTCCATATGCGCCCGTTCGTATCTTTCCATACGAATAACACGGACGCTCTAATGACCGCTCTATAGAGCGATAACGATTCATTTCGTGTCGTTAAGAGCGCTCGAGCGACGTGCGCATCGTCCTTCTTTTGCTTCTCGCCAGTCTTCCGGTCCTACGCGCGTATTCACAAAATAAACGTGTTTTCGTTTTGTTAGTTCGTTAGAGAAGAAGACATAAAATTCTAATCATTCGATTAATTGAACGATCGATGAGTTAAAGCAAAACAAAAACAGTACCACTACTACTACTACTACTACTACTACTACATACTCACCAACGATTCTTCGATTATCTCTTCACTTAATCCTCTCCCATCTCGATCTTCGTTCAACTCGAAGCGTTTACTGAACGAAACGAATCCGTTCCAACGTCCATGGAATCCCGATTTCATCTCATTCGAAGAATAGGAAGACGAAGACGCGAGAGAACCGGTCAACGACCTCGCGACCTTGGATAGTTCTTTCGAGATATGCCGTGCGTTGCTTCTTCGCATCGTTTCAATGATTCTCTTTCTGTTTATTATACCTATTAGACCGATGAAAGAAACGGTCTTTGTTTTTGCCCTGCCGCTGTTTTCTGGATTTCGCTCTGAAACAAACAAAACTCGCGTTTTATTTAAAATCATTATTTCTTTTAAAAAGCGCTCTCGCCCTGTCTCTCTCTCTGATCGACTCCTGGCCGTTTTAACTCGCGACTGCTCTCTCTCTTCCTTCAACGAACCACGAACGCGAAAGAGGTTAAAAAAGCTGAGATTTTTAATTCATCGTCTCGTCATCGTCGGCGAATCTTCTTCGTCTTCTTCGTCTTCTTTTCCGTGTTTTTGTTGATCAGAGCACGAAAGAGACATGTCGCATGTCAGATTTTAAAGTAAAAAAGTCCTATTTTTAGAGAGCGAAAAAGTAAGTTTTCTTCTTTTCTGTACAAGCCGAAGAGCGCGCGCGAGTGTGTGTGTGTGTGTCGATAATAAATAAAAACAATCTCGCTCTGTCTCAGAGAACGATGCAAGCGCGCGAGACGATCGAGAAACGATTGAGGGAATTAAAGGAAGGCGTTGCGAGGGTTAAACTCTCGAACGATGAAGAACAGAACGAGCGAGCAAAAGTCAACGCAAAAGACTGCGCGTTGATCTGTGATCTCAGAAGGTTTCAGGAGTTGAACGAAGCGAGCGAAGAACGCGTTCGATTGGCAAAGATGAAGTTATGCGAAGAAGTCGAATGGAAAGAGCGAAGCGCGCTAGTGATTAAGGAGCAGTGTTTTGATAGCATGAAGACGAGGAGGCGAGCGGTGACCAGTTATTCAGCAGCGCAGAGGGACGAAATATTTCGAGATCCAGTCGCCGTAATGAATTTTGGGATTCCAAAGAAGGAAGATTTGGTATGGGAAGCGAATGGTGGGAAGAAGATTTTCTTCTTGAGCGAAGTCGCGTTTCGATCGAGTCGTGTTGATGCAAATGATTTCGTTGAAAAGAAATCGATAGGAAAAGATGTCGTCGTCGACGACGAAGAGGAAGAACGGGCGCTCGACTCTCTTCTATATAACCTTTCGTTTCAACTTCAGTGTGATAACCCGGAACGGATGAAAATGCAACACGCGTTGTTATTGAGATCGGCGAGAGTGAAGAAAGAAAAGTTTAATAAGCTTTTCGACGATGTCGTTTTCGAAAAGCAACGCGTAGTAGATCGCGCAAAGACGGGTTGGAAAAAAGCAAAGTCAATCGCGCGCGGCGTCTTGAAAGAAACGCCAGAGAAACAATTAGGAGGTATTCGAGTCGATTCCTTTTTCAAAACAAAGAGTGGCGAACATATGAATGCGTGGGATATCGTCACGAGATTAAATGTCTTAGCTAATTCGCGACCGATGCATTGGCTCGAAGACGAAGATAGAATTTTCAAAGTCGACGAGTCCGAGATGGAAAATAAGAGAGTTTTATTAGAGAACTTTGACGAACAGCAACAAGAGCATGATACGAAAGGCGAAGAAGATGTTTATAATAATAATAATAACAATAACAACATTAATAATGAAGACGATGACGAGGAACAAAGTAATAAATCAAAAGCTGAAAGCATGAAAAAGGCATTGAAAACGATGTTTCTAAAGAACAATAATACAGAAAACGACGGCGGCGACTCGGACGAAGATGATTTTGCGACGAGAGATAACGATGACGATGACGATGACGATGACGTGAGTGATCCATCGGATGATGACGAAGACGAAAATAATAATAATTTATTGATTGATTCAGGCGATGAAGCACCATTCGAGAAAAACCTTCGTCTTCGAGCGAAGGCGGAACGGTTTCAGAAGAAGAAGGAGAAGAAAATACGAGCCGCAAAAAAACTCGCCTTCCAGCGTCTGCTCGATATACACGATGAAGCCGTTAAGAATCGCGTGCGAATAAACCAGCGCGTGTACGATCTCGAAGCTACCAAAAATAAAGTTCACGTTGAAATCCTTTCACTCGAATTACGCGCGGCGAGAGTTTTTGAAAGATTAAAGCAAATTGAAAAATTTGACGACGCGAGCGAAACAATGACTCGTCCGGATGAAACGCTCGAGAGACTAATCAACGAAGCGCGCGAGGCGAACGTTGCGTTTCAAAACCATGATCCTATTTTAGCGAACGCGAAAATGAAACTCGAAGCAACTACCGAGCAGTTGAAGATTTATGAAAGGCAGTTCCGAAGAGAGACACGAGACGCTCCAGCCGCGGCTATTCACGCCGATACGTTGTTGGTTTTATATAGACAAGACGGTCCTGTTTTGCGCAAGAATAAAATTGGTGCGGCGGCGGGAGTTTCTACTTCTTCTTCTTCTTCTACTGCAATAACATCGTCTTTAGATATAGAGCGAAAGAAAATTCGTCGCGAATCCATCTTTTCGCCAGCGTCGATGATGCAACAACAACAACAACAACAACATCCGCACGGCGGCGCTCGGAACAAATCGATATTTAGTGGCGGCGAAGAATTTAACAACATTGAAAATATGAATGACGCGCATAGTACAGAAAATCATCAACAACAACGTCAAAACAGATTGGCGACGTACTTTCCCCTATCGCTCGATGAAGCGTGGTTCGAAAAGCTCAATTTGCATCGAAGTCAAAGGCAGGCTTTAGAGAGGCTAAAGCTACAACAAAAACTTATACGAGAAAGTTGCGAGAAAACGTTGAAGGTTTTAGAACAAAAAATGGTCGAAGCCACAAAAGCAGTATCTGAGCGAAAATTGTATTTGAAAGATGAGTTCACTAAACGTTTCAATCGAATGAACGATTGCGACGTAACTATGAAACTCCCATACGGGCTCGTTGAAACGATACTTTTAGATAACGAAGAAGAAAAAGATGAACAAGAAAATGAGAAAGGACAAAGCGGAGATATTTTATACGTCCCACGAAACATCGTCGACGAGTTAAACACGCAAGCGAAAACTAGGAGAGAGATGTTGATTAACCTCTTAATTGCAAATAAGAAACTCACGGGAAACATCGAGCGTTCAAAATGGTACATCGAGTACGCAAAAAGAAGAAATTGTGAGCACGTTGAACGAGCTCGCGAGTTGGCGCTTTTACGAAGCTCAAAGTCTTTACAACTCTTCATGAAAGCTGGCAATAACTCTAGTAATAATAATAATGCTAATAATAATAATGCTAACGACGCTTCTTCTTCTTTGATGAGGAATAACAACAACTGTGATAACGAAGATGAAGAAGACGAGAAAGAAATTGGCGACGCGGCGAACGCAAAGGCGAGGTTTCGCCATAACGACGCATTGCACGAGAAGGAACGGAAAAATTATCAAAACCGCATGGAAGAGCTTTCTAGGAAGAAGAAGAAATTATTAAAAACGATATCGACGCTTAAAGAAGAAGAGGAAAAAGAACAAGAAGATAGTAATAATAATAATAGTAGTAACAGTGAGAGCGTAAGCATAAATAATAGAATCGATATTATTGGACCTGCAACCGCCAATAATAATAATAATAATAGCAATAGTAATAAAGCGATTTTAATTAAATAGACGATATGAAATAAATATATTAATCCTTCAAACCGAGTTCTTTGCTTACTTTGTACGCTCTAGCGGCGCCTTCGAGAGTGTTTTGTAACAAAATAGCAATCGTCATTGGACCGACTCCGCCCGGGACTGGCGTCATTTTCCCTGCAACCGTCTTACAGCTCTCAAAGTCGCAATCACCAACTAATCGATAGCCGAGCTTTTTCGTTTTATCGTCCTTGGCGTTGATACCTACGTCGATCACGGCTGCGCCTGGCTTTAACCACGAACCTTTGACGTATTCGGTGACGCCGCACGCGGCGATGACGATATCGGCTCTTTTGATGAATTCCTCCGGATTTGGCGTTCTAGAGTGCACGATAGTAACCGTCGCATCGGCTCTTTGCAATAACAAAGCAGCTGGGGTTCCAACAACGTTCGATCTCCCGACGACGACGGCATTTTTCCCTTTCATTTCCACGTTTGAGCGTTTCAAGAGCTCGATGCACCCTCTCGGCGTGCACGGCACAAATCTCGGTTCTTCTCTTCCACGTTGCGATAACGCCCCAATGTTCAACGGATGAAACCCATCGACATCTTTCTCGTACGAAACTTCTCTCAAAACTCGCTCTTCGTTGATATGCTTCGGCATCGGAAGTTGCACTAAGATCCCGTGAATGTTCGGATCTTCGTTATACGCCTTGACGACTTTTAAGACGTCTTCTTCAGTCGCGTCCTCGGGTAAATCGGTGCCTTCAGACCTAATCCCAACCTCACCACACATCTTCTTCTTCGATCTCACGTACGACTGCGAATCTTTTCTTTCGCCGACCAAGACGACTGCCAATCCAGGCGTCTTCCCGTTCGTTATCTTCTTCATCTTCTCCACGGCTTCCGTGATCTCGACTCTGATCTCGGCCGCGATCTTGTTCCCATCAATGATCTCGCACATTGAAGAAGAAGAAGAAGAAGAGGAAGAGAACAGAGTATTCTTCGCGATCGCTAACGACGCGATCGTTAATCCTACGCCCGCAACGACCATCGTTTGCTGTTGAATACTCATCGAAGACTTTTTCACTGCTACAACTGGTTGCACTTGCTGCGCTTTCTTAAAAGCAGAGAGTTGAACGAACTCGTTCGGCCCTAACTCGTCTCTCGCTCTGCTCGTTCGTTGTCTTTGTTCGTTTCCTAACAAATCCTTCTTCGCGTTGTCATTCGAAGCATTCGCCTGCGTCGTCTTAAAACTGGATCGATCACGATATCTTCCGTTGTCAGTTTTCTCCTTTTGCGATACCGTTTTCGCCGTTCTCATGAACGAAGAAGGAGTGAAAGCGGAACTATTCATTGAAGCGTTAGTGCAAGTAAAGGCGCTCATTTCTGTATCGTCTTTGTTAATGAACGCAGAAGACGAAGAAGAAGAAGAAGAAGAAGAAGAAGAAGAAGAGAGTGCTCTTGGATTGGATATGAAGCGAGAGATGATTAGTGTTCAAAAGTTGTTGTGCCACGTAGCTTTTCTGCTTTTCAGCTTTTGGTACTGTTTAGGGTGTGGAAAAAAAGGAAATGTGGGCACCAATGACATAGAGGAAGAGTTTATAGAGGAGAGCTCATAGAAGACAATACAAATACAACACATACCGCGATACAGAACACCTATCTATATCTCTAATCGCTTGTGCGAGAGAGAAAATATGCCAAACGGCCGCGGTGGTTTCAAGAAAGCAAAGCTAAAGCACGCCTTTGCGCATCCATTGACGTTCGCACAACTGAACTGCAACGGATTACTGGAACACCCACGACATTGTCGTCACGGCTTAAATGGACGCTACGATTTCGAAAACCTTAAAGACGATAATAAACAGCCAAGGAAGATCACGGATGATAGCCTTTGTGCGTGTGCGAACGTGGAAGCGTTGCGAGGGAGTTGTCCGAAGCCGAGCGAGTTAGAGCGAGCGATTGAGAGATTATGCGAACACGTTTTGAAAGAGCAGTATCACTTAGTGTATTTAAGCGAGTGTTGGATATACGGAGAAGATAAAGAAGGAACGAAACCTCTTGAAGGGCATATGATTAAAGATTGGTTCGAGAGATTCGGGGTAACGAGGAAGTATCGAACGTATTACGCGTTACAGCATAGGCATTGGAACTCGAAAGATACTGCTTGGAACGGGAACGTCGTGTTAGTGCACAAGGACGTGCAGGAGCCCGTGCATTTGAGAAGGCACCAGGAGAGTTTAAAGTTGTCTAATCATAACTCGAATCAAGGACGCGTGCTAGAGCTCGAGTTTCCGGATGGGTTTTTTGTTCTTTGCACGTACGTTCCATTCTCTGGGTTTAACAACCGATTCTCGAGGAATACGAGGAAGATTAACTTACGAAAAACGTTCGATAAAGCGGTGCGGACACGATTAGAGGTGCTCAAGAGTAAAAATAAAAAGGTTGTTTGGTGCGGCGATCTGAATTGTTCGCCAGAAGCTTTAGATCATTTCATGGGCGATCCGGCATACTTTGCAGAATATACAAATAGCATGTCAACGAAGGACAAAGAAGATTACATCGAAAACGTCGACGATAGAGGGTATTGGGGCTATACGACAAACGAACGAACGAGATTTAAAGAGACTATTACTAGTTTCAACGGCGTCGACGCGTTCAGGCATTTGCATCCGTTCGATCGCAAGTATACGCAATCGAGCGGTACACGATGGGACCATTTCATCATTTCAAAAGAGCTCGTTCCTCGTTTAAAAGCGTGTCAAATATTTCCTGAGAAGAAATTTTTGAGCGATCATTGTTTAGTTACGATGAAGCTCTCGCTAGAGAAAATTGAGACGACGACGACGACGACGACGACGATGGCGGCGGTGGAAGGAATGAGCATGCTCGATGTATTACGCTCGAAGAAATAGCATTAAAAAAAATTGTTAATATCTATCATCGTCTAATATATCTTGAACGCAGAACTTTTTCTGAGTCATCGCACCACCCACCATATTTTTCTCGCCAAACCGATAATTATCCCACGCTAATTCCAACTCTTGCATTGATTTTACATTTTGAACATGACGAATCTCATTATTCAATTCAATATCCGATTGTTTAACCACATCCCTACTCGCTCTGCATAAATCATAAAATATCTTCAAATCGAACTCGTTCAATTTCGTGAGAACTTCGGCCCCAAACACTAACGGATGATCGGTCACGAACTTCCACAAAGGCGCCGCTCGATCATCATCTGACATCATCGTCCTCTTCATTATTTCTATTATTATTTCTCTCTCTCTCTCTCTCTCTCTTTTAGAAACTTCAATCAATTAATCGCACGAGAGCGTGAGCGTGATATTTAACGAGATCTCATCATTGTGAAAAAAGTTTGACCAAGAAAAAAACGCCTTTCGCGCAAGTCTTGTCATTTAAAATCGCGCACGTCGTCAGATAACTTTTAAACACACGCTGTGCATGCAATAAGAACCTACGAAATAGGGATCAAATAAACAAAGAAAGAAAAGAAAGATGATGTCATCAGATGCAACAGCACCGACGCCTTTATGGAAGTTCGTGACCGATCATCCGTTAGTGTTTGGAGCCGAAGTTTTAACGAAATTTGATGAGATCGATTTGAAGATATTTTATGATTTATGCAGAGCGAGTAGGGATGTGGTTATTCGATCGAAGATTGAATTGAACAACGAGAGACGTTATGTTGAAGATGTTAAATCAATGCAAGAGTTGGCGTTAGCGTGGGATAATTATCGCTTGGGCGAGAAAAATAGGTATGGTGATGAGATGACTCAGGAACGTTTCTGCTCTCGAGTTGCTCAAACGAACAACTTGGATTTTCTCAAATGGGCGCGAGAAGTGAAACAGTGTGCGTGGGATTCAATCACGATCATTCAGGCAGCATATCAAGGTAGTCTCGAGATGGTCAAGTATTGCGTTGAGAATAATTGTCCTATGGATGCGAGTGCGTGTTCAGTCGCTGTCTATAACGGTAACTTGGACGTATTGAAGTATTTACACGAACACGGGTGTCCTTGGAAATCGGATACTTTGCACGACGCTCACTTCAGCAACCATATCGATTGCTTAAACTATGCAATAGAACAGAAATGTCCAGGCTGGAGAGCATTTGTTTGATAGCTCTTCCCCTCACTCGGCGCGTAAAAGCCGCGCGGTTCAATAAAAAACAAATCTCCCCACCAACAATTAAAAGCAATCACTACATCATCATCATCATCAACAACAACAAACAAAAGACAATCTCTTTCCGTCTTTCTATGTAATTGGTCATGGATGGGGAGAGAGTTTTAATTTTTTGCGCGTTCTCTCGTTCTGCATTCTCGCATTCTTCTCAAAATCATTCGCGTATGGGAGGACACGCGTGCAAAACGATCGCATCGACGCAATTATTACGGAATTAGCAAAAAAAATTATTCAATTATTATGAGTCTGACGCTCTCCCAACTGAGCTATCGCGGCGTGATGGTTACTGATTTAATTCAGCGGGATTATGTGCCACAAGTGGGTTTCGATCCCACGGCCTCCAGATTACGACGCCTGTAAATTTCAGATGTGTTCCAATTAGGGTTTAGTAACGTACAAAAAAAAAATTCTTATAAGTGGTCCAACATTTGTAAATTAGTATTTATTCTATTTCGTCCGCGTACGCGTTTAATTAATTGAATTGAGATTTTGTTTACGTACATTTGTAAGAAGCGATATTTTTCTTGCCGTTTTTTTAACATTTATTTTGAACGGAGTGTGGTTAAACTAATACTTGTGATTTAACAATTCCTATTAAATACAAACTGTAAGCTAATTTCTATCTTTTGCTAATATATTATAATGAATGATGCTTCCTTCTCAAATGTTTTTTTAAATCACTAGATGTCGTACACGCATATTCACAAACGGGACATTTGAACGGCTTCTCGCCTGAATGCACGCGCAAGTGTTTTGTCAAATTACCAGATTGCGCAAACGCTTTTTCACAAACGTGGCATTTGTACGGCTTCTCGCCTGAATGTACGCGCAAATGTTTCGTCAAAGTACTAGAATCTATAAACGCTTTCTCACAAAATTGACATACATGTCTTTCCGGTCGAGCTCTCTTTCTATTATTATTAATATTATTTTGTTCTTGTCGTTGCCGATTTCCTTCTGAAGCTCTTATTCGTTCTCGTTCCTCTCTATCTAAACTCGTACTCGTCGTTGTTTTGCTACACGTCACGCACTTTATTGCCTCTGATGGATTCGCGAGACGACCAATAATATCTTCATCGCGTAAAGGAAATAATCGATCGCGGGTTTTTTGCAGTCCGTTGTCGTCGTCGTCGTCGTCGTTTGTCGTTTTCTTCTTTCTTCGTCGACTCGAGACTTTAGCTAGCATTTTTTTGAACTTCAATCGCTCCTCACGCGCAGTACAGTCCGAATCATCGCGTGCGTTTTCTTGTTCCTCCTTTTCTCGAAGCGCGTCACGAATTCCATGCGTCAAGTTTTGTATCCACTTCAGACGTGCTATCGACCCAATTCGACGGAAATCGTATTGCTCACCTTTCCCGCCACCAAAAAACACGCGCGTCGCGCCCGAGAAGAGACCTATCAACTGCGACATCGAACACGCAAAAAACTCCGGATTTAAAGCCTTCGGCGCTTGCGTGCCCGAAGCGAATTTATTGAACTCTCTCCACGCTTGAAGTTGAGCTGCGTCGTCGGTGAAATCGACAACGGATGAACGTCGCTCAGCATCTAATTTTGAGCGCAAAATGCACACCAACCGTTTAAACGCGTCCGGGTTCGAAAAGACGCTCAAGTCAAAGGACGCGAGTTTACCACGTTCTCTTAAAGCTTCTTCAGTATCCTTCTTAGTTTCGAGAAAAGAGAGGACGACGGAGCGCGCGATTAGATCGAACGTGCTCGTAAAATCAGGGATATATACATGAATATCAATCTTCGAAAATTCATTCATTTGGTCAGATTTGCGTTTCGTGTACGTTATGCCTGTGCGTAATTCGCGTTTCAACGACGAGAGAGAAATAAAAATGAATAACAAAAAAAACAAAAAAGAAGCAGGTTAATCTTCACCATCTCTTTTCCTCTTCCTTGTCAACATTTTCGTGTGCGGTTATTTCGCTCGACGACGGTCGATCGAGCGCGCGTGTTGATAACGCGACGGTCAAAGAAAGTGTCAGTGATCAGGAGATTTTAATTATCCAGCACAAAATAGTCTCTTGGACAAAACAAACGTATTGGTAAAAAATAAAAACATGCTCTCAATGAACGAAATGATATCATGGACAAATGAGAGAAAGGAGAACGAAGAAGAAAATGATGATGACGATGATGACGATGATGATAAACCGAGTCGATTGTGGAAGTTTATGGCAGACGATGGCGGCGTGTGTCAACATCTTCTCGAATTCGAGATCTTGACGAAATTAAATGAAAACGAGATCAAGTTTTTGTATGGGACGAATACGGAGAGTCGTCTGGCGATTAAAAGGGCGAAGATTAAATTGAGAAAGAAGTTTTCGATTCGTGAATTGTCTTCGATATCGCAATTGGAATTGGCGTGGGCGAATTATCAATGGGGTGGGAAGGGAAAGTACAGTGATAATGGAGAAGAATACACGAAGAACCAAGAAATGTTCTGCCATCGAGTTGCTGAAACGAACGATCTCGCGTTGCTTCGATGGGTAAGAGAAGAGAAGAGTTGTGCTTGGAATTATCAGACGAGTTATACGGTAGCAAGACTAGGCAATCTTGAGATGTTGAAGTACTGCGTCGAGAACGGATGTGAAGAAGAACATGAAGGTACGTGCGCAGTTGCCGCCAACTACGGCAACCTCGAATGTCTCAAATACTTACACGAGAAGAACATCAAATGGGATCATCAAACGGTACGACTCGCGCGCGAGAATAACCAAATAGAGTGCTTAAACTACGCTCTCGCAAACAACTGCCCTCAAACCAGAGAAGAATGGTTAGCATTACAAGCAGAGGCAGACGAAGACGAAGAGGAAGAAGAAGAAGAAGAAGAAGAGGAAGAAGAAGAAGAAGAAGAAGAAGAAGAAGAAGAAGAAGAAGAAGAAGAAGAAGAAGCGTAAATGAGAGAGAAATAAAAACATATCAAAAAAACAAAAAAGAAACCTTGCATCACGTCGACTTCGCACGTTATTACTAACCGCACTACTATTGACGCCTATCGAAGTTTGACTTTGCAGTGCTGATGGGATGCAGTAGATTTTTCGAAGTATGAACGCAAGATACAATTTGAAAGAAATTAAGAAATATAAATATAAATAAATGAAACAAAAAAAAAATTAAGTTTGATAATAAAGCCATAGAACGCCCATTGCTGCACTATAGATTTCACACTCAGACCTATCGTTATCATCAGCCGCAAACCCAAGTCTCGTCCAACATTTGTAAATTAGTATTCATTCTATTTCGTCCGCGTACGCGTTTAATTAATTAAATTGAGATTTTGTTTACGTACATTTGTTTAGAAGCGGATATTTTTCTTGCCGTTTTTTTAACACTTATTTTGAACCGAGTGTGGTTACACTAATACTTATTGTGATTTAACAATGCCGAAGCACACGCACGCGTCGCGTTATTATCGCTGCACTTATTATTCACCGAGACTGCGCAGAGGACTTGGAAACGTCCTCTGCAACGTCGTCTTTGTTGCCACGAGCGTTGTTTTTGTTGCCATCACGCGCTCAGTAGAGAGCGCGAATGACATCAGGTTTATTGGAAATAAAAAGGATGACTGCGTTCGAAAATCGGTCTGCGTTCCCACGGTCTACGCGAACAAGTTCCCAAAAGAAGCCCAGGAACTGCGCGAAATAGCGATCAAAACGAACGTCTGGACGCAAAACAGACACGATTTTTACCCGACGAGAGACGTGCCGATAGAAATGCTCGGTTTTAGGGCCAGTGAGTTGGCGTTTGATGTTATTTGGGGGTCGATGAAGGCGAGGATCGAAAAGCAGTGTGGATTAGCGATAGAAAATGATGAGAAAACGAGCGACGACGACGACGACGACGACGAAGAAGAAGAAGAAGATGATGAAATGGAAGAAGAGAATCATAAAAACAGAACTAGAAAGAGGAAAAAAAAAAGGTACGAGTTAACAATCTCCGACGCGTTCGTGATTCGGTACGACGGGAGCGTAGAGAACGAATCGCATTTGCAGAAACATCAAGACGGGGGACCGATTTCGTTTCAGGTGAGTTTATCGAACGCGGATGAATACGAAGGGGGAGGGACGAATTTTTACGAAGCACCAAAGCGAAGGACGGCCGCAGAGGCGGCGGCGAATGTGTCCAACGTTAGGCTGAAACAGAACGTCAAGTTGGAGAAGATTGGGGACGTCATCGCGCACGGCGGCCAGATTGACCACGAAGGCGAGAAAGTGACAAGAGGGGTGAGATACACGCTCGTGTATTTTCTCGATATCAACAAAGGGTGCTGTTGGGAGCACACGTTGAGTGAGAGGATGAATAAAATCATGCAAAGAGTAGGCGTTTTGGTGATTCTGTTTCTGGCGTTTCTGTTTGCGAGAAGCGACCAGAACGGGTTTTCGACGACGAAGACGAAGACGAAGGAGGATAAGTATAACTTGTGAAAAATAAAGGGGGTGAATTGTTACTGCGCGCACGCAGCAGCAGTAGTAGTAATACGCGTTTGCAAATCAGTTCTCGCTAATGTGTTATATAACTCGCGGCTTTTATCGTTCTGTAATCGTTCCTCCAGTAACTCCGAGCGATCTTCTGTTTCTCCTTCTTATTATTATTATCATCAACGCCTAATTCTATGAATTCGTTTCCCTATGATTGACATTTGAGTTCTCATCGAAAATGCGTTTTTCATTCTGGGAATATTCAAAGTTTCGTATTTTTGAAATCCGCCGGCAAAGGAAAAACAGAGACGAGAGAAAGAAAACCTGTTTTCTCTCTTTCTTTCCTTCTTCGTCCTCAGTTATTCGGCACAGAAGTGAACACGGCGGGGACACAAACGCGCACTAAAAAAGTAATTAAATTAACAGAGAAGTAACCATGCCAACCGCATCAATGTTCTCTTCTTCTTCTTCTTCTTCTTCTTCTTCTTCTTCTATCACGACCACTACTGCTAGTAAGAATCGTCATCTAAATCATCGTCGTCGTCGGAAATTATCATCAGCCGCAACTACGTCCAATGCACACTCGTTCTCTTCCTCTTCTTCTTCTTCTTCTTCTTCTTCGATTACT
>Ga0209710_1000837_pt1 | contig 25827 bp, 29 predicted proteins | sample ArcticOcean_MG_C_5_FD_187436 | JGI IMG/M metagenome (GOLD analysis project Ga0209710, IMG submission 187436) | Marine microbial communities from western Arctic Ocean - ArcticOcean_MG_CB4_138 (SPAdes) (version 2) | ecosystem: Environmental > Aquatic > Marine > Oceanic | place: Arctic Ocean...
AATTCAGGATTATGAGTATGTCTTAAATGATCAACGCCATTTAACATACTTCCAAAGTACATTCTATTTTTAACCATGCCGCCAACAGATATTCCTCCAAAACCCACACCGTGATATCCTCTTTCTCGGCCAATTAATCTCGTCTTAGAAGCTTTACCTCTTGCCCTTTGATAGGCGAGAGCAATTTTTAAAGCTGAATCCACAGCTTCAGATCCTGAATTAGAAAAGAAAACATGATTCATTCCTTCTGGAAACATTTCAACTAGTCGGTTTGCAAGTTCAAATTGTTTAGGATGACCAAACTGAAAAGGTGGGGAGTAGTCTAGTTCTCCAATTTGATTGTATACAGCGTCTTGAATTTTCTTTCTTCCATGACCTGCATTGACACACCACAGTCCTGCAGTAGCGTCTAATATATTTCTTCCATCATCGCTTATAAAGTGCATATCTTTTGCCCCTACAATAATTCTAGGATCTTTTTTAAAAGTTTTGTTTGGAGTGAATGGCATCCATAAGGATTCCAGGTTATTAGGTTTCATATTTTTATCTTTTTCTAATAAATATTAATTCTTCTTTTTTTCTTTCTTTTCTTTTCTTTTTTCTTTCATGCTTTTAGAAGCCGGTTTTTTAGCTTCTTTTTTTTTATCTAAATTTTTTCCCATTTTTTATAATCCTTCTTTATAAATTGTGCTTAAATCCTATCCCCAATTAAATTATATTCAATCTTTATTATGATAGTTCTAATACTAGAGAAAGTGAAATTTAAGGTTAAATCTTATCGACTAAATTAAGGAAATTATCATATTCTTTTTCATTAATTCCTACAGTTATTTTAGGGTCATTGAATTTTTTTTCCTCAACATCTTTAATATATTCCTTAAAAGCATTAACTCTTTCCTGATGTAGGCGTTCAAATTCTTGCTTAAAATTTCTGTAAATTCTTGCATGTCTTGGGATATGACCGTTAGTATAACCTAAGACATCTTGTGAAAACAAATATTGCCCATCACAAGTAGAGCCACTTCCCATTGAAATAGTTAAAAGTTTTACTTTTTTTGTGACAATTTCTGCCACTTGAGGTGGAACTACTTCAACTTCCAATCCAATCGCTCCAGCATCATCAAGTTCCATAGCATGTCTCACAACACCTAGTGCTTCTTCGGCTGTTTTTCCAATCGCCCTATATCCACCAATCCAAGTATTATTTCCTGGCACTAAACCTACATGACTAATAACCGGAACATTTTCCGTTCTTAAATCTTTAATTAATTTAGCACTATTATTTGTATAAAAAGAATCACATCCAATAGTCATTAATTTATAAGCAGCTTGTATTGCCTCCGTAGAACTTGCAAAAGACCTCTCTGGAGCAGCGCTCATCAAATGCGTATTTGGAGCGGCTTCTCTAATTCTTTTAACATCATCAAGTGTGCCATGAATGCCATGCCAAGGCATACCATAAGCAGTTACTATCATGTCCATCCCAGCCTCTTCAGCCGCCGCAGCCTCTTCTACATTATTTACATAAACTTCATGAATTTGTTTTTTCCCTTTTAATTTTAATAATTCATAGACTGTTAATTTTTTTTTTGTCATATTTTTATCCTATCAATTTAATTAACTCGTTAACTGTTGTTTCGCTTTTGTTCATATCACAAACTTTTTCACCTCTAGCCATTCCAACAATTCTATCCGCAATTTCATGAATATGGTAGAGGTTATGACTTATAAAAATACTACTTATTCCCATGCTAGATAAACTCTTTACATATTCTAATACTTTTAAAGTTTCTTTTACTGAAAGATGATTTGTAGGTTCATCTAAAATTAACATTTTTGATTTAAAGTACATTGATCTCGCTATAGACACGCCTTGTCTTTCGCCACCAGATAATTCTTTGACCGGTATGTGAGGAGACCTTAAATTAAGACCGACTTCTTTAATGGCTTGCATTGATTCAGTGTTCATTTTTTCTTCATCAAGAATACCTAAGGATTTTAATCCAAACTTCTTAGGCTCTCTTCCAATAAAAACATTTCTAGCAATAGACATTTCTTGAAACATTGTGTTGTACTGATGAATTGTTTCGATTCCTAAATTCATTGCTGTTTTAGGATTTTTAATTTTAATTTTATTTCCTTCAAAAAAAATTTCACCTTTATCTAGATTATGAACCCCACAAATGATTTTAATTAAAGTTGATTTTCCTGCACCGTTATCACCAATTAAACCGATTACCTCCCCTTTATTAATAGTGAGGTCGACATCTTTTAAAGCATGTAAGTTCCCATACCATTTATTTAATTGAGAACATTTTAATAATTCTATATTTGAATTATTCGTCATCTTTCAACCTTATTTTATCTGCTGTATTTTTAGTAACAGTATTGAGAATAACTGCTATTACGATTAGTGCACCAACAGCAAATTTAAACCAGTTTCCATCAACACGAGATAGTATGAGTATGTTGTCTATAATTGATAAGAGCAAAGTCCCAATTAAAGCGCCAAAAGCAGAACCTATTCCTCCCATTAAGGATGCTCCACCCACAACAGCAGATGCTATTGCTTGTAATTCTAATCCTTGTCCTAAGCTTGTAATTACAGTCTTAATTCTAAAAGACTGTATAATTCCAGCAAAACCAGCCAATATCGAGCACAAGACAAAACATGTTGCCTTAACTTTAAAGGTATTGATTCCTAAATCTTGAGCTGCCTTTGGATTTTCGCCAGTTGCAAAAATCCAGTTGCCAAAATTCGTTTTTTTTAAAACATAATTACAAATTAGAGCTATCCCAATTAGCCAGAATATTGAAACTCTGAACATATCAACTCTTCCAACCAACCATTCTGTGGGTAGATCTTTAGGAACGCTTGGTGGGAAACCTCCACTTATAACAACAGCTATACTTCTTGCCATAAAAAGCATTCCAAGAGTTGCAATGAAAGAAGGTATTTTAAATTTTATTGTTACAACTGCATTTATAAAACCAATAGATGCTGCAGCTAAAAGGCCTATTAATATAGATGCTACATAATGCAATTCATGGTCAGATATTAATATCATAGTAACTATCGGAGATACGGCAAAGACAGAACCTACTGACAAATCAAATTCTCCGGAAATCATTAAAATTGTTATTCCCAGTGCAACTAAGGCTAGTTCAGGATAAGTTGAAAGAATGACCATAAAGTTTCGAGAATTTAAAAATCGGTCGTTTGAAAAAGTAAATAGAATTAAAAGAAATAAGAAAATTGCAAGAGCACTGAACTCAGGTCGGGATAATAATGATTTGATTTTATTTTTACTGAACATTTTAATTCAAGTGGCCACATTAATTAGGAATAGATAGTGACCACTTAATAGGATTAATTATTTTATTATCTTACGCCCATTTCAATATATTTACGAACAACGGAAACGTCAGAAGGATAAACAAAAGCTTTACCAGTGTTTACATCCCAAGCGCTTAAACCAAATTCTTTCATTAAATACATTTGTAGAATAGGAAGATATCCCTGGAGGTATGGTTGTTGGTCAATGGTTAAGTGAACATAACCCTCATCCATTTCATCCATTACGATATCAACAAGATCAAACATACCCATTAGAAATTCATTTGGCTTATAACCAAGATCTCTTAAGCAGTTTCCAGCTCCAGCTCCCCAGAATCCCGCATCAAAATACGCAGTTGTCTCTGGATGTCCTTGAACATAAGCACAAATTCTTTGACCGGTGACACTAGTATCAAGTCCGGAATCAATTGTATCCCATGTAACTTTTTTTCCAGGATTAGCAGCTTTATATTCTTCCATAAACTTTCTTACTCCACCAATTCTAGCTTCAGCCCAACTTTGACCAGGCGCAGATAAACCTAGCAATACATGAGTGTCTCCGTCAGGAAACTGTTTTGATAGTTCTTTACCAAGTTCATAGCCAGCCTGGAATAAATCTTGACCTACAAAAGCTAGTCTTGCATTTCCAGCAGCACCTTCAGAGTCATCAACGTTTGTTGTGATAACAGGAATACCTGCATCTACAGCTTTTTGAACAGCTTCATCAAACATATTATCTTCAACGATCACTAAAGAAATACCATCAATACCTTGCTCAACTAATGCTTCTAAATTTGTTAGTTGCATTTGTAAGTTTCCATTTTCTTGATTGAAAACTAATTGACAATCTACGTCTAAAGTTTCGCAAGCATCATCCATACCTCTTTTAATGCCTTGCCAGAATGTATTACTTGTGTCGACTTGTGTAAGTACACTAAATTTGTATTTTGCATTTGCCGGTAAAGACAGAAGCATCATAGAAATTAAAATTGCACTAATTTTTAGTAATTTCATTTTTTGTTCCTCCAAAAAAATTTAGTTCTATTTCAAAATTATATTAAAAAAAAATTTAACTTTATATGTCTTTCTGAATAAAATGAAAAAGTATGAAAATCATACTATCTTAATAAAGTATTATTTTATTTTATAAGTATGATTGGGATCAAAGGCCTGCTTTATAACAGAGGGTAAAACAGATCTCCAAAATGAAAATAGAGACGGGTGGGGTTTAGGAATTTGATCTTTAATGATCTGATGAATTTTTGGCAGATTGTGTGATGGAACAGTTGGGAACAGATGATGTTCTAAATGATATTCCATACGATAGTATAAAAAACTAAATATAGGATTAAGTTTTATACTATGAGTAGATAATCTATGGTCTTTTACATCAAAAGGTACAGCAAGATGTTGTGTGATGTTCACCAACTGATTTAATGGTGCCCCAATATATGTTGGAAATAAGAGTAGAAAAATAGGAATCCAACTACTAATTAAAAATGAGTAAAAAACTATAGATATCCAAATTAAAACAAAAAATCTTGAATTCCGTATAATTTTTTTTTTTTCATTTTCAGGTGCGTTTTGTTTTACTACTTCAGTTAAATTCCCAAAAGCATGTCTAATTATTTCAGTTTGAAGAGTTTTATGAGGGTATAGTAATTGTGCAAAAGGTATGAATTGACAAAAAAAATATATTAGATCTGTTGGTCTAGTTAGCTGAATTTCAAAATCATACTCGTCATGAGTTTGGAGTGTATGGCTATGATGAAAGGTATGACTCCACCTCCACCTTATAGGTTCAAAATTCCCCATAAAAGAACTAATGTAATAAAATACGTCATTAAGAATTCTCGATTTAAAAGCAGTTCTATGTAATGTTTCATGCCAATTTGAAGGACTGTAAGCCCAAATTGTTCCATAAGTTAAAATCCAGGGAATGCACCATAGTGTACCCCACGTTACAATTGTTAAATAACCAAAAAATATTAAAGAAAAAAAATATATTGCGAAATGTTTAGTGCCTTCAAAATCACTTCTCCTAGAAAGATTTTTTAAAACTTTTCTATCTATTTGCGGTTTAAACCAAGTGTCGTCAACTAACATGATTTATTTATGCCGATTCAATAGCGCCTGTGATTAAAGCAGTTACTTCTTCAGGTGAGCTCTCATTTGCTTTTTTATTTGCAACCAACTTACCTCTCCTTAAAACAGCAATTCTGTCACTGACTGCAAAAACATCAGGCATTCGATGACTGATTATTAAAACAGCAACACCTTGTTTTTTGAGTTGCTTTATTAATTCTAATACTTCAGCTACTTGTCTTACACTTATGGCTGCAGTTGGCTCATCCAATAATACTACTTTGGCTTGAGATAATTTCGTTCTTCCAATCGCTACCGCTTGTCTCTGTCCCCCAGACATCATTCTTACTTCTTCTTCAGGTAATGTTTCAGATTTTAATTCCTTAAATATATCTTTTGCTCTTTGAAACATTTTAGAAAAATTAAGTATAGGAATAAATCCAAAACTTTTTGTAATTTCTCTTGTTAAAAAAATATTTGAAGCTGCAGTTAAATTATCGCATAGAGCTAAGTCTTGGTAGACAACTTCTATCCCTTTATTTCTCGCATCCATTGGCTTTAAGAATTCAACATTTTGATTTTCAAAACTAATAGAACCAGATGATTGTTTAAAATTACCGGCTATGATCTTTACTAATGTTGATTTTCCAGCTCCATTATCTCCCATAAGACCTAGAACCTCTCCAGCATCTAGGGAGAGATTTACACCATCTAATGCTTGCACTGCACCGAAACTTTTAGATATATTTTCTAACTTTAAAATCGACATTATTCTTCTTTATTTCCTGAATTTTTTTTAAAAGTAACATTGGAGTTTATAACAACAGCTAAAAATATAATTATTCCCTTAACAACTTTGTTTAAGTCGGGATCAATACCCCAATGAATAAGTCCATTACTAATCATGGCTATAAATAAGACTCCTAATAAAGTTCCTGTCATGGTACCTACTGCACCTCCTAATGCGGTGCCGCCAACAACAACTGCTGCAATAACATCAAATTCCATCCCCTCTCCAACAGTCGAGTTTCCAGAAGAAACTCTAGCTACAAAAAGTATTCCAACTAATGCAGAAAACATACTTGTAATCATAAGAGTTATAATCTTTATTTTATCAACGTTTAGACCAATACTTCTAGCTGCCTTAGGATTTCCTCCAACAGCATAAATATTTGTACCAAGAACAGTGTACTTACTTAAAAACCAAAAAATAAAGAATACCATTAACATAATCCAAGTAACAGTTGGTAGTCCTAATACATCCCCACCAAAAAAATATCTAAAAGGTTTATTGCTAATAGCAAGAGGTCTCCCTTCAGTAATAAAAAGTGAGTAGCCTCTTAACGCACTCCACAAAGCAAGTGTTGTAATAAAAGTAGGTATCATGAGTTTAGTCCTTGCTATACCTATGAAATAACCTAGAAATAAACCCCAGGCTAATACGATAAAAGCTGCAAAAGTATAATTAAACTCAAACCACTTAACCAAAATTACGAAAAATACACCTGACCAAGCAACCGCTGGACCAACACTAATATCAATCTCTCTAGTAATTAAAACAAAAGTCATGGGGAATGCAACAAGACCTACATAAGAGGCACTTCTTAATATACTCATAAAGTTTCTTTGGGTAAAAAAATTTTCTGTAGAAAAACCAAATATTAATAAAACTGAAATTAGTGCAATTAAAAGACCAATTTCGTGAAGATTGCTAACTTTTATTTTTACTTTTTTTTTCATTTTAATTAATTTTCTTTCTTATGAATTAAATAAAATAGGGGCACTATTTAAAATACCCCTATTAAAAATTAATAAAATTTAACGTTCAGATAACCACTTATCGATAGCTAAGCGATCTACGGTTGTGAAGACTTTTGTTGGAGTTAATTGAACGAACTCATCAATTTTTTCTCCTTTAATTGCCTTTAGAGCAGCTTTCATTGCGCCTGCACCCATTTCTCTTGGAAACTGCGAGTTAAGAGCTAATAAGATTTCTCCATCAGCTACAAAATTCATTAATTCCTCAGTTGCATCAGTACCCATAACATAAGTTTTACCTACTTGGCCTGAAGCAAGAACTGCATTTACTGCACCGATTGTTCCACCTTCGTTTGCCGCATACATTAAATTAATTTCTGGATTAGCAATTAACATGTCAGTACCAATTTGAGTCGCTTTATCATTAGCAAATGCTTCTTGATTATTCACTACTTCAAAATTAGCACCTGTAGATTCTATGCCGGCAATAAAGCCATCTTCTCTTTCTTGGCAAGCTTCATATCTATTACAGTTATGAATACCTATTTTTAAATCGATACCGGCTTTGATTGCCCAATTTCCAGCAATAATTCCTACTGGATATCCGAGCTCTCTTTGACTAGTAGTGACTAAAGCATAAGCAAGTCTTTTAGCATCATCATCATTTAAACAAGTATTATAACAAACTACAGGAATGCCAGCTTCTGCTAGTCTTTCAACTGCAGCTACAGAAGCATCCGTAGAAACGGGTGACATGATTACAACCTCAACACCTGTTGCAATTAAAGTATCAATAGAAGATGATTCTTTAGCTACATCACTTTGTGAGTTCGTTCCTTTTAAATCTATACCCTCTGCTGCCCCAGCAGTCTCAATACCTACTTTAATTTCTCCAAAAAATCCTGCTGTATCTAAATACAATGCACCAACTTTAATCTTAGCTGAAGCGGATGATGAGAAAATCATCAAAGTAGATATTATTATTAATAAAAATTTATTCATTTATTCCTCCATGAAAGTTTTTTTATATAAGAATTATAGGAGTATTTTATTTGATAACAAAATTTATTTTCATAAAATCTATATAGTATGAAAAACATACTTTATAGAAAAACATTTGAATAAATGAAAATCCTGTCTTATATTTTGATCTATAGATTAAGGTTAAATTAAAAAAAATAGATATGGCTGTTATTATTGATGAAAATGTTTCTGCTAGTTTAGAAGAAAAATTAGGTGCCAATGTTTGGTGGAAACCAGACCTTGATAAAAAAACTTTAAAATCTCTTTGTATAAAAAGGTCAGGGCCTGGAATTTTATATGTAAGCTTATATTTTATAGCTTTAATTTCTATGGGATACCTAGCTTATATTACATGGGGTACTTATTGGAGTATTTTATTTTTTTGGTTGTACGGAACTATTTACGCATTTAGTGGAGCTTACGATCATGAGGCGAGACACAGAACTCTTTTTAAAGAAAGAGGATTAAATGATTTTTTTGGATATATTTTTTCTTTTATGACCAATTTTGAACCTGTTCGATGGAGATGGACGCATACTCTGCATCATAGCTATACTCTACATACGACGGAGCCACTTGATTTTGAGATTCAAGTTGATAGACCAAGTAAGTTATTTAAATTTTTTGTTAGTTTCATTCCTTTTGGACCGCTTCTTTGGATACATCAATCATATTTAGCTGAAACACTTAAAAATTCATTAGGAATTATTACACCTGTTATTGATCAATGTGTTCCCAAGGAGCACCAATGGAAAGTAATTTTATCATCAAGAATCCATATGGGCATATGGGTAAGTATCATTGGAATTTCATTTTATTTTAATACCATACTTCCTGTTTTGTATTTATTATTACCAACTTTCTATGGAAATACTTTTTTTGCTTTATGTGGACTTACACAACATGCGGGTTTGCCTTTTAATGTGAAAGATCATCGTGTTAATTCGAGAACTATTATTTTAAATCCAATTTTAAGCTGGCTTTATATAAAGCTTGAATATCATCAAGAGCACCATATGTTTCCGATGGTACCATGGTATAACTTACCAAAATTACATAATTTAATTAAAAATCAAATGCCTAAACCTAATAATGGTCTCATTAGTGCCTATAGAGAAATATTTCCTGCTATTATCAAACAGGCTTTTGATGCAAATTATGAGCCACCAAGTAGAATAAGGGAGATTTCCTGATATCTTTTTATTTAATATTATTAAAGTCAATTTATAAAAATTGAAAACCTATCAATATGAGTGAAAAAAAAGAAAATATTTTAATTTTAGGGGGCGGGCAATCTGCATTTTACGCAGCTAGTGAAATAAGAAAATATAATTCTAAGTCAATTATTTCCATCATTAGCAATGAAAGTCATTTACCCTATGAAAGACCACCTCTTTCAAAAGACTGCTTATTAAGTAAAATGGAATATAGTGATTGTCATTTTTTTGATAGAGACTTTTATGAAAAAAATGAAATTAATTTCTTTAGTGGAGAATTGGTCGAAGGAGTTGATTTCCTATCTCAAAAAATTGACACATCTAAAAGAAAAAAAATTTCTTACGATAAGCTTTTAATTGCTTTGGGGAGTAGTTGTAGAAGATCAAATGAAAATTATTATCACCTTAGAAGCATGGGCGAGAGCATGGCTATTAAAGAAAAAATGCTTACCTCTGAAAATATATTAATCATTGGTGGAGGGTTTATAGGTTTAGAGATAGCATCAGCAGCAAACCAACTTAAAAAAAATGTTTGCATTGTTGAAATCGGATCTCAACTGATGGGAAGAATTATACCTGAAAAAATTGCAAAAATCGTACAGCAAAAACATGAAGGTAAAGGTGTTATAATTGAATTAAATACTAAAGTCTTAAATGTAATAAAAAATCAAAACTTTTACGAAGTTGAATTATCAAATAATAAAATAATAAAATGCGATATGGTTATCGCAGGAATTGGCTCTGAGCCCAACACGGCATTATTTAGTAATACAGATCTAAAAATTGATAACGGTATACTTGTTAATGAATTTTGCGAAACTTCAGTTGAAAATGTTTATGCCGCGGGAGATGTTGCAAATTTCTATCATCCTTTTTATAAAAAATATATAAGGCTTGAGTCATGGAAACATGCTCAAAATCATGGAGTGTGTGCAGGTAAAAATATTGGAGGACAAAAAGTATCTTATAAAGAAATACCGTGGATGTGGTCTGATCAGTATGATCTGAATCTTCAGATGACTGGGTTATGTCATGACTACGACACGTTTGTTGTAAGAGGTACAAGCACTAAAGAAGGTTTAATACATTTTTTTATTAAAAATAGAAAAATTATAGGAGCTTGTGGTATTGGGGTGGGTGGTAAAATAGGTAGAGATGTCAAACTTGCTAGCAAAATATCTGAAAAAAATATCAAAGTAACCAAAGAGATATTGTCTAATCAAGATTTTAAATTAAATAAACTCTTAATTCAGTAATATTCGTATAAAGATTTTCTTTGAATTTTTTGAATCGCTTTTAAATTTGTTTTTTCCCATTTTAAAATTCCATTAATAATAGATCTTAATGTTTTTCCAAATTTTGTAATGGTGTATAATGGTCTTTTAGGAAACCCTTTTAAAATTTTTTTTTCAATCAACTTATCTTTTATCATTTGCTTTAATTGCTTGCTTAAAATTTGTTGATTAATTCCTTCAATATCAATTTTTAATTGATTGAAACCCTTATCGCCTATCATCAATTGAAATAAAATTTCAATTTTATATTTATCTACGAATAAATCTAAAGCATTTCTTAAAGGAATATCGAAAGAGTTTTTAATTGCCATATGAGTATGTTATGCAAACTTATATCATATTTAAAAAATTATTTTTAATTTATATTGATTTTAAGCACTTATACTCAAATATGAAAGTTGAATTTACTTATAAATGTATGATATATTAAGATAAAAGATAATCCACATAATAGATCAAATAAAAAAATATATGAAACAGGAAGAAAATAATTGGCATTTAGTTTGCAATGAAGAAGAAATTGATATGGATGATTTAATTCGTTTTGATTTTGAAAATGCGACATATTGTATTTACAAAATAAGCGACGGTTTTTATGCAACTGATGGTATTTGCACTCATGAAGCTGTTCATTTGGAAGATGGCTTAGTGATGGACGGTGAAATTGAATGCCCAATGCATCAAGGTATATTTGATATCAAAACTGGAAAAGCGAAAAGTCCACCAGCTTGCAAAGATTTAAATATTTATCCTGTTAAATCTGAAGAGGGAAAAATTTTTATTCAAATTAATAGTTAATTATTATATTATAAAAAAAATGAGTAAATATACCTACCACTCAATTGAGGACCAAGATCAAAATATGAAAAGCTGGTTTAAGCCTAAAATTGATCCTAAAATCTTAAAAGACTTAACAAAACGAAAAGACTCCCCCGGATGGATTAATACAATTACTTATTTTTCTATTTTAATTATCTCTGGATATATTGCCTTTTTAACTTGGGGCACTTGGTGGGCTTTACCTGCCTTTTTTGTTTATGGAACTATTTACGCTTTTTCAAATGCAAGGTGGCATGAATATGGACACAGGTCTGTCTTTAAAACAAGATGGTTAAATGATTTTTTTTATTACATCTCTAGTTTTTTTTCATACTTTGAACCAGTTTCTTGGAGGTGGAGCCATACTCATCATCATAGCAGAACTATTCACCAGGAAATTGATTATGAAATCCAAGTGTCTAGACCTTCTAATCTGCTAGATTTATTTTTCTTAGACTTATTTGGAATTAAAAGAGTATTTTTTGAATTTAAAAAAATTTTTCTTCACTCGCTTGGTATTATGACTCCAGTTGCTCTTGATTGTGTTCCGGAAAATCAAAGATCAAAAATGATATGGAGTAGTAGAATATTCATGTTCATAAAAATTCTAGTAATTGTATGGGCAATACTTATTGAAAGTTTTTTACCTTTGATGTTTATCGTTCTTCCCAATATGTATGGTAGTCCTATATTCCAACTGACCACTATGTTGCAACATGGGGGTTTAAGAGCAGACACATGGGATCATCGTGAGAGTACTAGGACATTTATAGTAAATCCAATTCATGGATGGTTATTATATTTTAATATGCAGTATCATGTTGAACATCACTTATTCCCTCAGGTTCCTTTTTACAATCTTCCAAAATTACATAAAGCAATAAAAGATCAATTACCTCAACCAAATAAGGGCTTTATTCGTGCTTTGGTTGAAATGATCCCAGCTATTCTGAAGCAATCAAAAGATCCTCATTACTTCATCTCGAGAAATTTAAATACGTAATTCCACAAATTTTAATTAAGTTTTTAATTTTTTTATTACGTGTATATATTAGTAATCTTGAAGTCTAATCTCAATAATTTATTGCCAGATAATTTTGAACTAAGTAAAGAGTTTAAAGATATTTCTGAACAAATAGAACATTCGGATGATAATTTTTATATAACAGGTAAGGCCGGTAGTGGAAAATCGACTCTATTATCCTACTTTAGAACTATAACTCAAAAAAAAGTTGCCGTTCTTGCCCCAACTGGAGTTGCTGCAATTCGCATTAAAGGTCAGACAATTCATTCTTTTTTTCGTTTTCCACCTAAAGTAATGCAGACTAAACATATAAGAAAAGTATGGGATCAGGATATTTTACTTAATCTAGACGTCTTGATCATCGATGAGATATCAATGGTTCGTGCAGATATTTTTGATGCTATTGATTACAGCTTAAGAGTGCATAGAAAAAAACTAACAAAACCTTTTGGTGGAGTGCAGTTAGTTGTCTTTGGAGACTTGTTTCAGTTGCCACCTGTTGTAAATTTTGATGAGTCAGATATTCTCAGAAGATTATATCCTAATGGAAGTTTTTTTTTTCATTCTAATATATTTCAAGATAGCCACTTCCATAAGATAGAGCTTCAATATATTTATCGACAAAAAGATGAATATTTTATTCAATTATTAAATGGAATTCGCGATGGATCGATTACGAATTCAGAATTAAATGATCTTAATCAATCTGTTTCTCATAAAGTAAATATGCAGGAAGGAAAAATTATTCTGACAACGACAAATGCTCAGGCAAATAAATTTAATCAAGACTATTTATCTCAAGTACCAGGAGAAGAACTCAATTTTAGAGCACAGGCGCAGGGTAACTTTGGAAAAGAAATATTTCCTACTGATGAACTCCTTCGACTAAAGCAAGGAGCACAAGTTTTGATGATTAAAAATGATCCTGAAAAAAGATGGGTTAATGGCTCTATAGGAAAAATTCATTCTATTGCAGAAAAAAAAATTAAAGTTTTTATAGATGGTAAAATTTATGAAGTAAGAAAAGAAAAGTGGGAACGTATACAATATCAATATGATGATAGTAAGGAAGAAATTAGTGAAAAAGTTGTCGGCTCGTTCAAACAGTACCCTATGAAACTTGCTTGGGCCATCACAATACACAAGAGTCAAGGTCAGACATTTGATCAAGTAATTATCGATATGAGTAGAGGGGCTTTTGCGGCAGGCCAACTTTACGTTGCAATGTCTAGATGTAAGACTTTAGATGGAGTGGAATTAGTTCGCCCAATATTAAAATCAGACATTATGGTAAATCAAGATATTGTAAGTTTTCAAAATTAATGAAAAAAGCACTATATGCAATAGTTGTGTTTGGAATAATTGGTTTTGGCCTATACACAGCTTCTAACTTTCAAAAGCAAAAGCTTTTAAAAATTTGCAAAGAAGAAAGTACTTCGTTAGGAGGCATTGAGTCTTGCTTGGAGTATCACCTAAAGTTAGACTCTTAAGGATTTTAAAATGTTATTTCTTCAAGATAGTTATATTAAAGAATTCGATTCAGTTATTACTGAAATTATTGATAATAAAGTTTTTTTAGAAGAAACAGCTTTTTATGCAAAAAGTGGCGGACAACCTGGAGATCAGGGAATTTTTAGGGCAGAAGAAAAAACATATAAAATTATAGACACTATTAAGGATGATGGAAAAATAGCTCATGTAATTGAAGGAGATTTAAATTTTAATATAGGGCAAGTTATTCATGGAAAAATTGATTGGGAATTGCGATATCGCTTTATGAGAATGCATTCCACTATGCATTTGCTTTGTTCTATATTGCCCTACTATGTTACGGGTGGTCAAATAAATTCTGAGAAAAGTAGAATAGATTTTGATTTAGGTGAAGAGAAATACGATATCGATTTTTTGCAAGATCAGGTTAATAGTTTGATAAAAGAAGACCACCAAATTTCTTATGAGTGGATCACCACAGAAGAATTAGCAGCTCAGCCAGAATTAGTAAGAACTTTATCTGTTCAGCCGCCAAATATTAGTGGACAAATAAGGTTGGTAAAGATTGGCTCAATTGATTTGCAACCCTGTGGAGGAACTCACATTCATAGTACTAAAGAAATTGGAAAATTTCATTTTATAAAATTTGAAAGTAAGGGGAAAAAAAATAAGAGAATTCACTTCACGGTGGATGAATGAGAAAAGCGTCTTTCTTTGATTTTTCAATCTTATTACTATTAGCTGCTATTTGGGGCTCTGCATTTTTTAATATTAAAATAGCATCTAGCTCATATACGCCTATAACATTAGCTCTTGGAAGAGTTTTATTTGCCGGTATTCCTTTACTGACATATTGTTATTTTAAAAAAATCAAAATTAGTTTTCTTGGATCAGAGTGGAAATTGTTAGCAGGCATTGCGTTAGTAAATTTAGTCTTACCCTTTTTTTTTATTTCATATGGAATTATTAAAGTTCAAAGTAATCTTGCAGCTATCTTAATGTCTGTCGCTCCAATTGCCGCTACTATTTTTGGACATTTTTTTACAAAAAATGAAAAAAATACTTTAATGAATTCTGCCGGTATTCTTGTAGGATTCTTAGGGATCGTTTACCTGTTTTCAGACGACATACTCATCAATGAGACGAATATTTTCTCAGCACTTATAATTATTTTAGGCCCAATTTGTTATACCTTAGGAGGCTTAGTGACATTGAGATTAGAGAATAAAAAAAATGAAGATGTCACAACATCCATCTTGATTTGGGCAATAATATTTTTAATACCTTTATCATTTATTATAGAGAAACCTTGGAATTTAGATTTAGAAATGATACCTACTTTATCTCTTATATACCTTGGAGTTGTACCCACTGCTGGAGCTTGGTTATTGAGATTTTATATTCTTAGAAAAAATGGGTTAGTTTTTCAGTCTCAAGTAGCCTATCTCATTCCAATTTTTGGCTTATTTTTTGGATTTATATTTTTAGATGAGATCATCACACATAAAGTGATTATTTCTCTTGGGGCAGTTTTAGTGGGCATCTTTTTGGTTGAAAGAAGTAAATATTCTAAAAAGCAGTCATTAAAAAGTGACTAATAGTAATTTCAACTTTTTCATATATGATTTGCCCATTAATGGCCGACCAAACACTTATATCTATAAATAATATTTCTAAGGTTTACGGAAATAAATTTACAGCATTAAAAAATATTAATTTAGAAATAAAAAAAGGCGAAATTATTGCCCTTTTAGGACCTAATGGAGCGGGGAAGACAACCTTAATTAATACAATTTGTGGCATTGTTCTCCCAACCGATGGTACGATTACAGTAGATGGATTTGATGTAGTCAAAGAGTATAAAAAGACTAAATCTATTATTGGACTTGTTCCTCAAGATGGTTCTTTAGAAGCCTTTGAGACAGTTTTTAATAATGTAAGTTACTCAAGGGGTCTTTATGGAAAAAAGAGGAACCCTGAATATATTGAAAAAATTTTAAAACAACTTTCTTTATGGGATAAGAAGGATAGTAAATTAAGAGAGTTATCTGGCGGTATGAAGAGAAGATCTCTTATTGCAAAAGCATTATCCCATGAACCAAAAATTCTTTTTCTTGATGAGCCAACCGCAGGAGTGGATATTAATCTAAGAAAAGATATGTGGAGAATTGTAAATGATCTTCGTAAAACAGGTGTTACGATAATTTTAACTACTCATTATTTAGAAGAAGCAGAAGCAATTGCAGATAGAGTTTCTATTATAAATAATGGAGAAATTATCCTGACTGACAACAAGAGTGATTTAATAAGTCGAATGGGACAAAAAATGTTAGAAATTGAATTACATGAAACAATTCATTCTATCCCAGACACTCTTAAGAGATTTAAGTTAAACATAGGTGAAGGTCAAAAGACAATTTGTTATGTTTATGACACTGAGGCGGAGAGCACAGGCATTACGGACTTATTGCAGTCGATTAAAGATGCGGGCTTAAAGTTAAAAGATATTCAATCCTCTAAGACGTCATTGGAAAACATATTTTTAAAATTAGTAGAGGAAAGTAAATGAACTGGGTAGGAATAGCTGCTATTTATTTACACGAAATGGATAGAATGAAAAGAACAATCATACAAAGTGTTCTTTCTCCCGTAATAACTACCTCACTTTATTTTATTGTATTTGGATCGGCTATTGGTTCAAGAATACCAGTTATTGAAGGTGTTTCTTATGGTTCTTTTATTGTCCCGGGTTTAATTATGTTGACCGTTTTAACACAAAGTATTTCAAATGCCTCTTCGGGTATTTTTTTTCCAAAATTTCTTGGAACTATTAATGAAATCTATGCAGCCCCTCTATCTCCCTTAGAAATCATTACTGGATTTGTAGGAGCAGCTACTACTAAATCTATTATTTTAGGATTATTGATTTTTGCTACTGCGCATGCTTTCGTCCCAATGGATTTAAATCATCCCTTTCTCATGTTTTGGATGTTAATTTTAACATCTTTAACCTTTAGTTTAGTTGGATTCGTTATAGGAATTTGGGCTACAAATTGGGAACAGATGAGTTTAATTCCTACGATAATTGTTACCCCTTTAGTATTTTTAGGAGGTTCTTTTTACTCTATTTCAATGCTTCCAGAATTTTGGCAAAATGTATCTTATTTTAACCCTATTCTTTATCTTGTAGATGGTTTTAGATGGTCTTTTTATGGAATATCAGATGTTAATATTTTCTTAAGCCTTAGTGTCATATTTGCAATCTTAGTTCTTTGCATTGGTGCAATTATTTTGATGTTTGTCAAAGGTTATAAAATTAAAAACTAATATCCCTAATATTTTCAATACTTTTTAGTTATTCTTTTAATGCATACCGATCAATGCCTATTAGCATTATTTTTTTACACCTCGAGATGCTAAAAAATCAGCAATCAAATCACTTATTATTAAGAGAGGATAAAAATGAAATTAGTAACAGCTATTATTAAGCCTGACAAAGTGGAGGCTTTAAGAAAATCTCTAACAGGTATTGATATTCAAGGCCTCACGATATTAGAAGCCAAAGGATATGGTCGTCAAAAAGGACATACAGAAATGTATCGTGGTGCAGAATACGAAGTGCACTTTTTACCTAAATCTCGTGCTGAAGTTTTAGTGGACGACAAAGACTTAGAGAAAGTCATTACAACAATTAGCGAGGCAGTAAAGACTGGCAAAATTGGTGATGGCAAAATTTTTATAACTGAAGTTTCTGACATTATACGTATCCGTACAGGTGAACGTGGTGCAGAAGCAATTAGCTAGGAGGCTAAAATCATAATGAAATTTACATTATTTTTAATATCAGCACTTTTTGTAAGTAATGTTTCTTACGCAGCTGTTGATCCGGAAGTAGCATATATTTTTAATACTTTCTTATTTATTTTCTCAGGAATCCTTGTGATGTTTATGGCTCTTGGTTTTGCCATGCTTGAAGCGGGTTTTGTGAGAAAGAAGAATACATCGGCAATTCTTTTAAAGAATATTGCTTTATACTCTATCGCAGGAATATCTTTTTATCTTGTAGGTTATTCTCTTATGTATGTTGATGTAGGTTCCTATATTGGCTCACTAGGTGGAATTTTTTATAATCCTACAGGTGATGAACTAGCTCTTCTAGATGGTGCTGATAATGTTGCTGCTATTGCAGACACAGGTTATTCTGCTCCTTCAGATTGGTTCTTTCAAATGGTTTTCTGTGCCACAGCAGTTTCTATTGTTTCTGGTGCATGTGCCGAAAGAATTAAAGTTTGGCCTTTTTTAATCTTTGCAGTAATTATGACAGGACTTATTTACCCTATCTTTGGAGCATGGACATGGGGCGGCGGTTGGTTAGCAGAAATAGGTTTTTCTGATTTTGCTGGTTCGACTATTGTTCATTCAGTAGGCGGTTGGGCAGCTTTAGTTGGCTGTATAATTCTTGGTGCTAGAAAAGGTAAATATGCAGCTGACGGATCAGTAACTCCTATTGCTGGCGCTAATATGCCTTTAGCAACTTTAGGAACATTTATTCTTTGGTTTGGCTGGTTTGGATTTAATGGCGGATCTCAATTAGCTATGGGTAGTGCTTTTGATGTCTTAGCTATTTCTATCGTTGTAGTTAACACTAACTTAGCGGCTTGTGGCGGTGTAGTTGTAGCTGTGATTTTATCTCAAATCATGTTTAAAAAAATTGATCTTACAATTGCTTTAAATGGTGCGATTGCTGGTTTAGTTGCTATTACTGCAGGTCCTGATCTTCAGAATCATTTCACTTCGATTGTAGTTGGTGGTATTGGCGGAGCACTCACTACTTTTGCAATCCTATTATTAGACAAACTAAAGATTGATGATGTTGTAGGTGCTATTCCTGCTCACTTAGTTGCTGGTATTTGGGGAACACTTGCCGTTGGTATTTTCGGCGGAGGAGACTTCTTCGTACAACTAACTGGTGTACTCGCTGCAGCAATTCTTGTGGTGCCGTTAAGCGCTATCTTCTTTTACATACTTAAAGGCACAGTAGGCTTAAGAGTATCAGAAGAAGAAGAAGCTATGGGTCTTGATAAAGCCGAACTCACTGGTGAAGCTTATCCAGAATTTAAATAATAATTGCTTTTACCTGGGGTGCTTATGTGCACCCTGGGTTTTTTTCAGATTAAACTATCAATTGTTTGAGTAACTTTTTGAGCATCAGGTTTTGTTATAGAAGACCAACTTTCTTCTAATAGTCCATCTTTATTAAATAGATATTTATAAAAATTCCATTTTGGAGTCTTGTTATATTCTTCTTTCATCCATTGATAAATAGGGTGTCTATTATTGCCTTTCACTTCCATAATTTCTGAAATTACAAAAGTTGTTTGATAGTTAATTAAACAAAATTCTTTAACTTCTTTGGAGTTGGATAGCTCCTGATTAAAGCTATTAGAAGGAGTTGCAATTATTATCAGACCTTTATTTTTATATTCTAAAAATAAGTTTGCTAAATTTTGATATTGTCCTGTAAATCCACATTTGGAAGCTGTATTAATTAATAATAAAGGAGATCCTTTAAACTCTGAAAGATCTAATGTATTTCCATCAATATCCTTTATTTTAAAATCAAATATATTTTTTGTCATTGCGCTATCAAACCAGAATGTTATTAAAAAAATAAAAATTAATCTTTTATAAAATTCCATACTTTAAATAATACCTACTCCATAATCTCATTTTTAGATCTTTAATACTCATAGTTATTGAGTATTTCGAGATAGTCCATTTTTATCAAACTTTAAGTGAAGGTAATAATCTTGATGAATTTGGTCCCAATCCATAGTAATACCTAGTCCATTATCTTTAGTGGGGTAGATATTTCCATCATTATCAGTCCTTATAAAATTTTTAGCTCCATGTTCATGATCGACAAAAGGAACAACTTGTTCAAAAAAATCACAATTTTCATTACTAAGCATCATATGTAAATTAGCAGCTTGGCCTAATGGAAATGCCCAAGATTGAAGCTCTACATTAAAATTATGACTAGCTGCCATCTCCATTATTCTTTTTGTGATTGTAATACCTCCGGCATAAGTAGTATCAACCCGTAAGTGATCATAAACATTTTCTTCCATAGCTTTTTTTAATAAATAGGGGTCTAGAATAGAATTGCCAGCACAGATGACAGGAGTTTTGATTTTATTTTTTAACCAGGTATAGCTCTCAAAATCACTATCCACAAAGGGAGCTTCAAACCATACAAAATTTAACTCATCTAATTTTTGACCTAATTTTAAAGCGTCTTTTTTATTATATCGTTGTTCACAATCAATCATGTATTTCATTTCAGGAACTGCTGAACAAACTTCTTGAACCATTTTTATATCAAACTGAATATCGCACCAAGTATGAAACTTAACAGTTTTAAAACCTTGAGATAATTGCTCTTTGATAAAATCAATATATTCTTCAATTGTTTCAAACAAAGGTGTTGAAGCATACGACTGTATAAAATCTCTTTTCGCTCCCAATACTTTATACATAGGTAAGTTGACTGATTTTGCGAAGCAGTCCCACATCGCTATATCAATTGGGCTGACGGCATTAGGATTTAATCCTACACATCTAGTTAACATATGATCAGTTAGCTTTTCTCTATCATGAATGGACTTATTGAGAATTTCTGGAAATAGATTTTTCATTGCTTCTACTAAACTATGATCATAACTATGTTCTGTTGGAACAAGCACACCTCCCACACCCTCATATCCATCTTCGGTTGTAATCTTCACAATGACATTTGCTTCAAACATGGGAGTCATATCTCTTGCCCAAGTAATTTGGGGCGCATCTGTTTTGCAGGCAAATACTTCTATATTATCAATGATTAAAGAACTCATTTAGTGAGTTAGTAAATTAGCCAAATTTTCTTTTAAGATGTCTTAGCTTTCCATCGGTGGAGTCAAAATCCAAATAACATCCTTGAAGATGTCTCATTCCTTCATTTGGATCATACGAAGTTCTCCCATGAAGCAATCTATGATTATCAAACATCATGATGTCTCCTTTTTGCAATTTAAATTTCAATTCAAATTGAGAAGAGCTATAAAGATCAGAAAGAATTTTTCTCGCTCTATAGAAGCTATTTAGTTTATCTTGTGGCATAGGAGGAACATATTCAACCCTAGTACTATATCTTACTTGCTTAAGATTTAGATCTTCATCTAACTCTATTAACTCCCCCCAATTTTCTAAGACAATAGAATTATCTTGAAATCGAAATCTAATTTTTGTTGAAGTTAGGGAATTAAAAGCATCCACATCTTTACTTTTTAAATAATCAGCTACTGCAAAACCATCAACTAAAGTAGAAAAACCACCGCTCACTTCGTTTTCAAGACAGTGAAGGAATTGAATTCCTGGAACAGGTGTTCTATAGGGATTGTCTGTATGGGGAGGTAAAGCAATAGGCTTATAGGCTAAGTCATTAGGATTAGGTTTTGACATAACATCAAAATACATTCCAAAATTTGTTGATCGAACAGGGCCAATACTATTTACAAATTCTAATAAATATTGATCTCTTGTAGGGACATTTTTTATAACAACAAAACCATAAGTGTAAAATTTATTTAATAGTTCAAGCATCGCTTGAGACTCGCTCATATTTTCTTCAAAACTAATCTCAGGCAAATCTCTTAGTTGAGAACTCCATAATTCAATCTTAGGAAAATGTCCCCTTTTTAAATTTTCTTTATCAATTTCAAGAAGAAGCTCATCTAAATTATATTGAGTTGAGATGCCATCATCAAAATCAACATTCAATATTCTATCTTCAATTGAAGCTAATCTAATTTTTAAATCTAATTGGATAGAAGAAGGTTCATAAAGTCTTTGATGGGAATCTGTGTCAACAAACCCTTCACCTTTGATTCTTTCTCTTAGCCATACGGGATGTAAACTGATTTTTTGATCATGAAGGGAGACCTGAATGTCCTGATTATTTTCGATAGATATTTCCATATCCTTAAACCCACAATATTTATATTTTTGATCTTTCTCTAAAAATTTCTTAAAGTCAATTCAAATTATTTGATTTTGAAAATAGCTTCAATTTCAACTGATATACCTAACGGTAGAGATATAACACCAACAGCTGATCTAGAGTGCACCCCTCTATCACCAAATACTTCAAGCATTAAGTCAGAACAACCATTAATTACTTTTGGCTGGTCATAAAAATTAGGCTCACAACACACAAAACCTGTCAATTTAACTACTTGTTCAACTTTATCCAATGACCCAATTTCGTTCTTTAAAGCAGCCAAAATAGATAAGCCACATTTTCTTGCATGGTCTTTAGCATCATTTGTATCAATATTCTTTCCAACTATTCCCATTTCAAAAGAGCCATCGTTTTTTATAGGGGCTTGGCCAGAAATGTACGCAAAATTATCAACTAATACGCAGGGTTTATAACTCCCCAAAGGCTTATTTAAAGAAGGAAGTGTAATATTTAAATTTTTTATGTTTTCTTCAGCTGTCATCTTCTTCGGATCTCATTATAGACTCTTCAGTTGCCATTTGTACACCCATTGCAGAAACAGTTCTTGGTACAAGAATAGTTGGTCTATTTTCATCAACAAATTCAATATCTCTTCCAAGTTTGACCCTATATAAACAAAAGGGAATAAGGGTGGCATAAACTATAATAAAAAAAATGACAAAACCATAAGGTCCTATTGCAAACATAAGTATCGATGCCAATAAAGGACCAAAAGAAGCCCCAATACCATTGATAACAGATATAGTTGCACTAGCTGAAACCATTTCTTCCTTTTCCATAAAATCATTCATATGAGCTATAGATATTGTATAAATTGGAAAAGCTAACGCAGCATGGAGAGAAACGAAAGTCACCAATAGCCAGAAAGAAAACTGTCCTAATACAAAAATCAAAATCACCGCAATGAGTGAGGCAATAAAAAGATAAGTAATGAGATGTCTTCTATCCATTCTGTCCGATAGCCATCCAAACGGATATTGCGAAAGACCCCCAGCTAAATTATTTGCACAGACAAGAATAGAAATTTCAAAAATTGTTAAATTTATTTTAGCAGCAAAAACAGCTAATAGTCCAAATGTAGCTCCAAAGATGATACCCATAGAAAGACTACTGATAAATGCCAACGGAGATTTTTGATAAACATCCTTCAGAGAAGTTCTTTTAGGTAAATCAAAATCAGGAGCAGGTTTTTTTGTCATTAAGATAGGCACAAGTCCTATAGAAATTAAAACAGAAGCCAGAACATATAAATGAGCATCAAGTGTGGGGGATACATTGATTAAGAAAAAGCCAATTCCCTGAGAGATAAATAGAATTAAAAAATAAAAAGATAAAAGTCTTCCACGTGTGTCATTGTCAGCTCGATCATTTAACCAACTTTCACAAACAACATAAATGCCAGCCATGGAAAATCCTGTGATTAGTCTGATAATTGCCCAAGCAAAAGGATTAACAAAAAGCCAATGTAGAAGAATGGCTATAGATGCCAAAGAAGCAAAAGCGGCAAAAACTCTAATATGTCCAACACTACTAATAAAATTAGGCATACTCATAGAGCCCGTTAAGTATCCTAGAAAATAACCTGTAAAAATTAAACCTGTAGCAATAATATTAAAGTCATACTCAACTGCGTTAATTCCTATTAAAGTTCCTTGAAGGCCATTGGCCATCATAATAAAAGACAAACCAAAAAATAAAGACCAAGAGTTAAGAACAGTTTTAAACATTATCGCATGAGTAATACTTTAAATTATTTTTGCAATAATATTATTGACTAAAAGGTAGGGGAGATAATTCTATCTGATAATCATGGTTATTTATGACCACTTGATGGATTCCGGTAGTTGATTGATGAGCCTTATCAATCATAGCGATACCTAAACAGCATTTAAAGCTAGGGGAATAGATGGAAGATCTTAGTTCACCAATTTGATCACCATTAAAAAAAATCGGTAAATGCTCGAAAGCAGTAATAGCGTTAGTCAGAATTTTTATTCCACTCAAAGATTTTTTTATTCCTTTTGCTGAAAGTTGTTTCAGTGAATCTTTTGCTAGATAGTCTACTTCATCAGCTAAGGATATAAGGTTATCAAGACCACATTCTAAAATATTATCTTTGATTGTTATGTCGTTACCATAGGAAAGAAGACCACTCTCTAATCTTTCGATTGCATTAGGGCAACCTGGACGAACATTCAAATCTTTTCCTTGTACCATTAGTTCATCAAAAAGTTTTTGACCTTTTTCATGGTCATCGACATATATTTCAAAGCCACCTTGTTTCGACCAACCTGATCTAGCTATAATAAAATGATGATTTTGAAATTCGAATTTTTTAAAATGAAAAAATTTCATCTCAAGAATTTCTGAGCCGAAAACTTTTTCCATTAAGGCAAAAGATTTAGGTCCTTGAACGGCCAGAGGGTAAACCTCAAGCTCACAAATATTAACTTCAAACTTGAATCCATTTGCCAAACCCTTTGCATATAAAAGTACATCTGAATCTGCAATTGATAGCCACCATTGATTATCTTCAAGAAGCATAATCAAAGGATCATTAATCATAAAACCTTTTTCATCAATGATGGGTGCATAATAACAAATTCCCTGTTTGGCTTTAGACAGATCTCTGCATGTCATCATTTGAACTAAACGAGCAGAATCAGGTCCGGAAATTTCAATTTGTCTCTCAACAGATACATCCCAAATTTGAACAAATTCTTTAAGGTGGGCGCAGTCCGCTTCAACACTTTCAAAAACAGTAGGAAGAAGCATATGATTATAAACAGTATAAGATTTAACCCCGTACTCTTCAATTTGCTTAGTAAAAGGAGTGGACCTTAGTCTAGCTGATTTTGATAGAAAGAAATGGTTGCTCATTTTTCACCGTCAATTAATCATTTTTTTTAGAAAGAATCCATTCAAAATTATGATAAATTAATGAATATTAATTTACTTAATTAAAAAATTTATCCCATAATTTTTCATAGATGACATATAGAAATATACTTACAGTTATAACAATTATAGAAAAAGTTAAAGAGTTAATCCAATTCCCATACCAAAAATAGGATAATACAGATATCCAAATAAAACCTAATGCTTGCCAAATAATCGATTTATAAAATAATTTTTTTGTACCCACGTAATTCTCCTATTAAAAGTAATTTAATATTATTAAAATTTTAAAGAGGGAGAATAGCTAGACGAATGATGCGTAGTGAATTCTAATAAACAAATGACAGTTCCAGTTTTTCCAAAAATTAAATATTATTTTTTTGTTCATAGGTCTTTTACCCTAAGACAGTTATAAATATTTTACAAGGTCTTAATTTGTTGAGTTTCACCGTGTTGCATGACTATAAATTCAGATCGAGACATTTCTTTTTTTTTCACTAAGGATTTTAAAAGACTTACAGGCTCGTCCATAGGTTCATCAGTTAATTGAAAAGTTCCCCAATGCATAGCAATAGATTTTCTAGATTTAATATCTTGATGAATTTGTATAGCCTCTTCAACATTGCAGTGATGGTATTTCATAAACCAGCGAGGAGCATAAGCACCAATTGGAATTAGAGAAAGATCCATATATTGAAATTTTTGTTGAATTAATGAAAAGTCTTTTGAGTAGCCAGTATCCCCACAAAATAATATTCGAAATTCTGGAGCCTCAAAAACCCATCCACACCAAAGAGATTGATTAGTGTCAGTCATTG
>Ga0209710_1000844_pt1 | contig 25728 bp, 26 predicted proteins | sample ArcticOcean_MG_C_5_FD_187436 | JGI IMG/M metagenome (GOLD analysis project Ga0209710, IMG submission 187436) | Marine microbial communities from western Arctic Ocean - ArcticOcean_MG_CB4_138 (SPAdes) (version 2) | ecosystem: Environmental > Aquatic > Marine > Oceanic | place: Arctic Ocean...
GCTAAAGATGCGAAAGCTGCAAAAACTCTTATATGACCAACGCGAGATATAAGACCAGTAATTGTTGATGTGCCAATGAAGTATCCAACAAAATACCCTGACATCATAAAGCCAGTGGCTGCTAGACTAAATTCTTCTTGCACTGCTCTTACCCCTAGGAGTGAACTCTGATATCCATAGGCCATCATTAGGAATCCCATCCCTAAAAATAATGCCCAAGAATTCTTTAAAACTTTATTCATAAAATTGACCGTACTTATTTGCGATCTACTTGTAAATCAAGTCTTTATTGTGACAAACCTATGAATTTTTTAATTTGATAAATGAGTGGATTGCGATGGCAGTTATAATTACAGACCCACCTTGAATTGTCTCGAGACTAGGTTGTTCTTTAATAATTAGCCAAACCCAAATAGGGCCAATAATCGTCTCCAAAAGAAAGAATAAGTTTACCTCTGCTGCAGGTATGAATCTAGGTGCTATAGTTACTAACACAAAAGGTATAGCAACACACATAATACACATAAGTGGTACAATGACTAAGTCACCACCTGTAAGTACAAAACTTTCAATAAATAGTAGGGCAAATAAAGCCACAATTAACTTACCAACAACAGCTGCAGGAATTAGGTTTTTATCTTTTGCTGATCTAATCGTAACTGCACCAATAGCTAACCCTAAGGCGGTTACTAAGCCTAAAATATCACCATAAAAATTACCAAGCTGTATAGAGTCAAAAAATATATATATGGCAGCAGTAAATGTAACAAATATTGTGATCCATGTTTTTCTATCAGGTAATTCTTTTAAAAATATCGCTCCTAGAAAAGCAGACAACATAGGAGCCATAGCAATCATAACCAATGTGTTAGCAACATTTGTATTTTGTATTGATACTACAAAGGTAATATTTGTGACTGAAAAAGTTCCTATATAAAGCAGTCCATGATACCCACTTGAGAAAAGCATCTTAAAGAAGTTTAATTTATAAATTATTAACATCCCTAAAAAAACTGTAATAAAGGGAATAAGCCCTCGATAAAAAACTAACCCCCAAGTATCAACATTTGAAAGTCTAATAAACAAAGAATCAGGCGTAATAAACATCACTGCAACAAAAGCTAGTAAAGATCCTTTTTGTTGTTCTGTTAAGTTATTCAAGCACCCAATCCTTTCCAAAAGTTTTTAGCAAGATTTATATTAGTAAGGTCATAAAATGTTTTAAGTCCAGTAGGCGAAGTTACGTTAATATCTCCATTTAATTTTTGATCTATAAAATCAATACCTGAAAAATAGATATCATTTTTTTTAAGGTCTTTAGCAATCAAGTTAGAAATTTTAGTTTCTAATTTAGTCAATTTAGTTGCGATGGGAGTTGCTCCTTTGCTCATATTGCTTAAAAAAGATCCTTTTTTAGGAACTCTTGAAATTGCACCACAAATTTTTCCATCGATTAAAAAAACTCTTTTATCCCCAAACTTAATTTTAGGTAAAAATTTTTGACACATAATATGTCCATGTTTTTTGATGAAATCTAAAATCATTTTTTTATTAATTTTTTTTTCTAAAAGGTGAATATCATTTCCACTAAAACTATGAATGGGCTTGAGGATAATTTTTTTATTTTTTGTGAAAAATTTATTAATTTCATTAATATCTTTTGTAAAAATTGTATTTGGCATGAATTTTTGAAATGAAGCTGAGTATAACTTCTCAGAAATATTTCTGATAGATGTTGGATTATTAATAATCCTAACCTTATCTTTGAGCTTGTCTAATATGTAAGTTGTTGAAATATACTCTAAATTAAAGGGAGGGTCTTGACGTATTAGTAAGTATTTGCATTTAGATAAGTCTAATATTTGTTTTTTTATAATTTTAAAGAAACTTTTATTATTAGAGTAGCTAAATTTTATATAATAGCCCTTTGCTACCACTTTATCATTTATTATCGAAAGGTCCTTTGGTTCATAATAAAATATTCTATATTTTCTGTTTTGAGCTTCTATTGCTAAAAATATACTGGTGTCATTTTTAGAGTTAAGTTTGGTGGGGTGATTTCCTTGAATAGCAACAATTTTATTCATCATATAATTCATTTAAATTTTCATTTTTAGAGAATTTGCTAATCATATGATCTGCGTTTGTTACTCTATTATCAATTAATTTTTCTAGATGGCCTAAAAATTTTGTTTCATTTTCGTTAGACTTATTTAAAATATCTCTATTTTTTAAACCTTTTTTAGATAAATTTAGCAACAAAGAAGACCAGTATAGCAAATCTTTACCCATTAATTCTGTATTAAAACCTTTTTTTGGTGCCTCTAAGTAAGCATTAATAATTTTGTTTTTATCCCATTTAGAAATTAATTCAAAAGTCTCATCTAAATTTCCGTACAAGATCCCTGTATTAAAAGCAGGTCCGGCACATAAACAGTCCCATCCACATGTATCCATAGATCTTAGTTCTATATATTTTTTTAATCTGTTCTCAGTAAAAATAGTACTTAGATGGGTAGCTAAATCAGTTTCTGAGGGCAGCCTTCTATCTATTTCTTTAATTTTTCCACTCATGAAATCAGAGAACAGGTAATTTTTTCCTGATAAATATTCTTTGTTATTTTGAATAAATAGAAGAGGAAAATTTATTGCAAAATCTGAATATTTTTCAAAATTCATATTATCAAAGAAAATTTCAGGAAGCCCACCTCTAGAGGTTTTTTGCCAAACTTTTGATCTATAAGACATGTAGCCACTATTCTTTTTTTCAACTATTGATGAATTTGCAAATAATGCAATTGATATTGGAACAAGTGAATTGATTATCTTAAATTTTTTAATAAAATCCTCTTCTGAATTGTAATCAATGTTTAATTGGGTTCCACATGTTCTGTACATCATATCAAGACTTAGAGAGCCACCATTAGGCATGTCCTTCGTCATTACTTCATATCTCTGTTTGGGATTATTTGGCACTTCACTCAGAGTTGAAATTGGATCAAAACCAGCACTGACAATTTTTAAGCCAATTTTTTTTGTTACCTGCTGTAATTCAAATAAATAATCATGAGATTCTGAGCAGGCTTCATGAATATCATTTAGTTTATCACCCGATAATTCTATTTGATTACCTGGCTCTAGCGTAATATTTTTTCCTTCTTTCTGCAGCCCAATAACATTTTGTTTTTCTTTTATTGGCTCCCAGCCAAACTTACTTAATGCATCAAACATTTTAAGTACAGTTTTATAGTCAGCTCTTATATTCTTATTTTCATCAAATAAAAATTTCTCATGTTCAATACCAATTTTAAAATTTTTTGTATCTCTAATTCCTGAATTAAAATAATTAATTATGTGCTCTTTATCAGTAATCATTGATTTACATATAGTGATATAAAAAAAAATTTAAAGTCATTAATTATTAGCCAAAAATAATTAATCATTTTGGAACCATTTCCATCTAAATACAATTTACTTTATTTAGTTTAATTATTTGATGCCGTACTTAATAAAGATAATTGGGTGACTTTATTATCACCTAATTCATCAATAGGTTTGACAGGATACTCACCAGTAAAATAATGATCAGTTAGCTGTGGGTAGGCCTCGTCTCTTTTTGCAAAACCCATCGCCCTATACATTCCTTCAATTGATAGAAAATCTAAAGATTGAGCTCCAATATATTCACATATTTCATCATTTGTTTTATTGGCGGCAAGAAGCTCTTTTTTAGTTGGTGTGTCAACACCATAAAAATCAGGAAATCTAATTTCTGGACATGCAATTTTAACATGAACTTCTTTAGCACCAGCATCATAGAGCATCTTTACAATCTTGTGAGATGTTGTTCCTCTTACTAAAGAGTCGTCTATTAATATAATTTTTTTATCTTTAATTGTAGATTGATTGGCATTTAACTTTAATTTTACACCCAAACTTCTAATTTTTTGACTAGGTTCAATAAAAGTTCGACCAACATAGTGATTTCTAATTAGACCTAATTCAAAATTTATCCCTAGATATTGAGCAAATCCAAGCGCAGCAGCATTCCCAGAGTCTGGTACAGGAACTACTATATCAGCTTCAATTTTATTTTCTTTTGCAAGTTCAATTCCAAAATTTTTTCTATGCTCATAAGCCGATTTACCATTTAGTAAACTGTCAGGTCTTGCAAAGTAGATGTATTCAAAAACACAAGGACGAACTTTTTTAGGAGGGAAGGGTTTAATACTTTTTAATTCATTACCCTCTACATAAACAACCTCACCGTTTTCAACATCTCTTACATATTTTGCACCAATAATGTCTAGAGCACAAGTTTCAGAGGAAAAAACGTAGCTATCTTTTATTTTACCAATTATTAAGGGTCTTATTCCGTAAGGGTCTCTTACACCTATTAAAGTATTTTGTGTAAGCATTACTAGAGCATACCCTCCTTGAATTTGAAAAATTGCATCAATTACTTTATCAATTGTTTTATTTCTTTTTGATTTTGCAATCAATTGTACAATAGTTTCAGTATCAGAAGTTGTATGAAAAATTGCACCGTCTTGAACTAGTTTATTTCTAAGGGTGATAGAGTTTGTTAAGTTTCCGTTATGAGCAACACCAATACCACCAGCATTAGTATCTGCAAAAAAGGGTTGGATATTTCTTAGTGTATTGTCCCCAGTAGTGCTATACCTGTTATGACCCACAGCATAGTTACCTGGTAGACTTTTTAGAACTTTTTCCTTATTAAAATTATCACCAACCAAACCAAATCTTTTTTCTGAATAGTATTTTTTTCCATCAAATGTTACGATACCACAACCTTCTTGACCTCTATGTTGTAATGCGTGAAGTCCGAGTGCTGTAAGTGCAGCAGCATCGTTACTTTTGCTGATACCGAATACACCACACTCTTCTTTTAATTTAGGATTATAGATCTTCAATTTTTTCTCTAGAATCTTGGTATGTTTCTTCATTTGGAAATTCTTTCACTAGATAATTACTACCTTTTTCTAGATATGGGAAGATGTATGATTTATCAGTGTTAATTGGCCATTTATTATAATTATAAACAATATCTGAAGCAGAAAATAAGCAAACACAGATAATATAACCTCTAATGAAACCAAAAAATAATCCAAAAATAGAATCGAGTCTACCCAATCCAACAAACTTAACAGCCTTACTAATACCCTTGTTAATCATCAGTATAACAAAAACCACTAAAACAAAAATGACAATGCCTAGCGATATATCTAAGACGTATTCACTATCAATTATGTTTTTGAAATATGGTTTAATTCTAGAAAATAAAATTAATGTTACAACATAAGCTAAAAGCCACTTAGATGCCGCAAGTAAACTAAGGACAAATCCCTTACTGTAACATTTTATAACGGATAAAATTGTAATAACCAAATATATTAAATCTATAAATGATACTGTTTCATAAAAACTTATCAAAGCATCAATCATAATAAAGTTTATTTCCCAAAAGGTTTAGCAATCAAAATAAGTGATGGAAGCAATGTTAAGACTGAAATCATAGCTAACAACATTGCAATACCAGTAAATATTCCAAAATAAATAGTGGGTATGAATTTAGAAAAAACCAGAATTGAGAATCCAAACACTATAGTTATTGACGTGTTGAGTATAGCAACGCCAACTGTTGAATGGCAAATTTTAAGTGTCTTTTCATAGTCATTGTGTTTTAAAAACTCTTCTTTAAATCTATAAATGTAATGAATACTATTATCCACAGCAATACCAATGGTAATTGCTGCGATAGTTATGGTCATCATATCCAAAGGTATTCCTAGCAGACCTATAATTCCTAAAATAAAAAAGGCGGCAATAAAGTTTGGAACTACACCGATTAAAGATAGCTTAACGTTTCTAAAAAGAATCATAAACATTGTAAAAATACCAATCATAACCAATCCCAATGTAAGTATTTGTGATTTAAATAGGCTTTGAAGTAAATTATTAAATAAAATTAAAACTCCCGCAAGTTTAAACTCCTTCTCATTTAATTTTAGTTTATTCTTTAAGTCATAATTAATTTTTTTGATTAAATCATTTCTTCTTAACCCATCTTGTGAGTCTATAATTCTTAAACTTATTCTTGCTTCATTGTCTTTAATTGAAATATAAGGATCAATAATATCTTTTTTAATACTCTCTGGGATTTTAGAATACAAAACACCCATTTCTAGACCACCTAGAGGTTTATTATTATTTAACTGCGTTGCAACTTCAATAATTGAACTGAAAGATAAAACTTTACCAACAGGAGGCAATTGATCAAGGTAGTTATGTACAGCAGTGATTCTATCAACCTTATCTTTAGTGAACCAGTATTTATCATCATTTTGATTTTCATTCTCCCCCCAATCTTCAAATTCATCATTGTTAGTTTGAGGATTTTCTTTTTTAGGGAATTTTAAAATAATTTCTAATGGTGTGGTCCCACCTAACTTTTCATCGATCAGTTTCATACCCTTGTATATTTCAGTATTTTTATTGAAGTAGTTTATAAAACTATTTTCTACTTCAAGGCGACTTATGCCAACCACACTGAGAATAATAACTAAGCCTGTCAGTAAAAATATTATATTTTTATTATTAATAGAAATTCTCCCAAAAAAAGATGTAATCTTTGAATCATTATCTTCTTCGATGCTTACATTGCTATTTGAAACAAAACTTAAAAGCGTTGGCAACAATGTAAAAGTAATAATAAAAGATGTAATTAATCCAAAAGTCATCATCCAACCAAAATCTATAATAGGTTTAATACCACTAAATACCAAAGACAGAAAAGCACATACCGTTGTTAGTACTGTATAAATAATTGGCCAAAACATTTTACCTGTTGTCATAGAAATAATTTCAAAGTTATTTGAATTAGGAAAATCTTTTCTTAATTGTAAAAAGCGAGTACTCACATGAATGTTCATTGCCATTGTTAAAATCAACATTAGTGCAATGAAATTTGAAGAGATTACTGTTACCTTCCACCCCAGAAGTCCAAGAAGACCAGTCATAATTAGAACTGAAAAAAAACAACTACTAATTGGAATTATGATCCATATTAATTTCCTAAAAACAAACCAAAGAGTAGCGATTATGAATAAAAGAACTCCAAGGCCAAAAACTACAATATCACTTTTAATAAACGACATCATGTCATCAGTTATCATAGGAATTCCACCTAGGTATATTTTCCCAGCATCATCATAACTTTTAATAATCTCTCTAATTTGAAGAATATTTTCATGGTTTTTTTTCTTTAAAGTTTCTTTGTAATTTTCAATTTCTTCTTGAGTTTTATTTTCAATGTCTTTCAGCTCATTTTTTTTGATATAAACAATAACACCACTTGTGTTGCCATCTTCACTAATTACAAAATTTCTAAAAACAGGACTATTTAAGATTTCTTTAAAGCCTCTTTCTTTATCTACATCCTCATCCTTTAATGTTTTAAAACTTTCAAGTCTTTCTTGAAGAGGTGCTTCAGAGTTACTTAATAAGGGTATATCCAACAATGTAATGACATTATCAACCCAATTTAAACTTTGAATCTTATATTTTAAACTTAACAAGTTATTAATTGAAGACTCGCTAACCATACTTTCATTAGGCGTGTAGGTTAAAACTAGGTATTCTTTAAAACCGTATCTTTCAGTTATTTCTCTTAAATATTCAAGGTCTGGGTCACCTTCGATTAAAAGTGTATCTGATGATGCATCCAGCCTAAAATCTTTGGCAAAATAACCAAAGCTTAATAAAGTAATTATCAGCAGTAAAAAAATTGACTTAGGGTTTTTGAGTACAATATTTTGATACAAATTAGATAGCATTTAATACTATTATATATTGGATATTAGTTAATTTGAGTATCTTTAAATTTGGTAAATGCAGCCTCAAATTCCAGCATAATATTACCAGTCGGGCCGTGTCTTTGTTTTCCAATAATAAGTTCAGCCAAATTTGAAACTTCATTCATTTTTGCTTGCCATTCTGCGTGCTCTACAGTTGCTGGTCTTGGTTCTTTTCTCTCAAGATAATAAGCCTCTCTATAAACAAACATTACAACATCTGCATCTTGTTCAATGGATCCAGATTCTCTTAAATCTGATAGTTGTGGCTTGTGATCATCTCTTTGTTCTACAGCCCTTGATAATTGTGAAAGAGCAATAACAGGAAGCTTTAGTTCTTTTGCCATTGCTTTAAGTCCCTGTGTGATTTCTGATATTTCTTGAACTCTTCCATCTCTATTATTTCCCGATCCTCTCATCAACTGGATATAGTCTACAACAATTAAATCCAAACCATGTAATCTTTTAATTCTTCTTGCTCTATTACTCATAGCAGCAATGCTGATGGCAGGAGTTTCATCAATGAACAAAGGAAGTTCTGAAATATTTTTTGATGTTTCAATAAATTTATCAAACTGTTCATCTGAAATTCTTCCTCTACGAATATCGTTGGATTTAATTCTAGATTGTTCAGCTAAAATTCTAGTAGATAATTGCTCTGATGACATCTCTAGTGAAAAAAAAGCCACAGCAGATTTCTTTCCACTTTCTTGTAATTTTTGAGCTGCATTAAAAGCAATGTTAGTAGCTAACGCAGTTTTACCCATAGAAGGTCTTCCTGCAATAATAATTAAATCTGAATTATGAAGTCCACCCAATCTATCATCAAGATCTCTAAGCCCAGTAGGAACACCCACAATTCCTGCTTCATTTTGATAAGCAGATGTTGCCATTTCTATTGTTAGCCTCATTGCTTCATCAAATTTTACTAGTGTTGAATTAAAAGAACCTTTTTCAGCAAGGTCAAATAACAATCTTTCAGAATTTTCGATTATATTTTGACCATTAACATCAAGAGCATTTAGTTTAGCAGCATCAATTGTATTTTCCGATATCTTAATTAATTCTCTTCTGACAAACATATCATATGTAATTCTTGAATATTCTATTGCTTGTCTTGGTGGTGTAGAGAATTTAGTAATTTTAACTAAATATTCTGGTACATTTAATTCATCTTTTTCATTTTCAAAATAATTTTTAAGTGTAATTGGGTTTGCAAGCATCCCTTTGTAAATAAGACTTTCAATTGCAGCAAAAATCTTTTGATGCATTGGATCGTAAAAATTTATACTTGATATTACAGTATTTATTTCATCAAAAATTTCATTTGAAACTAGTATAGAACCAATAACAGATTGTTCTGCTTCAATGTTGTTAGGTAATTCTTTAAATGTGTCTTTGACAATACTTAGATTGTTTTCCATGATCAAATCTTATCTGAAAAATATTTAAAAAAAATAACAAATATACGCTGGGGAAAAAATTGTATAATTATTGAATAGTTTCTGCATTAATTACATTAATCGTAATCTCAGAATCTATCTCAGAGTGTAGAATTATTTTAACTTTAAATTTACCAAGAGACTTAATTTCATTTAAAGGTTGTATCATTGAAGGTTTAATATCTATTTTTTCATTCTCTTGTATTAATTTAGAAATTTCTGTAGGCTTAACTGAACCATAAAGTTCTTTGTTTTCTGTACTTAACTTTTTTATCTCATATTCATTACCATTAATTTTTTCTGAAATTTTTTGAGCTTCCTTCTTTTTTTCAACATCTTTTTTACCTAGCTCAGATTTAATTTTTTCTACCTCAGCAATATTTTCTTTCGAAGCATAAAGAGCTTTCTTAGTTGAAATTAAAAAATTTCTAGCAAAACCTCTTTTAACTTCAATGATTTCACCAATTGAACCAATTCTTCTCAAATTTTCTAAAAGTATAACTTTCATTTAAATTAACGCTAAGTTTCTAGCTCTTTTAATTGATAGAGATAATTCTCTTTGTTTTTTTTGACAAACATTTGTAATTCTTGATGGCAAAATTTTACCATTTTCAGACATATATTTTTTAAGAAGTCTAATATTTTTATAATCTACTGAGGGTGCTCCTTTTTCAGATAATGGACAAGATTTTTTAAATTTATATTTGTTTGGTTGAAATATACTTAACTTTGCAAAATTGCTTTGTTTATCTTTTTTGTTTCCAGCTCTTTTTTTTGATGGCATAATTAATCTCTTTTAAATTCTTTTTTGTAATCTTTTTTTTCATACTCATCTTTTTTTGAAAAATACTTAGCTTCTAAGTCAAATTTTCTAACCTTTACAGTCATGTATCTTAAAAGATTCTTATCTATAACTTCATTTTTTTCTAATTCTTTAATAATTTTACCAGGTCCTTTTATTTTAAAATGTATATAGCTACCTTTTCGATTCTTTTTTATAACATAAGCTAAATTTAACAATCCCCACTCTTCAGTTTGAACTATTTCACCATCATTTTTTTCAACAATTTTTGAATATTTTTCAGTTAATTGTTTAATTTGCGCAGGGCTGGTGTCTTGTCTAGCTACTATTGTATGTTCGTATAAATTCATATTTGTTCTTTAATAAAAAGTGAGGATATACTATTATAACTCTTTAATTACAACACTTAAAACCAAAATAAAGTTTAAATAATCAAATGTTTTCTGTTATTTTTCCAGGTCAAGGCTCACAATTAGTAGGTATGGGGAAAGAGCTTCATGATAAACATAAATTAGTTAAAGATTTATTCAAAGAAGCAGATGACACACTTAGTTTTTCACTTTCAAAGTTAATTTTAGAAGGCCCAAAAGAAGAGTTGAATTTAACTGAAAATACACAGCCAGCAATATTTTTACTGAGCTATTCTATTTTTAAACTCATTAAAGAAGAATTTAATATTGATTTAAATAAAGCTAGTTTTTTTGCAGGTCATTCTTTAGGGGAATATTCGGCTCTGGCTTTAGCTGGGTCTTTATCTTTCTCAGATACTCTAAAAATTTTAAAAATTAGGGGAAAGGCTATGCAAGAATCGGTCCCAAAGGGAGAGGGTGGAATGGTTGCAGTTCTGGGTTCCACAATTGAAATTGTAGAGAATATTGTTTTAGAAAATAGAGAGAAGCATGAATGCTTTATTGCAAATGATAATTCTGAGGGCCAAATAGTTTTAAGTGGCAGAGTAACAGACCTTGAAAAAATTATGGCAGACCTAAAGTCTAATAATATTAAAAATATCAAGTTACCAGTTAGCGCTCCTTTTCACTGTAAGCTAATGAATAAAGCAACAATAATAATGAAAGATGAAATTTCAAAACTTAACTTTGAAGAGCCTAAAAATACACTTATCTCTAATGTAACGGGTAAAGAAATAGTTAATTCAAGAGATTTAAAAAATTTATTAGTAAAACAAATTGAAAATAGGGTACGCTGGAGAGAAAGTGTTTTATTTATGATTAACAAAGGTGTTAATCAATTTATAGAGATAGGGCCAGGTAGGATTTTATCAGGATTAATAAAAAGAATTGATAAAAATGTTAAAGTTAGTGCAATAAATAATGAAGAAGATATAAAGTTAATTAATATTAATGAGTAGTTTAAAAAATAAAAATATTATAGTGACGGGTGCCTCTGGTGGGATAGGGAACTCAATTGTAGAAAAGCTATATGAGAATGGTGCTAACATTCTGGCCACAGGAACTAGAATAGAAAAACTAGAAGAGTTAAAAAAAAAATTCAAAAATATAAAATTGTTAAAATTTGATATTTCACAACATGAAAAAATTGAAGAATTTATAAATAATGCAACCAATGAGTTGGGAAACTCATTAGATTGTATAGTTAATAATGCTGGAATTACAAAAGACAATTTAACAATTAGAATGAGTCTTGAAGAATGGACAAAAGTTATAGATATAAATTTAACCTCAACATTTTTGATGAGCAAGTATTCAATTAAAAAAATGCTTAAAAATAAATCAGGAAAAATTATCAATATAACATCTGTTGTTGGACACACAGGTAACGCTGGCCAAGCGAACTATACAGCATCTAAAGCAGGCATTGTTGCTATGTCCAAAAGTCTTGCAATAGAGTATGCCAAAAAAAATATAAATGTTAATTGTATATCTCCCGGATTTATCAGTACTGCGATGACAGACCAGATAAATGAAAAATTTAAGGAGGCAATTATAGCTAAAATTCCATCTAATAGACTAGGCAAACCTTCAGATATAGCAAATGCGGTTATTTTCTTAAGTTCTGACCAGTCAGATTATATTAATGGAGAAACCCTACATGTTAATGGAGGCATGTATTTGGGTTGACAAAACTACTTTTTAATCTAATAAACGAATTATAACAAAAAGGAACATTATGTCAGAAGATATTTCAAGCAAAGTAAAAAAAATTGTTGCAGACCATCTAGGTATTGATGAGGCCAAAGTTCAAGATGAATCTAGTTTTATTGACGATCTTGGTGCAGACAGTTTAGATACAGTAGAATTAGTAATGGCTTTCGAAGAAGAATTTGGATCAGAGATTTCTGATAGCGAAGCTGAAAAAATTCTAACTGTAGGAGATGCAGTTAAATTTATTGAAGGTAATAAAAGTAATTAGATTAATTGAATGTCCATAAAAAAAGATGGGATAATGGTAATTTTATCATCCCCATCTGGGGCAGGTAAAACAACTTTAGTAAAACTATTATCCAATAGTAAAAAATTTCATATATCAGTATCCCACACTACTAGAAAGCCTAGATCAACTGAAGTTTTTGATGAAGACTATTATTTTATCAATAAAGATAAATTTGAAAGATTGATAAAAAATGAAGAATTTCTTGAGTATGCAAAAGTCTTTAACCATCTTTACGGAACAACAAGAACTCCAGTTATAGAAAAATTGGAAAAAGGAGAAAATGTAATATTTGATATTGACTGGCAAGGGGCGGATCAAATTAAAAATAAAAAGTTAAACTATAAATTAATTACTTTTTTTATCCTTCCACCAAGTAAAAAAGTTTTATTTGAAAGATTATCGAATAGAGATATGAAAGATAAATTAATTGTAGAAGAAAGGATGAAAGATTTTAGTAGAGATGTGCTGCATTGGATTAACTATGATTATGTTATAGTAAATGATGATCTTAAAGAATGTTATTCCAAAATAAATAATTTAATTGAAGCTGAAATTAATAATGGATCAAAAGATTATGATAAAGAATATATTAGAAAGCATGTTGACAAGTTAACCTTTTAAATCCTCATACTCTTTAGTAAGACGGAAGTACATCTCTGGTTCTAAGTTTTGTGGTCTTAAATTTAAGTTAATATTAAATTTTTCTGAAACTTCTATTGAATTTTTAAATATTTTGTTGAAAGGTTTTTTTAACATTTTTCTTCTTTGACTAAAAAAAATTCTAGTAATCATTTCAAGGTTTTTTGCATCTTTTAATTGAAAAAAATTTTTTCTTGGAGTAAACAATAACAATGTACTATCGACTTTTGGTCTTGGTGAAAAACTTTGTGGCTCTATGTCTATTATTTTTTTAATATTTAATTTCCAGTTTGATAAAATAGATAATCTCCCATATTTGGACGTATTGGATTCAGAAATAATTCTATCAGCAACCTCTTTTTGAAACATCAATATAAGGCTTTCAAACCAAAAATTTTTTTCCAAGTTAATAATCCATTTAGATAAAATTTCTGTAGAAATATTATAAGGTAAATTTCCAAAGACTGTTAATTTTTCATTACTGATTTTATCCTCAGATATTTTCAAAACATCATCATTAATAATAGTGATTTCATTAGTAAATTTATCTCTTAGTAATAAAACTAAATCATCATCCTTCTCAATTACATAAATTTTTTTTGGATTTTTTTTTAAAATAAAAGTTGTTAGATTTCCGCTACCAGGACCTATTTCTAAAACTTCTTTATTTGAAATTATGACTGTATCAACAATCTGCTGAAGAACATTCCTATCTATTAAAAAATTTTGTCCTAAACTTTTTTTTGGCTTAATAAACATTTATTTATCTAAGAATTCTAAAGCCTCGATTAAGCTTTGAGGATTAGAAACATTTTTGCCCAACATCGAGACATTTGGACCATGATCAGGCGAAGTTCTAATAAATGGCAATCCCAGGGTTATATTTATTGCTTCAAAGCCGTATATTGCTTTTATAGGTGTTAATACTTGATCGTGATACATTCCAATTATCACATCATAGTTCTTGGATTGATCATTAATAAAAATAGTGTCAGCTGGAAAAGGACCACTAACTTTGTATTTTTTTTTACGTAAAAATTGAATTGCAGGTTTTATAATTTTATCTTCTTCATTAGCCTTATAGTTACTTTCACAATGTGGGTTCAGACCAGTAACAGCAATCTTTGGTATTTTTTTAAATCTTTTTTTATAAAATTCATTAATTAATTTTACTTGATTGATTATTTTTTCTTTAGATAAATATTTGTGAACTTTTTTTAATGGTAGATGAGTTGTGATAGGGCTCACTGATAAATTTTTATTATAAATTAGCATCGCAACCTTGTTTACTTTGTTGCATTTTTTAGCCAGATATTCAGTTATGCCTAAATACCTACCTTTTAAAAAATTTTTTTTTGAGATAGGTCCGTTTATTAAGCCTGAAAATCTACCTGTTTTTAATAAATCAAGAGCAAGCTTAAAAGAATTTTCTATATATTTATTTGATTTATCAGAAATTTGGTCAAAAATTTTTTTGAACTCATAATCTATATTAATAATATTAATTTTATTTTTATTTAACTTATTCAAATTTATAGAGGCTCTATTTATTAGGTTTATTTTATAGTTATAATTTAATTTCTTCATTTGAAGTAAAAATAAATTTTTTGAACATATTAATATAAAATTTTTTTTTGTTCTTTTATGTTTGAGTGATTTAAATAAAATTTCTAAAAAAATACTATTGGGCTCTCCCGCAACTATTAAGGTGGGTTTACTTTTCATCTATATCTATACCGATTAAAATTTTATTAAAATAAATATTTGAAAAGTTGGATAATTGTTTATTTGTTTCGTATACTATTAAATCTTCCAATTGTTTCTCTTTATCAAGAAAAACTTTTTCTGTTTTTATGTCTTCTAATTTTAATATTAGCTGTCCTCCAGGAGTATTAATAGTTTCTGTAACCTCTCCTATTTTTAATTTCTCAATTTTGTTGAATATCTCTTTTGAAAGCTGATTTTTTTTGATCCAACCAATTTTACCACCATATTTAGCAGTGTCTGAAAAGCTAAATTTTGATGCAGTATTTTCAAACCCAATTTCTTTAATACTATTTTTGATATCCAAAACTTTTTGAATTATTTGTTTTTTATTTTCAGTCTTAAATAATATTTCTGATAACATATAAAGTGTTATCTCATCACTTTTATTATTTTTTTTGATTTTATTTTTTAATTTATTTTTATCTACCTCAATATTACCTTTAAATTTTTTATAAATAAGCGTGTTCCATAAAGTCTCTATTTCAAATTTATGCTTAACTTTACTTAAAGATGTATTATAGCTTTTGAAATATTGTTTAGCCTCATTTTCAGTGTTTAAATTTAAACTTGTGTAAAGATCTTGAATTACTTCATCAACGCGCTTTATACTCTTTCCAAAAATGAAGTATTTCAAGAGTTCATCTTTTTTTATTACTTCTCTGATTAACGAATTTTTAGCAATATCGTTTTTTTTTTCTTTGGATAATGATCTAAAATTTTCATTGATTGCCTCTAAATATGACACTTCATCATCAACGTCTATGACTGTAATTATCTCATTATTTATTTTTATTAAAATATAGTTTTCTTTTATTTCTGAACTTGCAATAATAAAATTATTCGGTGTTATAAAAAATAAAACCAAGATTAAGAATATATAAAAGCTTTTATTCATTATTTATCATTTAAGATTTGGTGAGCTTGCTTCACTAAAGGGTATTATGGCAATTGAAAAGAATATTTCTTCATTTGGTTGTAAGTTTCCGTCTTTGTAAAAATCCTTGTTGTATTTTATCGAAGCTATTAGGCAATCATTTTCATAACTGTATATAAGGTTGTAATATTCATCTATATTTTTTTTTGTATTTCGTCTTTTTTCAAAACTAAGGGAATTTTTTTCATTTAATAGAATTTTCGAGGTATTTTTCCAATAACCATTGTTTCCAAAATTATTACTTTCTTCTGAAAATTCAAAGGAAGTTACAAAATTATTTATACTAACAGTACTTTTAATAAAATCATAATTTGAACTCTTTAAATTATTATCTGCTGAAAAATTATATTGTAAATTTAAAAAGCTATTTGGATTAAAGTTTATCGCACCAATAATATCTGAACGCTTTTTATCCATGTTATTGGTTTTTGGTAAATCGTTATTTTTAACATCTCTAAAAATTTGAGCTATCTCTATTTCAAATAATTCTCTTTGATTTAGAGCTTCTATTAAATAATCAAAACCCAATGTTAAAGATTGCCCACTTTCAACACTCTCTGGTGAATTCATTCTGTCAAATGAATATACATTTTCCACACTAATGTTTTTATTTTCATCTTGCTGGTTGTTAGTATTGCTGGGGCTATATCTTAATGAAAGTTTAGGTGATAAAAGACTATTAATCCTTACACCTTCTTTTTTTAATGGATAAGCATAATTTAACATAATTGAAGAAAAAATATCGCTATCCTTTTTTTCTTTAAATTTATTAGAATTGTTAGTTTTATAATTTAAATTTTTTAAATTTAGATTATAATTCGAAGCAATCCCAAGATCAGTTAAAAATGATTTAGAATTAAAAGACATATCATTTATTATTAGTTGTTCAGATTTATTTGTTTCATAACTTCTATAGGAGCCGCTAGAATCGACATCTATGGAATTTATTAAACCACCGTCAACTCTAATTATTTTACTATAATTATAGCTAGGTAAAACATATTCATATTTATCATTCCTTTCTTTAGATAAGTCTTCATATATTTCGGCAGTTACATTTAATGAGCTGTCGACATTATACCCATTAAAGTCAATTTTAGAATTAAGAGTCGTGGCATCCTTTATCAAGGGTGAATTAAAGTCATAGGATTTTAAATAATGTTCATTAGAAACCTTTTGCAGGTCAAGCTCTAGGGAGCTATCTAGATACCCATCAAGATCTAAATTAAAAACAGAATTCGAAAAAAAATGATTTTTAAATTTGGGGTTATTTTTTGAAGAACTAAGTACTTTTTCATTTGTAGCACTAAAATCAATAATGTGTTTTGAGTTTTTTCTAACTTCTCGATATTCAGTATTTAAAATAATCCCTTTTTTTGCAGTATAAATAGGTTTAAATGTTAAGTCCCTGTTATCAGCTAGAGCATTAAAGTATGGTAGTTCAAAGCCAAATCCAAGACTGTTACTATTAGTAAATTTAGGTGGAAGAAATCCCGATTGTCTTTTAACTGTGGGATCAGGATGAAAAAATTTAGGAAAATACATAATAGGAATATCATAAAACTTCAATAAAGCATTATTATAAATTATACTTTTTTTACTTTTGTCATGTATGACTTTTTCAGATTGAAGAGTCCATGGAGGGCATTTACCATTTTTTTTACAGGTTGTAAAAATACCTTTAATTATTTCCGTTGAATCATTTGTTATAGTGACAGAATTTCCTTTTAATCTTGGATTATTATTTTTATTACCAAAAGACGAATTTTCAAAATCTACCGTCAGATCTTTACCTATAATTTTTCTTGTTAGTGTATTTAATTTAATATTTTCTAAATAATAATTATTAGTTTCGTAGTCAATAAAGTGCAATTTCTGAGAGGTAATTATTTTTTTACTAAGAGAAAAAATAAAGTTTTTAAAAAAAAGCTGATTTTTTTGTACATCATTTATTTTACTGGGTTTATTTGATACAATAGTTTTGTTTATTAGATCGTACTCAAGATGACTTGTTTCTAGAAAATATTGATTGTGAATTTCAGCTTTAACGTCTTTTTGTGAACTAATTTTTTCTTTAATTATGTTATAAATAAATTCCTCACCAGTGATAAAAATATTTTCTACTTCATTTTTTATTTTTACGTTGTTGGAAACTTTTAATATATTCGTAATCTTATTATATACAAAATTATCAGCTAACATCTCAGTATCTTTTTCTAAAGTAATTTTGATACCATTTGAACCATAGATAATTTTGCTGTCATCTTCAAAAGTTAAGTTAGACGCTTCAAAAGTAAAATTTTCACCATAAGTATTTTTACAAAAAATAAAAAAAAATATTATGACTAAAAGTAATTTATTATTTTTCATTAATATTTATTAATTGAATACTAGATATTAGCATTAAAAGGATTAATGGTGCACAAGAAGAAAACAAAGGTGACAAGTTAAGATTTTGGCCTAAAATATTTGAAAAATAGTTAATGTAATAAATTACAACAGATATGACTATTCCAAGAATTAAATAAAAAACTTTTGATTGATCTTTTTTAATATAAAACATAATTATACTCGCAAAAACAGTCATAAGAGTAGTATAAAATGAGTATTTGTAAAGATTATTAAAATGCACATCCACATCTGCCGTAGTATAGCCAAGGTTAAAATAGTTTTCCTTTAATTCTCTGAGTTGGAAATAAGTTAAAGAATGTAAATCTGAAAATAATTTGTTTATTTTTTCAGAGTTAAAATTGCTTTCAAACAAAAATTCATTTTTTTTAATTAGCTGATTATTTTTTGAAATTTTTACTTTTTCTAATACCCATAATTTTTTTTTAATATCAGCTTTATCAGAGAAAATACTTTGTTCTAAATTAAAGCTTTTATCGAATTGCATTATTTGTATATTAATTAAGGTGGCATTCTCAATTTTGCTAGCATGGATAATGTTAAAATTACCGTTTATTTCATCTTTTATCCACATTCCGTTGTCAGTTATTGTAGCTAAATACTTGTCATCATTCGAATAGCCATTTTTTATTTCTAAGTAGTTAAACTTTAATTTTGCAGAAATATTATAAAAAAAAATATTAATAATAATTGACAGAGTAAATGTAATTAATGCTAATAATTTAATTATTTGAAAGTTTGATATTCCATAGAATTTAAGAATATTGATTTCTTGATTATCTAAAATTTTAATAAAAAAAAATTGAGCAGTTATAAAAAAGATAAATGGAAATATATCAAATAATACCGATGGAGAATTTAACAAAGTCAGCTTAATTGGCAGCAATATAGATACTTCACCCTCATCTTTGAAAAAACTTATTTCCTCGAGTATATTTAATAGCAATATAAGCACAAAAAACACAAGACTCGTTTTAAGGAATATTTTTACAAAATCATTAATTAGATATTTTTGATAAATTTTATAAATCATTAGTTTAATTTTTTTTTAATAAAAATATATATAGAAAATAATATAAAGAATGGGAATAGCGAAGTGATATAATTAATATTGGTTGATATACCTATAAATCTCATTGATAGCTCCGAAGCAAATAATGCAAATAACGTTATTATGAAAATTTTTATCTTGAAGAATTTATAGTTTATTTGATGCCTATCTCGGAAAATTAATATTGAAACTAACAGAGCAATAATGGGAATATAGATTGGTGAAATAACTCTTTTAAATAATTCACGTATAATTGGTTTCCTTGATTTATTATCACAATTCATATCAATGAAACTTTCTGGGTAAATAATTTTATTATCTAAATACATTAAGCATTTTAGCAAAGATGCTGTTCTTCTTTCTTGAATTTTTGGGTACGTAGTTGTTTTAGTGGAAAATTTTGAGATATTAAATACAGTTTTTTCAAAATTAAATTTATTTATTCGATCGTTATTTAAATTAATTATTTCTCCATCATTTAATATTAAATAAAAATTTTCATTTTCTTTCATTAACTGGCCTTTTTTTGCATATATAATTTGTGATTTGCTATTTGTAATTTGATCCTTAAGAATTATATTTATGTATCTGTTGTTTGAATCTATTTTATCTATGTAAATTGTTAAATTAGACACCGTGTCTATAAATTTTCGTTCTTTCATTAGGTTGGGCAAAAAATCAATTCCAGAAGATCTGATGTATGATCTTGATTTATCTTGAGAATATGGAACGATAAATAATGAAATTAATATTTGTATAATCATAAAAATTATTGAAAAATAAAAAATATTTTTTATAAATAAAATTTTATTTATACCGTGGTTCCAATATATCGATAATTGGTTCTCATCCTCGTATTTTGTTATTACGTAAAATAATGAAATAAAAAACACAAAAGGTAAAATTTTACTTACTATCTTTGGGTAATTTAAAAATGTATACTGAAAATAGACTTTAAATCCGTGTCCATCTTCCGAAATTATATCTAGAAAATTTACAGCCTGTATAGTCCAAATAATCAGAGTAATGCTTAGTCCTGAAATAAGAAAAAAATTAGTAACATCTGAGTTAAATTTTTTAAAAATTATTTTTTTCATTGAAATATGATATTTTTATCATTATATAGCATTCAACTCGCATAGAGTGTATTTAAAACTTATGTCTATTGAAATTAATTACAAAAATAGCGGCTCAAAGATACTCCCAGCTAATCTTGTCTTATTTGCTGATGAAAAATTCAATATAAATAACTTAAAAAAGTATATTTCTAGTTCAGAGTTTTTTTATATAAATGATTTACTAAAAACTAGTGATTTAAAAAAAAATTTACTTGTTTTCGAAGTTAGTTCTAAAAAAAAGATATTTCTAGTTTCTATTAAAAATAGTTTAGAGACCTCTGATATAGAAAATTTAGGAGCAGAGTTCTATGGACGCGTAAATCACGATAAGAAAAGTGAATATTTTGTAAACTCAGACACTATAAGTAATAAATATGAAAATTTTATTGGTTATTTCTTACATGGGTTAAAACTAAAGTCTTATGAATTTAATCTTTATAAATCTAAAATAGAAAAAAAATTAATCTCAATAAACGTTCTTGGGGAAAAAAACAAAGCAACAATTCAAAATGAATTAAGATTTAAGGCAATAGAGGAAGGGACTTTTTTTGCAAGAGACCTTGTTTCCGAGCCACCCAATGTTCTTAATCCAAAAGAATATGTAAATAGACTTTTGAAATTAAGAAAATTAGGAATTAAAGTTACAGTTTACAATGAGTCTCAAATGAAAAAGTTAGGAATGCATTCACTTTTAGGAGTGGGTAGGGGAAGTATAAACGAATCCTTTCTAGTTACACTTGAGTGGAATGGAAATAATAAAGATAAAAAAGCACCACTGTCTTTTGTGGGAAAAGGTGTTTGTTTTGATACAGGTGGTATTTCTTTAAAGCCAGCAAAATTTATGGAAGAAATGAAATATGACATGGCTGGTTCAGCAGTTGTTGCGGGATTAATACAAACTTTGGCTACCAGAAAAGCAAAAATAAATGCTGTGGGTGTAGTCGGTTTAGTGGAAAATATGCCAGGTGGAAATGCACAAAGACCAGGAGATATAGTTAAAGCCTATAATGGCAAAACTATTGAAGTTTTAAATACAGACGCAGAAGGTAGATTGGTATTAGCAGATGCTTTAAGTTTTACAGAAGCAAAATTTAAACCAAGATTTATGATAGACCTTGCAACTTTGACGGGTGCAATAATAATGGCCCTGGGAGAAGAGTATGCTGGTTTGTTCTCTAATAATGATGATCTATCAAATAAAATATTTAAGATAGGAGAAAAAGTAAAAGAAAAAGTTTGGAGACTTCCATTACATGATAATTACGACAAGTTAATAAATTCAACAATAGCAGATATGCAAAATATAAATTATTCAGGTGGAGCAGGATCAATTACTGCTGCACAATTTTTGCAGAGATTTGTAACAAGCAAAACACCATGGGTACACTTAGATATTGCAGGAATGGCCTTTTCTAAAAAAGCTGCAAATTTGAATCCAGGAGGAGCTACTGGCTTTGGAGTAAGATTATTAAATCAACTAATAGAGGAACATTATGAGTAATATAGAACAAACATTATCAATAATTAAGCCAGATGCTGTTGAAAGAAGTTTAGATAATGAAATAAAAGAAATATTTAAAAACAAAGGTTTTAACATTGTCAAAGATAAAAAAATTCAAATAGCAAAATCTGAAGCTGAACAATTTTATAAAGTTCATGAAACAAAGCCTTTTTATAATGATTTATGTACATATTTATCATCAGGTCCAATTGTTGTAATGGTACTTGAGAAAGAAAATGCAGTATTGGGAAACAGAGAATTAATGGGTGCAACTAAACCCGAAGATGCTGCAGAAGGAACTATAAGAAAAAAGTATGGAATTTCTATTGATAAAAACTCTGTACATGGTTCTGATAGTGTTGAAAATGCTAAAATAGAAATTGATTTCTTTTTTAAAGACTAATTAAAAATTTTCATAATAGCAGCAGGGTACAACTTGTGCTCTTGCTTAAGTACTTTTTTTGCTAAAGAAACCACATTGTCTTTAGCAGCTATTTTAATTTTTTTTTGCATTATTATCTTTCCTGAATCGAGTTTCTCAGTCACATAATGAACAGTACAGCCTGCAAATTTATCTTTATTTGCGATAGCTTTATAATGTGTGTTGAGACCTTTGTATTTTGGAAGAAGAGAAGGGTGGATATTAATTATTTTGCCATCAAATTTTTTTATAAAATTTTTGGATAATATTTTCATAAAACCAGCCAAACAGATAAAATTAATCTTTTCCTTCTTTAATAAAGTTAAAATTTTTTTTTCAGCTCCAGTATCTTTGAAATTGAATATCTTTTTTTTGACATTAATTTGATCTGCATATTTTAAACCTTTTGCTTTATTAACATTGGAAATAACTAAATTAATTGAAATAGGTGCTTCTTTAATCTTAGAAAATTTTAGTAGATTTTTAAAATTACTACCACTACCTGAAATAAAAACTGCAGTTTTTAATTTGTTAAGACCAGTCAATTTTTCCACTAAGTTTGACCTTATTTTTTCCTGAAATTATTTTACCGATAACGTAGGGTTTAAACTCTCTAGTAAAAAACTTTGTAACTTTATTTAAATTGTTGGGGCTTACTATAAGACAAAAACCAACACCACAATTAAATGTTTTCAACATTTCACCGTCATTTATATTTTTTTGTTTTAACCATTTAAAAATTTTTTTAGTTTTAATTTTATTCAAATCAATATCTGCAACCATACCATTTGGAATCACTCTTTTAATGTTATCAGCAAGTCCACCACCAGTGATGTTGGCACACCCATTTATAAGATTTTTGTTGATTAAATTTAAGACTTCTTTTACATAGATTTTTGTAGGTCGTAGCAATTCTTTTTTTAAAAATTGATTATTCTTCAAATTAATTTTCTCTTTTTTAAGAACGTACCTTACTAGAGAATAACCATTAGAATGAACGCCACTAGAAGGTATAGCTAGTAGCAGATCATTCTTTTTAATATTCTTTTTATCTAATACTTTTTTTTCATCTACCAAACCGACAGCAAAACCTGCTATATCAAATTTTCCCTTCTCATAAGTTCCGGGCATTTCCGCAGTTTCTCCACCAACCAATTCACAATTAGAAATCTTACAACCTTTTACTATTCCTTTAATGATGGGTTTTAATTTTTTCAAATCTATTTTGTTAATAGATATATAGTCTAGGAATAGTAATGGCTTTGCTCCCTGAACAATTAGGTCATTCACGCTCATAGCAACCAAATCAATTCCAATAGTATCAAACTTGTTAAGTGTATTAGCAATTTCTACTTTTGTACCAACACCATCAGTACATGCTACGATTTTAGGTCTTTTAAAGTTTTTTGGAATACTAGATACTGATCCAAAACCGCCAATATTATTAAACTTTTTTTTGCCTTTATTTTTTGATGAAATGTTAGATATAAATTTAACAAAGTTATCAGCAGCATTTATGTTAACACCACTTTTTTCATAGGTAAAATTTTGTTTTTTCATTAGTATAAAGTATGCAAATTATAAATAAATTTTTTAAATTACAAAAAGTATATATATTTTTTATTTCGTTGGTTCTATTTATAATATTTTTTTCTACTAGTTTTTTGAATGCCAACCCTTTTAAAGTATCTGATATTGAGATTTCATCACCATTTAAGCTTAATTTTAATAAAAATAGAGTACTAGATGAAGGTTTTAGGGTAGCTTTTTTAAATTTGATTTCGATGATTACAACCTCAGATGACAGAAATAAAGTAAAAAATACATCGCTAAAAGAAGTCAAGAGCATGATCGATTCTTTTACCATTAGTGATGAAAAATTTATTAAGAATGAATATTCCGCAAAACTAGAAACTACATTTAATAAAAAGAAAGCATTAACTTTTTTAGAAAAAAATAATATATTTCCATCAACTCCTTTGCGAAATAAAGTTTTATTAATTCCAATAATGGTGGACCTAGAAAAAGATGAAATTTATTTTTTTACTAACAACATCTTTTATAATAAATGGAATAGTGAAACAAAAAATTATCATTTGTTAGAATATTTATTACCAAGTGAAGATATTGAGGATTTAAATAATATTCAGCAAACATCAAGCTCTATTGAGAATTATGATTTCACAGATTTAATAAATAAATATGACTTACAGGACTATATAGTTTCAATCATATTTAAAGATGGAAATGAAATTAAAGTGCTTTCAAAGATTAATTTGAATAACTCTCTTAAAGTGCACAATCAAAAATTTGAAAAAATTAATCTTAATGATGAAAAGGATTTTGAAATAATTTTAGAAAATTTAAAAACAACATATGAAAACCATTGGAAAAAAAATAATGAAATTAACACATCTATAAAACTACCTTTAACTATATCTATAGATTCCACCGAATATGATAAAATTCAAGATTTAGAAAAAATGCTTAATAGTACCGACCTAGTATCTAATTTTTATATTTTAAAATTTAATAATAAAAATACTTATTATAAAATAATTTATAATGGTTCACCCAAAACCTTCTTCAATGATATTAATAAAAGAAGTCTTGATTTAATAATAGTAGATAATGTTTGGACAATTAAATGAAAAGTCTAAATCAATTATTATTAGATTTTAATTACAAACAAAATTTTAAAGACGATGATTTTTATGTAGGCAAAAGTAACTACTATACATTTGAATTAATAAATAAATGGCCTAAATGGGAAAAAAATTTTTTAAATATAAGTGGTGAAAAATATTCTGGTAAATCACATTTAGTTAGTATTTTTTTAAAAAAGTTTAACGGAATTAAAATTGATTCTGATTTCTTGAACAATGATAACTTGAGAAAAATAAAACCCTATCAAAATGTAGTTTTAGAAGATTTGAGCTTAGGTATTAATGAGAAGCTTATCTATACCTTGTTTAACATAATAGATCAGGATAACAAATTTTTGATAATAACCTCCACTCAACCAATAACTAAAATTAATTTTGAGTTAAATGATTTACGGTCAAGAACAAAAAATTGTCTTGTAGCAAACATTGAAAATCCTGATGATGAGCTAATGTTTGCCTTAATATTAAAAAATTTATCTGATAGACAGATCACTTTAGACAAAAAATTGATTGATTTTATTATCAAAAGAATTGAGAGATCGTATGGCAAAATATATGAATTCATATATAAAATTGACAAGATTAGTTTAAAAAAAAAAAAATCAATTGACTTTAAGATTATAAACGAAGCATTAGAGGAATAAGTGAATAAATATAGAACTCATAACTGTAATGAACTAACTAATATTAAT
>Ga0209710_1000846_pt1 | contig 25677 bp, 51 predicted proteins | sample ArcticOcean_MG_C_5_FD_187436 | JGI IMG/M metagenome (GOLD analysis project Ga0209710, IMG submission 187436) | Marine microbial communities from western Arctic Ocean - ArcticOcean_MG_CB4_138 (SPAdes) (version 2) | ecosystem: Environmental > Aquatic > Marine > Oceanic | place: Arctic Ocean...
CTGATGTTCCCGAAGTCGAGTCCGAAGATAGTAGAACTTGTTGTTCTCTATTAATAACATTATTTTGTTGTTCTACCATCTTTTGTAAATTTGAAGGTGGAAATATTCTAACAGCAAATCTTGCTGGTCTAGCATATCCTTCTGATGCATTCATTGCTGCTCTGAAACGACCAATAGTAGTATCAGTATTAGCTTGCATTTTAAATCTAGGATCTGTATCTGTCTTATGATAAGCACTAGACTTATAATCGCCTCTTGATATACCACCTCTTATATCAAAAATTCCTACTCTTTTGCCTTGTCTAAAAATTGCCATTACTTACCCTTGCATTGACATCTTTTGCCAAATAGTTTTTCTATTAATTTATTCCATAACTTTTTCATTAATATGGTCTTCCTTTTTTAAATCTTGCTACAGGTAGAAATATAGCAATCGCCATTTCATCTGCTGGTATGTTCAAGAATGATGTTCTTACATGATTGAACAAATAATGTTTTGCTGTTTTTTTCATATAACTATTATTTCGCCAAGGAATATTATATCTAGTTTTCTTATCAAATCTATTATCACTAGCATCCTTTGCTAGACTTCTTAAAAAAGCCACTCTTGCAAGAGGTGGTAGATAGTGAAAGTTTAATCCTATAAAACCTCCCTTTGCAGGTTCTAAAGGTAGTATCAAAGGAAACGTATCATAGTAAGGTAATTTATCTTTGTGTTTAGGGTCATAACCAAAAAGATTCATTATACCGTATTTCGGTCTTACAGTTGCCTTACCTTTACTAATTAAACTTCTTGCACCAGGTGTTGTCATTGCTGCTACTTTTTTTCTGTACCAGTCATATGACTTAGGACCTGTTGTAGTGTCTAATATCTTATCAAATACTGTTGCCATCCTACTATTTATATCATTTAATTGAGTATATTTTAACCTTATTTGATTTACCCTTTACGGTTATTTTGAGAGTTTTTATTAGTTAGCTAAAGGATTGTTAGATTCTGCTTTAATTTCTTCTAACATAGCTTTAAACAACTTGTTTTCTGTTTGTACAATTGCCATGTTTTTTTCTAAACCTTGAACAGTTATTTCAAGTCCAGATATATCTACACCTTTTGCACTAGACAATGCGTCTAGTTTAGTTTGCATTTCACCAAATTTGGCAAAACCACCACCGATTGCTATTATAGCTGCTATAAGTGCAGCAATTGATGTTAGATTATTTTTTAATTTATCCATTTTTTAACCTTTCTAGTTCTAATAAAATTAGGTTTTTCTTTGTTCTAATTTCATTTAATTTTCTTTTATTAATATTAATTTTATCATTTTGAACGTAAGTTGCAAGACTGATATTTGCATATATTAGCCTGTTATCTTGCATATTTAGTTGATCTAGGTATATATCTTTTGGTTTATAAAACGGAACATTATACACGTTTAATGACACTTGATCACTAGTCATTGCATCCATTTTTATTAGATTTTTTATTTGCAAATTTTTAGATTTGTCTTTAATATTCTGATCTATTTTCTTCATTACCTTAGCAATGTTTGCAACTTTATCTTTACCCTCTTGTACAGCTTTTTGCTTCTTGTTATCTGTTGCCTTAGCTCTGGTAGACTTAACAGAGCCCTTGCTACTGGGTTTCTTCTCTGCTTTGACCGTTTCTCTTGAAGCATTCTTTTTAGGTTCTTCCTTTGTAATCGTTTCTTTAGGCTGTTGTGTAATCTTTTGCTTTTGTTTAGGTTCATTTGTCACCTCTTCTTTTACTGTTTTTACAGGTCCTTCTTCTTTAGGTGCTTCTTCTAAAGCTTCCATAAATGTCTTACCTTCTTCTTGAATCATTGTAACCATTTCTTCTTTCAATGTTTCAATAGGCATTTCTTCCATGATCTGTGCTACCATTGGTGATTCCATTACAATAGCACCAGTTTCTTTAGATGCTATCTCAAATGTTATACCTTTCTCTATGCTAACTTCTAGTCTTGTACCTTCTTCTAGTTTACCTGTAAGTCTAAACTCTTCCTCTATCTTAGATTCTAGTCCAGATATAATATCATAAATTTCATTTTCTGTAAGTTCCGTTGTGTTTAAGGCAGCGTTAATATCTGCTATCTCCTGTGCTGTTAAAGGTTCGTGGTCATCTATTGGAAAGTCTAATAGCAACTCTGCACCTAATAAATTTGGTCCTAGATTTGATGTACTTGTATTTAACGATCCATCATAACCTTCCCAATACCACTCATAACTTGCTCCGCCTGTACCATTCCAAACTAAATTATCAGTAAATTTTTTACTGTTAGCATTGTACCCAGCATCTTCAAGTCTTGTAGTTGTCATCTGTGCTAGTGTATTACCTTGTGCGTCTTTAATTTTTATATGTAATTTATAAGTATCCTCTGCGCCTGATGATACACCACAACTATAGGAACTATTACCATCTTCACAGTTTTGTATTGAAAAAGAAGAATTTAATTGTATACCACCATCTAATTTTCTTTGTGTTGTAGTATATGTTGTGCTTGACTCAACACCATCTATGTCAATTAGTGTACCACTTGCACCAACTTTCATTTGATAGCTTGTTTCTAATTCGCCATTAAACGCTGTACCACAGGCATTATTAACTTGTGTCGGACAAGTTATATCAAAACCATTGTGTGTAGAGTTGTTTCCTAGTGCACCTGTAGATCCAGATTGAACACCATCTAAATCAAAATTATCTCTTGAAGAAGATGTTGTGCCTGCGTTAGGTAATATGTTTGTAGATGTTGCAGTATCATCTTCTGCTAATCCTACTGAACCAGCAAACCAATTTAATATTAGCCATAAAAAACTACCAAAAATTATTAAGCACAACCATCTCATTTAATCTTTCGCATTATCGAGAGGTTTTAATTTCTCAATCTTAATTTCGTTTTCTTTATCTACCTTTTCTCTTTTCTTCATACGTTTAACATATGTTTTATAGTCTGGTCTTTCGTGATCATATTTTTCCCATAATGCTAATGCATCTTTACCTATCTTACCATCAATAGGACATGGTGTGCCTGCTTGTATCATAGATTCAAACACTCTCTCATCTTGACATAAAATGGCTACAGCTGCAACCTTCATACCAAAATCATTTAGTATTCTGGATAACTTTAATCTTTCACAATTTTTATCAATAAAATGTTTGCCACCTGTAATACCTAAACCAAATGTTTGTAACCCTGCTGATGCACCTGTGCTACATACATCTTGTGTCATAGAATTGTATGACGGCGCTGACGCTGTTGGCGGTGCTGATCTTATATTTGAATTACTTGTGCTATTTGTAGTTGAATTAGAGCTTGAACCATCTTGATATGTAGTTGCACCACCGGTATAACCACCTTCAATACTTGTGTTAGACCCACTTACATTGCTTTGAGTTTCGGCAGAATAGGTTATGTTAAGGTCTTGCCAAAAAAAACCTACAAATAAGAAAAACGGTATGTATATTTTTTTCATTTTGGCATTGCCTGGTTCATTATTACAACATCAGGATTTTCTTTTAGATATTTTATCTTTAAATTATCCCAGTGTCTTCCATCTGGTTGTTTATTTTCTACTATTCCTACAGCACCTAATTTATTACACATATTAAATAGCTCTGCAAATTCTACAGGTGGAGGACTAATTCTAGGTATTCTTTTACACTCTTTTATGAGTTCAAGTTGGGTTTTTAATTTACTTTTCTTTTGTTGCTCTGCAATATATTCATCATCACAAGTAGCACCCATAGGCATACGAAATCTAAAACCTATTATTTGGTCCTGATACTCATCACTCGTGCCTGTTTTAAATTCTCTTTGTCTAACTTCTGTGTAAGGTTCAAAGCTACCTCTTTCACAAGCATAACTACCATCGTTTAGATATTCATTCTTAGCTTGTGCATATGTTACTATACATAAAAAAAATGCTATCCATAATAAATTATCTCGTAAGGTCTTTAAGATCATAGGTATGGTCCCTCACTGTATCTGCTAGTTGTCTATATAGGTTCTCAGCCATCGTCCATGTTGCTTCAGCTGACGATAGTCTTGTGTTTTGATCTGTAATATTTTTTTGTGCTTGTTTTAAATCTCTAGTAAGATCTACAATTTCTTGTTGGTTTGATTCAATAGTGTCTGTTAAAGATAATACATATCTTACAGATGTAAATGTTCCAGCTATAATTGCAGCTACAACAGGTACAATAACTATATTTTTTTTAAACCACTCTAATTTACTTTTTGATTTTACTTTTTTCATTTACTCTCCACTTATACACTAATATTTATAATAAGCATTGTCTATAATGCTAAAAAAAAGAGGTCGAAGTGACCTCTTTTCTTATAATAATCTAGTATGTATGTAGAGGTAGGACTTGAAGCCCTACCTCATAAAGAAACAGGCGGAGAGATCTTACTCTTCCTCTGCCAATTTACTAAAATATGATAACGTTTCATCGCTATCATCTTCAGTAATTGGTTTTGAAGATGTATTATCAACTGTTTCTGTTTTGACTGGTTTTGCTACATTAGTGGCAAGTGGGATCGCCACATTTTCAGCAGTTCCAGTACTTCTTGTACCTAGTAAAACTTTATCTAGTTTCGCTTTTAACTCATCATATGATTTAAAGTTTTCAGGTGCAAGAAATGGTTTAAGGGCATATTGTTTATCCCAAAGTTGTTCGATTGCCTCATCATTTTCTTTGATAGGTGTTGCACTATCAAATTCTGATTTATCATAGTTCCAGTAACCATCAACTTTTCTAATTTTTAATTTGAAGTTAGCACCTTCCCAAAAGTCAAATGGGTTGATAGGTTTCTCATCTTCAAATTCAGGCTTCATTGCTTCAGTAATCTTATCAAAGATTTTCTTACCGAATTTAAACAATTTAACTTGACCTTCATTTTCAGGATGCTTAGAGTCATTGATAATTAGAATATTTGCAATATAAGATAATTTTCTTTTTCTTTTTCTTGCAATATCTTTATCAGCTTCAACACCAGAGTTCCATAGCAAACTATTAGATTCGCTGATAGGACATTTTTTGTTAAGTGTTGTTAAACTATTTTCTATAAACCAACCACCAGGTCCTTGAAAAGCGTGTGACCATAGTCTTGCCCATGGTAAGTCTTCACCTTTAACTGCTGGTAGAAATCTAAAAACAGCATAACCATTACCTGATTTATCTAATTCTGGTTTCCAGAATCTGTCGTCAGCATATGAGTTCTTTTGTTTTTGAGGTTCTGATACTTTTGAAAGTTCTGACACTAGGGTGTCAAGATTTGATTTTGAGCGTTTTAACGCTGCGATACTTGTATTCATGTATATGTTCCTTTGTATGTTTGTTGTATAATTGTATTTGTATATTGTGCTGTATAAATCGCACTTTATTATTTATAAGACTATTATAACAGACTTATAAAGATTTGTCAAGCGTTCTTAACTTCTTTTCTTCTTCTAAATTTGACACTTGTTTAGCAAGTTTTTTATTATCTTCGGTAAGTTCTTTAATGACTTTATCTTTATCATCAATTAGTTTGGTTAAATCTAAAGGACCTCTATCATCTTTTATCATAGGTTATTATAACATATCTTAAATGGTTTGTCAAGCATAAACATATTACCATATTCCTAGTGTTTTACCATTACCTGCTATAATAGCACAACACGTTACAATATGTAAAACAATCCAAAAGGTTCTAAACAATAATGCACGTTTTACATCTTCTTGGGATATAGGTAAAAACTTTGGCTTGTCGTGATTCGTAATACCAATTGGCATACCAACTGTTCTTGCCCACATTTTTAAAAAGCGTCTTTGTCCACTCATATTATCTATTATACATTTCTTTACCAATTTTCTTAAATCTTCCGATTGGCAAATTAACATATCTTCTTAGTTGTTTACCTTTTTTAGTTATATATTCAACTATAACTTTTTTATCTTTAACCTTTAATTGTAAAAATTTAACAGCAGATTTAAAACTTCTTTGTTTTAAAATTTCAATAGGTGTTTGTTCTTCATCATCTTTGAAAAACTTATATTCTCTCATTTTAGGCATCTGGTTTATCCTTTCGGTTTACATTTATAAATTTAATGTCAATCTTGCTTCTTCACTCATCATTTCTTTAGTAAACGGTGGTGTATGTGTTAATTTAACTTTTACTACTTCAACATCTTTTACTCGCTCTACAGCTTCTTTAATGTTTTTACTTATCTCGTCTGCCATAGGACAAAATATAGATGTTAACGTATGAGTAATAGTAACATCTTTATCTTTAATATCAATATCATATACTAATCCCAAATCCATAATATTAATTGATGGCATTTCTGGATCGTAAACAGTTTTTAATTCTTTAATTATTTGTTCTTTCATTTCTGACATTATACAGTTACCTTTTTTGATTTAACATCAAATGCTAGAACGATACGATCTTCATCTGATTCAAATGGTATTGTATAGTGAAGTAGAGAGGCAGGAAAAAGACAAAGACTTCCTGTCATCACATCTATACTCTTTTTATTAATTTCATCTTTATCGTCTATACACACAACAAGATTACCACTATCAATTGTTTTCTTTTTTGGTACATTTATATAGATACTGCCACTCAACCAACCATATTCATGCATATGGGGTTTTAATTTACCACCACTTTTCATACTTATCAACCAACCGTTAAGAGTATATTCTTCTGGCCAGTTCTTTAGAAAACCTTCCTCACTATTCTTAAAGTTCTCACGATACTTTTTTACCTCTAAATGAATAATTTTTTGAATAGCATTTGTATCAATAGTTTCATCTTCAAATAAGTTACCATCAGTTTGATAACCATTTGATATAAGACCTTGTTGTTTAGGGGTAGAGGTATTATCTTTTAAAAAATCTGTTATAGGTTTAGTAAAATCTTCTAATAACTGATATTGATGATTTAGATCAATCTCATAAACGTATTTAAGAGGTTCGTTGCAAAATGGGTTTTGTCTATCATGTTTATATCTAAAATTACAACGAGAAACAAATGATCCAACATTAGAATTATTTTCACCACGATTTATCATTTTATCTAATTGATTTTTCAATTCAGATTCTAAATTTCTATCGTACATAGTTTTCAACACCATATTATCATTATTTTTAGAACAAGGATTGCAAAGTTGAACCGGTATCTTTCCTAGTGTGCCAACATAAGTTATTTCTTTATCAAATATAGATGGTTTTTTACATACAAAACAATTAAATTTAAGTTCTGGCATTACATATCCTTTATTTTATTCTTTAGTGTCATCTTATACTTTGTTATATTATATGATAAGAAAGGTTTATATCTTATCATTCTATCACACAGTTTAGGCCATAATACTTTTTCATTTATATCTTTGTTTAATCTTTTTGAAAACTTTAATATATCATCTAATACTGCAAATGTTTCAAAGTTTATCTTTTTAGACAAAACAAATTTAAGTATTGGTGGGTGTTGACCATTTTTAGATGTAAATAAATCATCAAAACCTAATTTATCTGTTATCTTATTTAGCATATAATCAATATCTTGTTCATAATAATAATGCAATGCTTCTATTTTCTTTGACCAAAGTTTATATGTTTCATCACCTGTTCTACCAATGACATCACCAATCCACAAATTAGTATTAGAAACAAAATTACTAATAAAATAATTAACAATATCAGTATCGCTATAAGCTCGAGAAAGTTTGTGAAAAAAATACCTATCCCTTCTTTTAGTGAAAGTTTCCAATTTTGCTTTTGTTCGACCAGCGTGTTTATGATAGTCGTAACTTTGGTTCTTACTTGTAAAATGAAGTTTGATTGCCAGATAGATTTTATATACTTCAAAACCATTCACTTTTAACCTTTTTCACTCATTATATTTTTTCCTTAATTAAAATGGTAACTTTGATGACTTCTCCTTTAACATATTAAGACCTTGTGCCTCATATGTTATTTTTTCTTTTAACGTTTTATTTATCATTGACTTTGTATTACTAGGATCAATATCATTTTTTTTACAATACTCCAATATTGCATCTATGTAACTAATTTTTAAATCTTTAACCATAGTTTCTATAATTAAAGAAAAATTACTTGGAGTTAAAATATTACTCATTATCTTTATCTTTTATTAATTTTTTTAAAAATTTAATTCTATGTTTATTGCCATCTATTGTAGTGTACATCCATCCACAATCATGGGGTTCAATTTGTTTTTTAAACCACTTGTTTGTATTCTCTAAAGCCTTAATCTCATTTAATACTTCTACTTGTTCAATTGTTTCGTTCATCTTTATCTCCTCTTCATTTTCGCTATGGTCAATACCAGAATAATCATATGGGAATGGGAATGTGTGTGTAGATAATTTATCTTCTTTTTCAATCATAATAAGCTTCCTCTAATTTTTCTTTATCCATTTACGATAACCTTTAACCCAATCAGTTTTACACTCATTAGGTAAATCACGTTCACGAAGATAGTGTTTAAATTGTGACAACCTATCTATTAGAAAATTTAATATTTCAATCATAATAAGCTTCCTCTAATTTTTCTTTATCAATTTTATATTTAAGTAGTAAATGAAGATAGAGTTTAAACTTATTTTCTTTTCTACATCTTTGTAACATATTTAATATTCTAAATGTAAATGCTGTTTTAATGTCCATGTTATTTTATACCTTTAACTTTCTTCCACATCTTATGCAAGAAGTAAAACCATAATCCATTAATAGATGGTTCGACCAGTGCTACTAGTCCTGCTTCAAACAGACTTGCACCTGTCATAAAGTACACAACATTTACAGCAATCAGTATATGTCCTATTGTGTATGTTATTGCTAGACTAAGACTTGATTCTGTTAATTTTTCTAAAGTCTTATATATGCCGTTTGTAAATTCTGTCATTGTTTTCTTTCCCAAAATCTTTTAACTTTTTCTTCTTTTTTAATTGGTTTTTCTATTACTTGATAATAGAACCAAAAGTATAAAACTGTTCCTATTAATCCAATTAATAACATTAATATTCCATACTCAAATGTCATTTGTTTCTGCCTTTTTTAATAACTTTAAAAAAACACTATGCCAAAACTTCTTTGCCCAATCTGATTTAGCATTATTATATGCTTTTTTAGCATTATACATTTGCCTGGTTTCTCTAGTATTGTATATTCTTTTTATATCTTCACTGGTTAATGACATATTACTATTATACTATAATGCTTGGTTATTGTCAAGCGTTTACGATAGTTTTTCTGTTGCAAGGAAAACTATCAAACCCCTAGCAGGCTATGCTGCTAATGAATAACTATTAAAGTTTTCATTTATTGTATAACAGTACGGTGTTAGCGATCAATCTCCTAGAAGTTTTACCTAATGGTCGATTCTAGTTCCACCCCCTTAAAGCACATTTAAAGATAGCGTAACAGCTCTATGTGCTTTAAAATGGTGGAGTGGCTGGGTATTGCACCCAGGTCCCTACTAGCTATTGTCTTCTAATCAACGACTAATTCTTTTAAGATTCTATTTTTTTGATACATCTATATAATCATACAGTACAGCCAATACACATTTTTCACTTTGACCAGGTGTTTCAATTGTTCTTATAATGTGACCTTGTATTTCTCTTGAAGCATAAGTTATTTCTGCATATACAATATCACCTTTAGGGCTTCCACCTATTCTACCAAATGCAATTGCTACTTCAACATAATTGCCTCTCTTTAAAAGATCGTTTACCTCATCAATAGGACCACAGAATGTTGGCATTTGTAAAATGTTCCATGGATAATTTAATAGGACTTTTGGTCCTGCTTGTGCGTTTACAAAAAATATTATAAAATAAAGTCCACATATTATTTTTACTATCTTGTTCATGTGTTGTTTTTCCTTCCGTTTTAGTACTTCGGTTCTCACCAGGTGTACAATAGGGTTCAAATACCTTGTTCATTAAATTTGAAACTTCTTATGAAATTCCTCTATAGCTGGTTTTAATAGGGGTAAATAATCTTTCTTATTTTTGACAAAGGTTTGTGTTGAACCTTCTTCGGTTACAATCAATATAACAATTTGATCTATTGATTTACCATATCGTTCTTCAAACATTTCGCAATAGGCAGAAGTCTGAATAAAATAGTTCTCTACCCATTCTTCTTTTTTATCTTTAGTAGATGTTTTAAAATCTATTACTGATAACTTACCATCATATTCTGCAATACAATCAACTCTACCTGCAACACCCCATTTATTGCTGTATAAAGCACCTTCTTGCATTACTATATTATTTATCTTATCCAGTTCACTTTTTAGAATGGTAAATAACGCAGTAGGCAATACTGCTTGTTGCGTTAGTTCTTCGTTGTTAAGATAGTTTTCTGTCAGTGTGTGTACGGCTGTGCCTCTTTTAGCTGCATTCCTCATGATAGTGTTTGCAACTTGCTCACCTACTGATTGACGCCATCTGGCGATACCTTCATTACCTCTTGCCGATAATACAGTTGTTATCGAGGGTAGTTTTTCACCATTAGGTAAAACATAAAATCTTTTACCCTTTATGGTTTGTGTTTGTAATTCTGCCTGTTTCTCTACTGATTTATGAGTAAAGTTTTTAGGCTTATGATTCTTTTTAAAGTATTCATTTAATTTATTCATTATATAATTATATCACTATTATAGTGAAATGTAAAGCACTATGTTCCCTTTTTAGTGTACATATCAACTATCTCTGCTTGTGTAATCTTCCCAAGAGTTCAGTTAGGATTATAGTCAACATATTGAGTCTTACCGCTGTCATCACGGAATGCTCTTAATGTTTGTTTTCTATTATCTGTTGGACCTTTGTATGAACAATGAATCCAACCGCTATTAGGTTCTTCTGGATTATGAAATTCCAATATTAGCTGATCATAGTCTAAATTTTCAATAATCCATACTGCTAATTCAGCATTCGGCACTCCAAAGATTTCAAAATCAGCGGCTTGGCCCTTAGTGTGCTGTGAGGTTATTGATGATCCTATTGCTAAACACAATTCAGGACCTCTAAAACCACTTGAAACGGTTACAGGTGTAGCATAATGATCTCGGACAGGTTGAAGTATATTCTCACATAACTTTTGTAAGTTCGTAATCTGATCGTCATTAGGATTATTATTAAGTCCTTTACGTTCAGCGGTTTGACTTGCAGTTATCTCTTTTAAACTAAAATTTTTGCTTAGTTTCATTTAATATCCTTCTAGTTTGTTTGATAATTTTTATTAACCACGAGTAATAGCAATAATTTTCTTTAATTGTGCTTCAATTACTTGTGCTCTATTTGGCCAGTGAATATAGGCCTCTGGTGATTTTGCTAATTTAATTAGTAGAGGTATTATGAGTTTTTCTAATTGTTTAAAGTCTTCTTTGTATTCTTTACTAAGATTATCTTTTCTCAAATCGTACTCATCATCCATCTGCTTCTTAGCAATTTCTAATTCTGTTTCGTTCTTAGCAAAAACTGTTTCTTTTGTTTCATTTGTTGCTCTCAATAATTTATCTAATTTTGTCTCTAGTCTATTGATAATCTCACTAGACACAACTTTTCCTACACCGTCTGCCGTCGCCTTGACAACTTCTTTTGTAGCGTCTGATTCTGCTTTACTTTCTGTTGCTGGCTTTTGTTTAACTGAGGTAAAACCCCAATCACCGTCAGCATCAAAGCCATCTAAAAAATCAAAATCTGCCATATTAGTATTTATACGTTCTTCCCTTGTTTCTTACGTCTATGCTTGTGTATTATCTTGTCAATTTGTGTGTCTTTTACTGTCTTTTTACGATATTGTGCCGCTAAATTACTTGCTGGGTGTGCTTCAGATACTTTAGATAGCACTTCTTTCCAACCATTATCAGTTTTACCATCTAATGTTCCTGTACCTGATACTATGTTCATTCTTGTAGGTGGTAATAGTGTAATATGTTTTTGTTTAATAAACTTTTCCATATCTGAAATAGTCATCAAGTCTGTATATGTTTTTTTAGTCTTTTTATTATAAAAATTATAAGTTGGCATTATTTATTCCCTCACTATACCATTCAGGTATACTTGTTTTCCATGTAGCAAAATCTTTCTTGTATTTAACATAGTAATCTCTATAAGCAGTAATACTATCTTTATTCTTTACATCATCAGGCATTGCTTGTGTGGGTTGATTAAAAGGAATATTTAGGGGAATATTTTTAGGGGGATTTCTTAACAAATCTTTTAATACAACATATGATTTATGATCTTTACCGTATCTTATATTAAATTCTTTATGTAGATGAGACCACATCTGATACAGCCATTGATAGTTGTAAGCGTTGTTTCTAACCCATACTGCACTAGGGTGATGTAAATGACACGCCTTGTAAACAGTTGCTTCTTCGTTAGTATTTTCTAGTTTAAATCTGGTTACTTTTCTACCTGTCTTTGATTTAGCAATATACTTGATACCATCAAGCATTCTATGAGCAGTTGACATTAACTGAGCATACTCAATAAGCATTTTAACAACGTGTTTATCTAGGTGCATTTCAGCACAAACTTTTGGGTCTTTGTCTAGGTAAAATATATTCATTATATTATTAATTTAGTATTAATGGAGCAAATATAATTAAGATTAACATTATTGGCACAACTACTGTCATTGGCCAAAAGTTTAGTAAATCTAATATTATTTTTTTTGTTTTTCTTTTCATATAAGTTTTATCAGTATGATTACTTGAAGACACAATATCGCAATAGGAACTACCGTTCTGATTAATTCCATTGTGTGATTGTATTCATCTAGTTTTTTTTCAAACTTGTTTCTTTTTGTTTTCATAGTATATTATAACACATTTAATCTGTTTTGTCAACCTTATACATTGTATATTTTAGTGTAAGTTCTTCACCTTTTTTAACTTCTTTTATAGTTTTAAGATGCCATCTATATATTTTAACTTCTACTCTTTCACAATTTGCATCTTCTGAATGATTAACATGACCGCCAACAGGAGTTCTAATAATTTCACGTTGTTTAATATTATACATATTTTCTAATACTAAATGCATCATACCTAGATCTGTATTTTTAGGAATAGCTTTAACTGCAAATAATCCTAAGCCATGAATAGGGCTTGATTTAATTGTAACTGATTCTGGTAAAGGTTTATAATTCATTTTTTTTCTCTAGTGTTCTTATTTCACCAATCACTCTTATAACTCTTATGTCATAATCTTTTGTAGTAGAAAATTTATCAAGTGTTTTAATTAATTCAATTGGGTCTTTAGTTTTTTTTCTTAATTCTCTAAATTCTTTATAAGCATTATGATTGTTTAATAAATCAATATAATATTTTACACTATTACATTTACTAGTAAAAACTTTTACACCCCAACCCGGCCACTTTTTAACACCAATTAGTAATAAGTGTGGTGAATCTTTTGACCAAGTTCTAATGCCAAATAAGTTATTACCTTCTGTTGAAAATCTACTTGTACCCCAACCAGACTCTAACGCAGCCTGACCTATAATCATTTCATAAGGTACTCTTAAATTCTTAGGTGTAGTGAAGTTTATATAGTTAATACACTTATGCATTACTTTTACAAATTGAATATCATTAGCATAAATAAAATCAGGTTCTTGTAAATCCATTTCTTTAATTTTATTTACATAAACTGCATCTATTTTGTTTGAAATTTTTACAACTGTTTTTTGATTTGGATAGTATGTACCGACAGCAAATAAACTTAAACCAAAAATGGTTAAAGCAAAAACTATCTTAGCATAAAACCAAGTTATATCTAATATATGTTCTCTTTCTTTTTTATTAGGCATATTAATTTCCATTTAATTTTTTAATAGAGTCTTCTACCTCAAAAATTTGATCATCTAAAAAATCTAATTTTTCTTGTGATATAGTAAACTCTTTTTCACTTTTTAAATCTTCAAGCTCTTTTTCTAAAAGACTAATATTAGTAGTATTAGGTGTAGTAATTGTGTTTGAGTAGTTAGGCAATGTTACCATCTTTAACTATAACTTTCAGGTCTTTAATAGTTTTATTTTTATCCATTGTTAAAACATAGTATTTGAATTTAACTTTATGTTCGTTAGATGGACCAACCCAATCAACATCATACTCTCGTTGAAAGGTCAATATACCTTTTAGATATAAACTTACAATATCTTCTAGGTTCTTTTCAAATTTTTCTTTAGGTATTTGTGGAGTTTTAAACTGCCCATTACCTTTTACAAGTTTTTTTACAATTTCTTTTTGTTTAGCATTTAGTTTCATAATGTATTTATAGTCCTTTTTTTAGTGTTATACTAGTTGTAATTCTACTAATTTATCAGAAATCCATTCAACTGGATCACCGGTTCTACATTTTACGATACCGTATGGTATATCACCTGAGCTCATAAAGTATTCATATAGATCTGAATATACTTTTGATTCAGGATCAGTTATAGTTTCTATGTCTGATTTTAATAGATTGTGTTTGACTAGTATTGTTTTTACTTCTTCTTTTTCTGTTTTCATTATTAAGCAGTCCTCAGTTCTAACATTGTCATTGGCACTCTATAAGTCATATCTCTCATTTTAACTAGACATCTTGATTGCATTATCTTTTTAATAACACCAGGTGTCTTTTTAGTTTTCTGTACGATATAAACTTCTGATCCTACTTTAAGTTGATCGGCAACTTTAAGTTTAATAGTAATATCAATCATATCTTTAGTATCTTTTAATTGAGCAACTGTCATCTTATTTAATGTTTCATATGGTATCATAATGTATCCTTTTGTTTTTTTTCATAATATGGTATATTATAACACAATTTAAACACAAAGTCAAGCAAATACCGCATAAAAAAACCCTTATAAATCAACTTTAGATTGAAATATAAGGGTTTTTAGGGTGTCAATAGTGACGTTTTTTAGTTCTTTTTCATAAAATTATCGTCCCAATTGAACGCTTCTTTTACTAGATTTGCTGTAAGCCCTTTATACTCATTGTTAACTTTTTTATCTTTAACTACACATAAAAATGTAGCTTCTTCAGCAGATAATCCTTCTAACATCTGAACAAAAAGTAATTCTCTTTTCTTATCAGTTAAAGTTGCATCTCCACCTTTTGTGAAAAGATACAATCTTTTTGCTTCTTGACTTAATAAAGTATGATCAGTTCCTATTGGAGCAGGATTTGGTGTGTAAGGAACATCTAGTCCTTTTGGTAGTAACCACTCAATATTAGGATCAAATGCACCTTTTAAAACTTGTCTTAAAGATATTGAATCGTGTTCTTGCAATACTTTTAATTTTCTAGGTTTATCTTTTGCATTATTCACCTTATTAGCAATTTCACTAAACAATGCAGGTACTACTCGACCTGAGTCTGCTAGTGCTTGCATTCCTTTTCTACTTGTTAATGCTGGGTGTGATACTGTTTCTGTTCGTATTTGATTTTGACTTTGCGATTGTTGTTTTACCATTTCGGGATTTGCAATAGTCCCATCTGGATTTCTTCTAATTATAACCATTTTTTTCTCCTTAACAGTTCTTTTGAAGTCTAAAATTCATCAATGACTTCAATTAAAGTTTTAAGTTTTTTGTTTATGAAATAGCCTAGTATTTTATCTCTAGTTGCTGGTTCAATATTTTCAAACTCACGATTTATCTTGTCTTCTAATTCTTTTGGAACACAATTCAAATCTATTAATATTTTATTTCTATCGTAGTTCTTCTGTTCTTGATCGTTAAAGGTAGGCACTAACTCGTTGCACCATGCCTCTATCTTTTTTTTACTTAAAGGTGTTTGTCTTCTACCTTCAATAAAAACGTTGTCGTCTGATAGTACGTTTGGTATGCCATCGCTTCTATCACCTTTTAGTATATGCTCTCTAATATATAGACTTGGATTTTCATCTTTACCTACAAACTTATTAAGCACAGGATTGTATTGTTTTATTCTTTCATTATGTAATTGTATAAAATCTTTATCACCACTTAGTATTAGTATCTTCTCTTTTACTTTTCTTGTTAGAACAGCTATGATATCATCTGCCTCAGCTGTTTCTAATTCAACTACCTTGTAAGGTAGGAATTCTTTAATTTCTCTTTTAACTTTAGATAGCATATCAAATATCATTGTCCAGTCATGTTCTGACTTTTCTCTATTTGCTTTTCTACCTGCTTTGTAATTAGGAAATGCTTGTTTTCTCCATACATTACCACTGTCACAAGCAATAACCATTTCACCGTATTGTTTTCTAAACTTTTTATTGTGACCTCTTAGACTATTTAGTATCATGTGACGTACTAAGTCTTCACTTAATTCCATATTATCTCTACTAAGCGTAACCATAAGGTTTGAGATCATTATTTGATTTATGTCAACGATAATCATAATATATTATAACACTTTTTTATTTCAATGTCAAGGGTTTATCTGGTGTTTTTTTGACAAATACTCGATTATAATTCATATCAGTGGCTTTTTTACCATCAGGTAAAGTAACTATCTCAGCAAGAGCATCGGTAATACCTTGCATTGGATGTTTTTGACCGAAATCTCTTTTTAATAAACTTTTAATACTCTCTATAACAACCGATAAATCTTTTACAAAATCTTTGCTTTTCATTTTAATTGCGTTCTCTTGCAATACATGAATTAAGTCTAAAGAAAATTCTTCTACAAGTTGATCAATAAATATAGTTTCTTTTATTTTTTGAGCTTGTTCTGTTGTTTGTTTCTTTGCTAATTCTGTTTTAGGTTTTCTTGTTTTGTGAATAGGAAATAATATTAAGTTAGAATCACTCATTTTTTATTTTCTTCTTTTCTTATCTAGTTCTCTATGTATCCATTTTACTGCTTGATATGATGTAGGTGCTCTGTTTATCATAGATCTAATTCTTTTATGTATCATTGGATTAACATCTTCTCCTTCTTTATTGTTATCAACAATAAGGAAATTTCTATGACCAAAAATTCTTTGTAATTTTCCTAAATTCTTTTGTACTTGTTTATGACTATTAATTACAATTGCGTCTGGTAGTTTTCTAGTTCTGTTTCTATTTCTTTCTAATGCAACTTCTAAAGAAGTATTTACAAAGATCATATGAATATCATAACCTATTGTTCTTAAATTTTTTGCTTCTATTTCTGTTTTTTCAATATTTCTTCCTGTACTGTCTATGATTATACCTAGACGACCTGCAAGTGCCATACTTAACTGCATACCTGCAACTTGTTTAGCTTTTGATCTTATGTTATCTCTTTTGATAATTTCTTTTTCATCATGAGCAGCGAAGTCTACCGACATCTTTTCTTTTTTTAATCTACTTTCAAAAGCACTATCACTATTGATTACTTTTAAACCCATACCTGATAATGCACTCTTAGAAACAAACGATTTACCTGAACCAGGGCCGCCTGCTAAGAAGAAAGCTTTGAATATAGAAGGGTCATAGACACCTTCAGTTATATACTGTTGAAATTTTCTCATATTACTATTTATACGCAAGGAGATTGTTTGGTTTGTTAATTGGCATACCAGCATTGCAAAACCATCTTTGATCTGCGGTCACATAAACATGACCTAGTGTGCCGTATGGTGTTTTAATTGATTTTTTAGAAATACTACCTTTATATTCTGTGCCATTTTTTTGAATTAACTCAATTTGTTTGTGAAGATTCATATAGATACGATCTATATAAATTAATTTATTTGTACCTTCAACAAAACCATATTCGTTAGAAGCACAAGGTATAGATTTAGATTGTTTGGCTTTAATCAATTTATATCTTTTCGCCTTTAAAATTAACTTTACCTTGATTCATAAAGTGTTCAACCAATTGATTGTAGCCGCCTATTAATTCATTATCTATTTGTATTTGCGGCATAGTTCTAACTTGTTTGCCTACTGCCTCGTATAGTTCTTCAGGTGTATTAAAATCTTTACCAAACATTTTTTCTTCATAAGACAATCCAAGGCCTCTTAATAAGGCCTTTGATTTATCACAAAAAGTACAGTTTGATTTGCTGTATATTGTTATTGCCATAGTTATTAGTTTTTGGTTTTAATGCCGTCTGGATTAGATTTTGTTCCTACTGGAGCAAGATCATTAATCATAACTTTTTGAATAGCATTTTTAGCAAGAGTATCTACATCAACTGCTGTTATAGCATTTGCAGCAATGTACTCAGCAAGTTTATTAGTTTCCCCAACACCCATTTTTAAACCAACATATACTCTATATTCGTTATCTGGTGTTTCGTAAACTGCTTTTTCCCAAGCTTCATAACCTTGAATCATTGTAGCCTTAACTACATTGACAATAGTTTCTTCTATTTTAGAGACTATCTTTTTATTGCCATCTGTACCAATTTCTGTTATATAAAGATCAGTTCTTTTATTCATCTGACCTCTTAACTTATCAGCAAGTTCAGCCTTTGCGATCATCATAGCTTTCTCGATTGCAAGTTGTATGTCAGTGCTTCTACCTTGACCTACTGCATAAACATATTTATCTGCATCTTTATTGAAGATAAATCCTTTGTCTATTTTAGCATCAACGTACCATTGTGGTACTTGGTTTAACACTCTTCCTTCCGTATTCGCTTCTTTTTTAACTTTATATGTATTGTTTGCACAATTCGTTAAAGTCAAAGCAAGTAAAGCGATCATTATTGTTTTTATCATATATTTATTTACTTCCTTCTTTTATTACTTCGATAGTTTTATCCATCATTTTGGTCACATTGACCTTGTCATTAAAATCACTCCAATGTACTGTAATGACAACAATACAAGCTATTATTACTAATAGTTTCGTCATTATTGTTTCTCCCAAACACCCTTTTCGTTTAAACAAATCATACCAGGTGTTTTAAATGGATGATCTGGTCTAGCATACGACCTACAATAAGGTGGCATGGTAATTCCTGAATAGTAAAAATTAGCAAATAGTTCCCAATAATTGGGACCATCATAACCGTCTCTACATATTAATTTTTCTTCTTTGGTTGTTTTTACAACTCCGTTACTTTCTAAGTTTGTGATAACAACTTTAATCATACAAGGGTTATCATTTAACCATTCTGATTTAGTTTGTTCTTTTTTAGGTTGTTCTGCACTTGCAATTCCTGTGACTATTAAAAACACTATCAATATAAATGACCATAAAAGATATTTTCTTTGTTTTTCAAAAGGGTCAAACATTATTGTATGTACCATCTTCCGTCTGGCATTTGACAAGCAACTCCAAACTCATTTTCTCTTGTTATACTATACATAGGCCAACTTCTCTCAATACTGATAACTGACTCGTATTCACTACATTTAACACCCTTAACTAGATAACTTCTGTTAACTGTAATTGATCCCCAATTGCCAGATGAATTACTTCCCCATGATGTGTGAGATCTTTTGCCTGGGTTTGTATTTAAAGCATCTACAAATACTACCTTGTGTACGTTCATATCATCATTATAAAATAAACTTGTACCATAAATTGCACCAACTACAGCACAAGCTGCTGAAATTGCTGATCCTGATTCTAGTAAAGCCCTACAAGTACCGTATCCCCCAGCTGCACCAATTCCAACAGCCATGTGAGATTTTGTTTTTTGACTTGCACAATTAACTAATAATAAAAAAGATAATACTAATAATAATTTTTTCATTTTCCTATGTCCTTAATGTTACTAGGCGTAATAACTTGATAAGCACCTTTGTTATATGCAGGTGCAATTGTAAATTTCTTTGATTCTTCTAAACGCCAGTTGTTAACAGGTTTTGTACCTGCTTTACTATCAAAACTAGTAGTGGTGCCCCTTGTACGATTCGAACATACCACCTGCTGATTACAAATCAGCTGCTCTACCGAATGAGCTAAAGGGGCAGATTTTTTATATCTACGCTTTATATTGCCTTTTGAATCTATATTGAAACCTAAACTCTTTAGAAATTTAAAATGATTTATTAGTGCTGAGAGATAACTCTTGGTAGGTTTTTTTCTTTGTAATCTACGAATTGCACCACTCGTATTTTTTGTGTAGATCATATTAGTCATTTGATATCCATAGCATAAAAACTGGTATTAATAGTATTACTATAACATAAATTAGCGATAAAGTCAAGCCTATATGCATTCTTTATTTTTGTAGTCACCACTTTGAAGTGAACATTTGTATTGTTTATCTAGTTCTATTCTAAGTTGTGCCGATATAGTATCTAATATATTTGGCATATTCTGTAATAATACAGTTGTTAAGTCTATCGTCAATTTGTGCATTAAAGAATTTAGTTCGTTACTAAGCACTTCGGCATGATCCATATCATTACCTTGAATTGCCTGTGTAATAACATGACCAATAATTGCTGTAGTCTTTTCATCTGCCTTAACAGGTTTGAATACAAAGGATAGCATAAACAAAGTAAACAAAACTATAACTGAAGCGTTAAGAATATTTTTCATTAGTTTTTTGGCAACTCTTTAAATTGACTTTTACCTGATTTTTCAGTTTTTTCTTTTAGTTTCTCAGCAGCTTTTGCTTCAGCAATTGCTTTATGCATTCTACCAAAAGGCACAACACTTTGATATTCTTTAATTAGATTATCAAATTGTTTTACTTTAATTTTGATACCTCTAAATAAATGAGAACTTTCTTGTTTTTTGGTTTTTAAGTTGATTAGGTATTTAGCCTTTTCTTGATTTGATTTCAATTTATTAAATTGAGCAAACATGAGTTTCTTGTTTAGTTCCATAATGTATATCTTTCTGTTTTTAGTTTGTAATATATTGTAACATAGTTTCGGTACAAAGTCAAGCGTTAATTTACTCTTTTATCGTTGTAAGATAACACCTTCTTTTTAGTTAACTGTGGGTTGAAGTCTTTTCTCAATGATTGTCTATCATATTGTTGACCGTAATCATACCACATCTTCTTATCATCTCCTTGAGCAACATCACCAAATACATCTTTGTATGTTTGATAATATTGTTTCTGATCTATCAATTCTACTTTAGTTGTTTTAGCAAAGTTAGCAGCTGTTTCTTTAAAATTCCAATCTAAAAACTTAACTATCTTTAGTTTAGTCTTATCATTGAATTTAGATTTATATTTGATAGGTACATTTCTGTAAACTGTTTCGTATGCATAAAAGTATTCTCCTTGGTGTTCAGAATCAGAATACTCTCTTAAATAACATACGTTAAAGGTTTTATTGTTTTGTTTTGTCATAATATAGGTATATTATAACATAGTTTCGGCACAAAGTCAAGCGCTAAAAAGTGAATAAAATGGGGGGTTTTTGATGATTATGTTCTTGTTTTGTTCTTATTACGACCAAAATAGTGATTTCCAGGTTCATAGTTCCATTTGTGTCCATGATGTCCACGAATATCTGCGTACCACATTCTTAATCTGACTATAAATTTTCTAATTGGTAATGACATAATTAATTCTATTTAGACAAATTTGAATTTACAAATAAAATATGAATCTGCAATATCAGAAACTGGTGATGTGAAGTTACACTCAAACTTTTTAAGTATGTCGCAGCCACTATCTTCTTTAAAAGCCTCAATCATCTTCTCTTTATTTGCATTACCTTTACCAGTAGCAAACTTTTTAACCTGTGCTGGTGCAAGTAAATTATAATGATAATCGTTTTTATATAACTTATACTTTAACAAACCCATGTTTTCAGCAATATGAAATACACGACCTGTTGAGGCAAATGAGTAATCTTCTAAATTGATTGTGGGGTTTTTATGTAGTAAATAATTACTATTGGAATATCTCTCTATAATTCTTAAAAAGAAATTAGATATATTTTCATATCGTTGTTCTTCTCTAGTGTATTCTTCATGTCTAAATCCTATAAATTTTACATTACCATCTACGAAAGTGCCTTCATATTTCTTTACACTAGTTAAGTAATAAAAGGTGCAATCGTTGTATTTAAAATCTTCTTTTGAGGTGTTTATACATATGGCTGGGCAAGTTAAACTATAATCAATTCCAATCTTCATAACGATCTTCTATTGCTTCAAAGTTTTCATCTTCTTTATCCTCAAATTGATTACCACAAAATGAACAATACAAATTTTTATAATCTTCTTCAGGAAGATCATATGCAATTTCATACTCAGCAGCACAAGTTTCACATTTTACTGTTTTTTTTATCATAGTTTGAATCCTTTAAAGCTGTCTTTTTCAACATCTTGTTTGATACCGCCAACCACATAACTTTCAATTTCAGTTTCTTGTGGGGCATTCTGTAAACCACGACTATTTAACCAGTGTTGTGTCCAAGGTAATGGATTATTGGATGCTGGTTGATCATATTGAGCTTGTAATCCTATCGCTCTTAATCTTTTGTTTGCCATAAACTCGACATATTGATTCAATAGTTTATCATTTAAACCTATCATTGAACCTTGTTTGAATAGATATGTTGCCCAATCTTTCTCTTGTTGGACTGCTTCATCATACATCTTATAAACTTCTTGTTCGTTCTCTTTGATAATCTTTAACATCTCCTTATCGCCTTCTTTTTTACGATAATTGTTAATCATATTTTGAGATACTGCAAGGTGTAAATTTTCATCTCTTGCGATTAATGATATAATCTTAGCACTACCTTCCATAAGTTTAAGTTCACCAAAAGCAAATGAGCAAGCAAATGATACATAGAATCTTATACCTTCAAGTATGTTTACATTAATGATTGTAAGGTATAGAAGTCTTTTAAGTTCTTTCATATCACCTTTGTTTGTTAGATAATAAAGACTAGCATATTTTATAAATTTATCATAAGCATCCGTAACTGTTTTTGCTCTTGCCATGATTTGTGGTGTATCAATGATAGTATCTAATACTTCTGTAGGGTCTGAATATACATTCTTCATTATGTAAGTGTATGATCTACTGTGTATTGTTTCACTGAAGTCCCATGCAACTAACATAGACTCTAGTTCAGGTAAACTGCAATAAGGTAAAAATGCTAAACATGGACCACGACCTTGTACACTATCTAATAGTGTTTGATACTTTAAATTAGATGTAAAGATATGTTTTTGTTCTTGACTTAGAGATTGATAATCGTTTCTATCTTTCTGTAAAGAAACCTCTTCAGGTCTCCAGAAGAAACCTAACTGTTGTTGATTTAATTTTTCAAATATAGGATATTTTTGTTGATCAAACCTTTGCACATTTGGCTCTTCACCAAAGAACATGGGTTGTTTCATCCAATCTACTTTTTTTGTATTAAATGTTTTCATTCGTCTGACATAGGACACATTGGTAATGGTTCTAACTCCTCTTGCATTTTTTCTGATTCAGTTTGTCTTTGCTTATTTAGTCTTTCATCTCTTTGTCTAAATGCTTCTTTCATTGATTCATCTAGTTCTTTTTGTTCTTTAGTTATATGTTCTAAGAAGTCCTTATATGGTACAGGCTTCGCAATCTTCTTCATCTTTTTTTATTTCCTTCGGTGCTTCTTCCACACCATCGTGCCAACCAACTGGGTGTACAGGCTCATCTACTTCAGATTTTGCGTCATATGTATTTTGATAATAAGCTGTTTTCCATCCTAGTTTATATGTTGTCAATAAATCTTGTGCCATTACCGATAGAGGCACCTCGCCATCTTTGTAGTTTTCTGGATTGTAACTCCAGTTACCACTGATTGCTTGATCGAAATACTTTTGCATAACAGAAATGATATTAATATATCCTTCGTTACTTTTCATATCCCATAATAATGTATAAAAATTTTTAAGTTTATTGTATTCAGGTACTATTTGTTTTAGTGGACCTTTTTTAGACTTTTTAACTGATAAGTAATCTCTTGGTGGTTCGACACCATTAGTTGCGTTAGATACAACAGATGAAGACTCACTTGGCATTTGTGCCGATAATGTTGAGTGTCTTAATCCGTGTTCTTTAATTTCTTTTCTTAAACGTTCCCAATCGTAAGTGTATTTTCTAGTTACGATATTATCTACGTCTTTTTTATAGGTATCAATAGGTAAGATACCATCTGAATATTTAGTCTTTTCAAACCATGTACATCTAGTTTTTTCCTTTGCAAGATTATTACTTGCTTTTAATAGAAAGAATTGAAATGCTTCTGTTACTTTATCAACAATCTTTAATGCAGATTTACTTTCGTAACTTACTTGATTTTTAGCAAGATAATGTGCAAGACCAATATATCCTATACCTAATGATCTTCTAGCCTGTGTAGATATTTTAGCAGCCTCAACAGGATATTCTTGATAGTCTATAATTTCATCTAACGCTCTCACTGATAGATCACATAAGTCCTCTAATTCATCCATATCAGTTAATAGACCTAAGTTGATAGCAGAAAGAATACATAAAGCAATCTCACCATCTTTATCATCAATATGTTGTAAAGGTTTTGTGGGTAGTGTAATCTCTTGACATAGATTAGACATATAAATCTTTTCTTTAAAAGAGCTATGTGTATTACAGTGATCTATATTCATAATATAGATACGACCAGTTTCTGCTCTTTCTTTTAGTAAATCCATAAACAATTCTTGAGCACCTATTGTTTTTTTAGATATAGATTTATCTGCTTCGTATTTAATATACAGTTCATCAAATTCAGGCAAACCAAATGCTTCATATAAACCTGGCACATTATTAGGAGAAAATAAAGTTATATCTTCATTCTTAATAAATCTTTCATAAAACAATTTAGAAATCTGTATTGAGTAATCTAATTTTCTTACTCTATTATCTTCTGTACCTTTATTATTTTTTAATACAAGTATGTCTGCTATCTCTTGGTGCCAAATAGGAAAATGTACAGTTGCACTACCACCTCTTACACCATTTTGTGTGCAACATCTAACAGTTGCTTCAAACTTTTTAAGAAAAGGAATAACACCTGTGTGTTGTACTTCACCACCTCTAATTCTACTATTGATACCTCTAATTCTACCTGCGTTGATACCTATACCTGCTCTTTGAGCAACATATCTACCAATTGCCATATCACTTGAAAAGATGCTTGGCAGTGTATCATCACTATCAACTAAAACACAACTTGCAAATTGTCTAATAGGTGTTCTAACACCTGCCATAACGGGAGTAGGAATATTAATTTTAAATTTACTAATTGCATCATAGTATCTTCTAACAAATTCTAATCTAGTTTCTTTTGGATATTGAGCAAATAGTGTAGCTGAAATCATCATATACATAAATTGTGGTGTTTCAAAAATATCACCACTACTTCTATCTTGTACTAGATACTTATCCATTACTTGTCTTAAACCTGCATAGGTAAATTTATAATCTTGTTCATGGTGAATCCACATTCCCATTCTATCAATTTCAGATTCAGTATAATGTGTTAATATATCTTTATCGTAAACACCTTGGGTAATACAATTTTTAATTTGATCTATGAATTTTGGGTGTTCCCATAATCTACGATATAATTTTTTACGAAGGGAAAATAATAATAGTCTAGCTGCAACATATTGATAGTTAGGATTTTCTAAACTAATTAGATCATTAGCAGACTTAATTAAAATTTGTTGTATGTCGTCTGTACTCATTCCATCTGCAAATTGTATACCACTATTCATCTCAACATGAG
>Ga0209710_1000847_pt1 | contig 25633 bp, 31 predicted proteins | sample ArcticOcean_MG_C_5_FD_187436 | JGI IMG/M metagenome (GOLD analysis project Ga0209710, IMG submission 187436) | Marine microbial communities from western Arctic Ocean - ArcticOcean_MG_CB4_138 (SPAdes) (version 2) | ecosystem: Environmental > Aquatic > Marine > Oceanic | place: Arctic Ocean...
TTTTTGATTTTAAATCAGGGCTTTGCCTGATGTTTAGACCGCTTTTCGCAGAAATTACTTGCGTAACTGCCTCAGTATAACCTGGTCCAGTTTCTTTTAAATTACCGTTTTCATAATAAGATGAGTATGGTGTTTGCCCAAAAGAAACAAGTGGAATAAATAATACAAGTAATAGTAGTTTATTCATAATTGTATAAAAACTCTAATTCTTCATTGAATTGTTTACTTAAAATACGTAAAAAAGAAGATATACTTATGGTTTAATTATTTGCTTTGGGAATTTTCTTTTTTTGCATCGGCAAAGAAGAAACAGAGAACATCTTCCAGTTATCATCTACTTTTTTGTACATATAAACCCCTCTCCCTTGATAAATTCTTTTATAATCTTCATTATATCTTGAATAAGTTGCGTCTATCATAAAAACGCCTTTTGACAGCCATATAATTCTTGATTTATCAAGCAAACTATACTTATATCCGTCCTGAATGTTAGTCCTCGTTTTTTTATAAGCGCTTATTAGTTCTTTTTTGTTATTAATTATTTGTGGGTTTTCTAATAAAGAAAATGTTGTTGGGTAAGTAAAATGCGAAGCAACCTTGTTATAGTCAGAGTACTCAAAAGCTTTACTATATTCTTTCCAGCTGTCTATTATCTGCTTTTCAACAAAGGCTTTTTTTGTTCCTTCATTTTTCTTTTGCTTTTTAGGTTGAGAAAAAGCTAAAAGCGGTATTGTTAAAAATAGAATTAATATTTTTTTCATAATATATATTTGAAAGTAATATAAACAATATCTGTATAAATAATTTATATTTGAGTTTAAATTGTTTAGGTACTTTTAAATAATACGTTTTAAATATTTGTTTTTACTTAAACTATTTATAATCTCTAATTGAAACTCCCTTGGTTGTTCTTCAGTATCATCTTCAACCTGTTTTAATCTAGGTAGAATATATTGAATGTTTATCTGTATTAACTTCAACCTTTCAGCTTTATTCATTTCTTTTACATCAATACTATCTGCTGCTTCGTATAATCAATCTTTAATTTCTGCTGTTATTTTGTTTGGCGAACCTTAAGGTCGTGGCATATTTTTATTATATTTATTACTTAACATTTTAAACCTTATCGTTATGTGGGTTAAACATCTTTCGTTTATAGTTGCAATTTTCTCTTTTTTTCTTTCACTTAAATATTTTAACATCATCGTTATTGCAGCATTTTTTGCTCCTTTTAGTATTTTAATATTTTTCTTACTTTGGGACTCGAACTACTTTACAAGAAATAAAAAGTAAATTCTCCATGTTATTTTATTAAAACATAGAGAGATGAAGCAGAGATGAAATATGCATGTTCTGCTTAATTAAAGTTAACTTTACAAAAGATGATCGAAAGGCTTCAAAATAATGATATAGAAATATCTAAAAAAATACGTTCAGTTTTTCAATTATCATATAAGGTAGAGGCAAAATTATTAAATGCTACTAATTTTCCTCCCTTACAAAGATCTCTTGAGAATTATGTAAATAGTAACACAGCGTTTTTTGGATATTTAAAAAATCAAGAACTAGCTGGAGTAATTGAAATTGAACATAACAATAATTTTACATGTATTAATAGCTTGGTTGTAGTCCCAGATTTTTTCAGGCAAGGAATTGCAAGAAAGTTAATGGAATACGTATTTAATAATTTTGACTCGAATCTTTTTGTTGTGGAAACTGGACTGGAAAATGGACCGGCTACTGAATTGTATAAGAAATTTGATTTCAAAGAAGTTAAACGTTGGAACACTGACCATGGGATTAGAAAAATAAAATTTGAACTGAGAATAAATAACTTAGCGCAATAAGTATAAAATGCATAGCTAGCTTTTGATATGGCAACGATGTCTTATGCAGAACGTTGTGCTTAATTTGAGTATAACACTTATTTCTAAAATTCACCAAATGGTTTATGAAATATATGGCTTAACTAAAGAAGAAATAGAAATATATGGCTTAACTAAAGAAGAAATAGAAATATCTGAATTAAAAGAAGAAGGTGTCCCTATTATTAGTCTGAATGTTCCCCTACAGACCAGATAATTAAATGGCTATTTTATATAATACAATTCAATATATTTTAATTACATTTTTTTTAGAAAATTATAATGTAAATTAGTGTCAATTAATTATGTTTATTGTTAGCCTATTTTAATCTATAATTTATGAAAAAGTATTTGTCATTTTCACTTGCAATATTATTTTTATTTACTAGCTGTGGTACTGTAAATCAACCTAAGTTTAAAAATAAAACCAATCACAAAGAATTAATTCTTGGTAAATATGGAGAATCAACCATAATAAAAACTGACGCTAATAGTGAAACCTGGATATATGACAATTCAAGTTTTGTAAAAAGTAATAGAAAAATTATATTTAATAATGAAGGTGTAATAATCTCAAATAAAAAAATATTAGCTCCTCCTGCATATATAATGCGAAATATTGTAGCTCCAGTGATACTTTCTGGCCTGGGTTTCCTTCTACTAATGGGCGGTGAAGATGGAATTGGTTTTGGAAATTAAATTAGTGTTAATTATTTAATTATGGATTATGAAATTTTTTTGCTGGATTAATTATTATATCGATATTGGGAGTACTTATATCTTCATTGTATAATATGTGGAAAAAGAAAAAACCTAAATTATAAATTATGAAAGGGTTAATATTTTTATTCTCTGTTGCGGATTAATTCTTTATATTTATTACTGAAACTTTAGATTATGTTATTATGTGGGGTGCAAATAAATGGACTGATTATATGTTTAAAAAGTATTGGTGGTTTATAGTTGTTCTCATTATCATTTACGTAAGTACCAAAATAGTTAACCCTTAATACCATTATATTTATTACTTAATTTTTTTAATATTTTTTTTCCTTAGAAATACACTATTTTACAGCTAATAATTCATAACTTTCAATTGTGTGGAATAGATTTCTCTATAAGTGTACTTTGTTAATAGTTGATGGCTTATATTTCGACTTAAGATTCAATCGCAGAAATTGTATTAGAATACGTTTTCTGTAAGCGAATGCTTTTTTATATCTATTTCGTTGGTTGTTGCCTGCATCCAAAATTTACGGGTTTCATATCTTTGTAAAAATAGAATATCCAAATTTTTAATTTTTTATATGAGAATTGATAAATACTTATGGTGTATTAGGCTTTTTAAAACTAGAAGCATTGCTACTGAATATTGCAAGAAAGGGCATATTAAAATGGATGATAAAAGTTGTAAGCCATCTAAGGAGCTATTCGGAAATGAATTATTTACAGTTAGAAAAAACCAAATTAACTACAAGATTCAAGTTATAGGTATTCCAGAAAGTCGAGTTGGAGCAAAATTAGTCGATTTATATAGAAAAGATTTAACTCCAAAAGAAGAGTTCGAAAAAACTGCATTGTTGAAATATTCAAAAGATTATTATCGAGAAAAGGGTGCTGGTAGACCTACTAAAAAAGACAGAAGAGATATAGATGATTATAATGAAATATCTTCTACTTAAGCTCTAGTATTGTCTTGTAATCTCTGCTTAATTATTTGAATGATTCTTCTCCTTAATTCCGATATGTTATTAATGTAAAAAAACAGTTCTTCTTCTGAAAAGTGACCAACTACACAGCCTAGAAGTATGTTTTTGAAGTTTATGTCTTTCGTTAGACTTGTGTTAATTATTTCTTTTTGTTTTTCTCCACTAAGATCCGTGAATTCAATTTTCTTTTGTTTAACATAGTTTTGAAACAAAACAGTCAATAAATTATTTTGCATTTTAATGATGGGACGAATCACTTCATTTTGAATTTTTTCAATATCTAAAGTCCCTGAATTTACTAAGTTTGATAATATTGGTCTTTCTTTTTTATTCATCGATTAAATTCATTTTTATTTTAGCATTGTTTCTTATTTTTGTAGTTAATTAGAATAATTTTTTATCATTTATTTAAGTACATTAACTAACACAAATATAATCTAAAAATTACAAAATTGAATATTGATATCTCAGATAAAACGTTACAAGATCTGGAGTTTTCAACGGTCTTACAGCATATAGCAGAACATTGTATTTCTGGCTTAGGAAAAGAGCGTGCTTTGGCAACAACCCCTATTTCTTCTAAACAAAAATTATTTAAGGAGCTTGGTTTAGTTAATGAATATCTTTCCTCTTTTCAAAGTGATAACATAATACCTAATCACGGTTTTGATAATGTTACTAATAATATTAAACGATTAAAAATTGAAAATAGTTTTCTTGAGCCAGAAGCTTTTTTAAAGATAGCTTCAACCTCGTTAATTGTAAATCAGCATATTAAATTTTTCAAGAAGTTTAATGTTTACTTCCCGACTTTCTTTGCTATGTCACAAAAGATAGAATTCACTACTTATATCGATGACGAAATTAAAATGGTCATTGAAAAAAGTAGTGAGGTGAAAAGCAATGCTTCTCCAGCATTAAAGCAAATTAGAAAAGACATTAACCATGTTAGGGGCAAGATAGGAGCTAGTTTTAATAGTGCATTATCTAAATCTATAGCTGCTGGTTATTTAGATGATATTAAAGAAACTGTGGTTGATAACCAAAGAGTTTTAGCAGTTAAGGCTATGTATAGAAAAAAGATTCTTGGTAGTCTATTGGGTTCTTCTAAATCTGGTGGAATTGTTTACATAGCTCCACAGGCTACGCTTTCTTATAGTAGAGAGTATCAAAATTTAGTCTATGATGAAAAGCAGGAACTTGTCAAAATTTTACGAGAACTATCATCATTAATAAGGCCTATGGTATCTCTTTTAGAGGAGTATCTTGAGTATTTAGTTCATATAGATGCTGTAGCTGCAAAAGCAAAATATGCGAATGAAATAAATGCTATTTTGCCTAAAATTTCAACTGAGAAAAAAATCTTCTTTAAAAATGCATTTCACCCTGTATTATGGAGAAAAAATAACCAAGACGGGGAGGAAACTATTCCGCAAACTATTGAGCTGTATAAAAAACAGCAAATTATTGTAATATCTGGACCAAATGCAGGTGGAAAAAGTATTGCTTTAAAAACAATTGGTTTATTGCAAGTAATGCTACAAAGTGGTATTTTAATACCTGTTGATGAGCGTAGTGAGTCATATATTTTTGAAAGCATACTTACCGATATTGGGGATAACCAATCTATAGAAAATCAGTTAAGCACATATAGTTACCGCTTAAAAAATATGCGATCTTTCTTGAGAAAATGTAATGCAGAGACTTTGTTTTTGATTGATGAATTTGGTACTGGTTCTGATCCTGAATTAGGTGGTGCATTGGCCGAGATATTTTTAGAAGAATTCTATAGTAAAAAAGCTTTTGGAATCATTACTACTCACTACTCAAATTTAAAAGTCCTAGCGAACGAATTAACTAATGTTACCAATGCTAATATGCAGTTTAATGAACGTTCTTTAGAGCCTTTATATAAGCTTTTTATTGGTCAAGCTGGTAGCTCTTTTACATTTGAAGTGGCTCAGAAGAATGGAATCCCATTTAATTTAATAAACAAAGCTAAAAAACGTGTTGAGCCAGAAAAAATAAGGCTTGATAAAACTATTTCTAAACTGCAAAAAGAGAGAAATGCTTTATACAAGAATTCTGAGAATCTAGAGAAGCAAAAAATCAAAGGGCAAGAGCATTTAGAAAGTCTACAAAAAAAAGAAAATAAGATTCAGGATAAACTAGCAGGTTTTCAAGAATTGTATGATAACAATCAAAGAATGTTATCTCTAGGTAGAAAAGCAAATGAATTATTAAGTAAATATTTTCAAACTAATAATAAAAAAGAATTTACAACAAATTTTAATAAATGGATAGCTGAGGAGAAAGTTAAACGAGCTAAAAAAAATCCTGACAAACCTAGTACAAAAGCACAAAAAAAGAAAGTAAAGGTTGTGGAGAAGCAAATGCAACAAGTAATTGAGAAGGTGGAAAAAGAGGTTTTAGAGAAAGTTGTGAAAGTTCGTAAAGAGAAACATATAGTTGCGGCTAAAGTTGCTAAAGCAAAGCACGATTATATTTTTAAAAAAAATGATTTTGTTCGTGTTATAGGATCTGACTCAGTGGGGACAATAGATAGGATAGATAAGAATAAGGTAGTAGTCAGCTATGGTTTTTTTACTACGAAAACAACTTTAGATAAATTAGAATTGGTAGATAAGTCATAGTGGTGATTTACTGCTTAAAATATAAAAAAGCACCATAAATTTGGTGCTTTTTTATATTAAGAATGTAATTATTATTTAATAGGTAATGAAAATTGTCTCCATTGAACAATCTTATTGTCTATAACATAATATTGCTCATGTAATTCTCTTATTAAAGTGTCACCGGCTTTATTGGTAACCTCAAAGCTTGCCTGTACGTGTTCTCCACCTCTTAATGGATCAAGGTCTACAGAATACGCGCTAACAAATTTCCAGACAGTAGTACCGTCTTCTTCTTGTGTACTAATTTCATTGATAAAATCGTTGGTATTATCAAAAACTTTCCCATCTCTAAAGTAAAATTTTGCAGTATCTGCAAAAAATAATCTCATTTCAGAATAGTTTTGTTTTGTCCAAGCTTTATCTAAATCCACTACTAGATCTACAGCAGTATCTGTACCTAAATGCCATTTATAGACCTCTCCATCATCAGACCAGTTGGTGAATCCTATTGATCTTTCTGGTGAATTGGTTTCACAGGAGAAGTTTAAGGATACAATGATGATTAATAACGTTGCTAATTTAATTCTTTTCATAATATTTTGTTTTTGTTAGTTTTTGGTAAAACTAGTTTATTTTTCATCTTTTTATTGTTAGAAATTATAATTATAATTATAATTATTAATGTTAATGTTTTAATTATTTAATCTTAAGTAAGAAACTAGATTAAATTTATCATTCTATTTTAAAAGTTAGGCCTGCGTTTTCTTCAAGTCTTTTTAATAGTAATTCACCCATCGCAACAGAAGGTGTTAGCACTCCATTATTTTTTGGTAAGTTGTCTTTTGCTAAACAAATTGCGGATTCAGCTAGCATTTTAGAAGTTGACCCATATCCAGGATCCATATCTCCTATTACCCTTGCTATTTTTTCTGTATTAGTCTCAGTTTTTATATAGAATTTAAGATTGTAATATCCATTTTCTCTTTGAGTTTTTGAAGGCCCCTGACCAGGGTTTGGTAGTAGTGCATTAGCTATTTTCTTTAATATAGAATTAGGTCTTGCTGCAACAAAAATTAACGGTATAACGCTCAAGTACCCTTTTATTTTTCCTTTAAATCCTTTTCCGGCTAGAGTTGCTTCACTATATCTAAAATTAGTTCCGTATGAAAAATCACTCAGTGCATTACTTCGTCTAACAACCTTGGTGTTGATTGTGGCCATAACAAATGGACCTATCCAATTTTTTGATATTTTGTCAAAGACTACTCTATTAAGATCTCTTTTGTCTTCTCCAGTTTGCAGGCCTTTAGGATTAAGACTATATGGATTAGATATTACCTTGTATATGTTTTTATCCTTATAGGAATCCTTGATTACATTGCTTAGGCTAGCATATGTACCTCCGCTAATTCCTCCTTTAATTCCAGCAACGCGCATGTCGACACTTTTAATAGCAAGATTTTTTTTCTTTAATTCTCTGTTGATAAAGTAAACACCCATGTCAGATGGTATCGAATCGAAACCACATGTGTGTACAATTTTTACTTCATTTTTTTGAGCAGAATCATGATGTTTGTTAATCATATCATGCATCCATTGTACCTCTCCAGCTAAATCACAATAATGGGCTTTGTTATTTATACATGCTTTGACTAGCTTTGACCCATATTTCGCATAAGGACCAACTGTTGTGCACACTACTTTGGTATTTTTTGTTAAATCATTTAGGCTAGCTGTATCATCGCTGTCTGCTATTAAAATTGGTATAGTATTGTCAGCAAACTTTTCTCTTATTTGTTTTAGCTTAATATGGTCTCTTCCAGCCATTGCCCATTTTAAGTCACTCCCTTTTGTTGTATATTCTTTAAATATATATTCACAAACTAGTCTTCCTGTAAATCCACTAGCTCCCCAAACGACAACATCATATTTTTTGTTCATATTTTATTTTTTAAATCAATCCATAAATTTTTCCAATCATTTTCTTTGAAATCTTGAAATTTCTTAGTTTTTGTAAAGTGCTTGGTTTTTTTAGAGGGTGTGATATTTATTATTTTTTCTAAATCTAAATAAAATAATTTATTTATATCTACTTCTAAAGCATAAGCCATCCTTAGCCCAAGTTCTAAGCTAGGTTTGTACCTGTATCTCTCTATAGAAATTATGGTTTGCCTGCTAACACCTACTAAATCTGCTAATTCTTGCTGGGTTAAGCTTTTTTTTTGTCTCTTCTCTTTAATTGAGTTTTTTAACTTCATATCTCTATGCTGTTCTATATAGGTATAGTTGATATGATGATTTAACAATTGAAACCCCTGTAATTACTATTAATAGAATAAATATTATTGAATCATCAAATTCAAATCCATTATTTATAAAAGAATCACCGTCTAAATAATGTCCAATTATCCAAAATAAGCAAATATTGTAAATCAAATAACTTAGTTTATATGCTTTAGAGTTTATTAAATAATCTCTTTCATCTTTAATTATCTTCTCTTTAAATAATAACTGCAAGAGTCCGTAGGTTACAGAAAAGTACACGCCACTAAATATTATAACTTGAATTACTTTGCTTATTGCCTCAGAATTAGTTAGAAGGTTAATGCTATTTTTGTAAAAAAATGGTAAATAAATAATTGCAAACATTATGGAAAATACTATATCTATAAAGATATAAATCTCTTTTTTTGAAATATTCATTGATGTCATGACTAATTTTTTTGAATTATTCTCAAAATTAGCATACCTATTCTGCAAACTGCGAATGTAAATAGTCCAAATAGAGGTGATAAAAGGCCTACTTTAATCCCTCCAGCTAAAATTGCGGGCTCTGCATTTCCAGATGCTTCGATTGCGTCAAACCCTGATATAATACCTAGATATCCTCCTAAAAACCCTAAGGTTAATCCTAAAATACTACTATCATTAATTAGCTTTAGCATATTCTTAGATAGGGTAGGGTTGGTTTTAATATTTACAAACCCTCTAACTGTAAAATAAATAGATAGTAAAAAGCATATAAGAATTAGTGACATAAATAATGCGCCACCCTCCAAAAACCTGTTTAACAATGTCGTTCCTAATAATCCTGTAATTATTGCCATAATTCTAATTGTTTTTAGTTTCATTTAATAATAATAATGTAAAGTTTGTTTTACAAATATATAATATATTAATATAGTAAAGCTAACTTTACATATAATATATTAATTATTTTGATTACTTTGCTTATATGAAAAATTTATGCCTGAGTAAATTGAATTTAAATAAAGAAGAAATTTTTAATTCAATTTCTAAACTTTCATCTCTCGATTTAAATAACAAATCTCATGGTTGGTCTGTAGCTCAGCATTTGTATCATTGCTGGTTAGTAGAGTATTTAACTGAGAAGTATATTAATAATAAGATCCTTAATCCAGAATCTATTAGTAGTGTTTCCGTTATTACTTATGTTAGATCTTTTTTACTTCAACTTTTTTTAAAATCAGGTTATAAGGTAAAAGCTCCTAAGCCAACGGCTATTTTCCCTGACTCTATTAATATTATTAAGTTGAATTCTGATTGGGAGGATTCAAGAAAATCAATGGATAATTTGATTACTCGTTTATGTGAGATGAAATTAGAAAACAAAGGTTTTTTTAGGCATCCTATAATTGGAAGACTCAATTTACAACTTACATTAAACTTTTTACAGTTTCATTTAAAACATCACATAAAGCAAATCGAAAAAATAATTCCTAAAATTAAAAGTTAACTTATTTGTTTTTGTCATATCTGCCAGGTGCTAATACCTTTACAAGTAACGAAAATATGAATATTGGAGCTACTTTTAATATGATTACAAAAACCTTGTATGTTTTAGTTGGAATGCTAATGGACTTCCCTTTTAAAGTGTCTGACACGGCTTCTTTAGCTACTCTCTCTGCAGTTTTTTTTAAAAAACCAGGAACACGATCCATTTCTTTTTGTACTCCGCTAGATGAGTGAAATTCTGTGTATGTAAAACCTGGACATACAGCAGTAGATGTAATGCCATGTTTATTATAGTTCGAGTTAATGGAATCACTAAACCTATTCATGAACGTTTTAATTGGCCCATATAGTGATTGAATAGATGATGGTGGTGCAAATGCTGCTACTGATGAAATTATCATAATATTACCCTTTTTCTTTTCTATCATTGATGGTAAAAAAAGTTTAGTTAATGCAATTACTGATATACCTAAAACTCTTAAAAATTTTTCTTCATCCTCCATACTAGTCTCTATAAAAGTTGAAGGAATGGCATACCCTGCATTATTAACTAAAATTTCAACATTGTAATTGTTCTTTACGCAAAAGTCATAAATTTGGTTTGGGGCATTTTTTTCACTTAAGTCACAGCTGATAAGGTCACAGTTGACATTGTAATCTGAAATAATTGCTTTTGATATTTTTTGTAATCTTTCTTTCCTCCTAGCTGTTAGAATTATACTATAACCTTTTGCAGCTAATATTTTAGCGATTTCTAATCCTATACCTGAAGATGAACCTGTAATTAATGCGAATTTTTCCATTCTATAAATTTATGCAATTAAATATTGCTAAAATTTATTTTCTCCAACTTTGACCTTTTATTTTTAAAGCTGCTGTTATTATATCTGATCTACTAATTATACCTAAAATCTTATCTCCATCCATAACAGGGAACCTTTTTCTATTTAATTCTAAAAATCTTGATGCAGCATCAAAAATTGTTTTATTTGGAGAGATTGTATCAACAGTTTTAGTCATAAAGTAACTTACAGAATTTTTATTTGTGGGCATGTTAAAATATCTACTCTCTAATACGTGCTTCATAATGTCAGTTTCTGAAATAACACCTACTATTTTCCCGAATTTATTAATCACAGGTGCGCCAGATATTTTATTGCTTGATAACGTACTCATGACTAAAGATATAGACTCATAATTAAAAAATGTTATTACATTTTTACTCATATAATCTTTCACTAATATCTGTGCATTAGATTTTTTATCTTTTATTTTTTGTGGAGCCTTGTAATTAATAACCATTTTTATAATATACGAAATTATATTTTGTAAATAAAATACAGAAAAATTAAGTGGATATTGGACACTCAAGATTTTATTACTATATGAGTTTATTATTTACTTAAATTAATTAATTTTGTTTTATTATTTTCATATGAATAATTTTATTTTATACAAGTTAGATTTACACGGTACCTTTCATAAAGATGTAAGGAAAAAGGTGGATAAATTTATTAATAAATGTATTCTTGAAAAGGCGCTAGAAGTCGAGGTTGTTACAGGACACAGCGATAGGATGAAAGAATTAGTTAATGAAGTTTTAGATGAATATAATTTAAAGGGAGTGACACCTATATTTAATAATGGAACTCTATTAATAAATATGTTAATTAAGCTTTAATCCAATATACTTAAATTAGTTGTTAGTATATTTATAAAAAAAAATTATGAGTAGCAAATTCTTTGGTAACAAGAATAAAGACAAATCACCTGAAAAAAAAGGAGTTAAACAAAAGTTTAAAAATAGCACCTCCTTTAAGACTGCAGCAGTTAGAAAAACTGGCAGAGGTAAATAATTTTAATAATTTCATTTATACTTTAACAGGTAATTAATACTATTGAGTAATAATCGAAATTGTTTTTGATTAGATATAACGCAATATGAGAAGCTTAATTAAACTATTTCTTTTATTATTCCTGTTACCCAATTTTTTTACCTTTTCACAAGGATGTGATTCTATCTCTCTTGATAATATAAATAATCCTGGTCCTTATACATACGATACAATTCTTGAAAATGATGGCATGAGAGATGGTCCTGATTACTTAGGCTCAACTTTGTATTATCCAATTGGTGCTGAGGTACCTTATTCGAGTTTGATCCTTGTTCCAGGTTTTGTTAGCCCTGAATCTGCATTATCTGAGTGGGGTCCTTATTTAGCTTCACATGGAATTATAGTGATGACTATTGGAACAAATACTTTGATAGATCTTCCTTTAGATAGAGCTAATGCACTTTTAGATGCAGTTCAAACATTACAAGAAGAAAATGATAGAGATGGTTCTCCGGTTTTTCAACAAATTGATGTAAATAAAATTTCTGTAGGTGGTCATTCTATGGGTGGAGGAGGAGCTCAAATTGCAGCTACAATGAACGGTAGTTTAGGATCTGTAATTAGTTTAAACCCTTGGATTCAACCATCACTTGTAGACTATGATTACTTAAATCATTCTGTTCCTCATTTAATTATAAGTGGTCAAGATGATACGACTGCACCTGTTAATGAACATGCTAATGTTCATTATGATTACACTCCAAATACAACTCCAAAGGCAATTTATGAAATTGAAAATGGAAGTCATTCTACAGGTAGGTTTCCTTCTACTGCTAATAATTATGCAGGGAAAATTGTTCTGTCATGGTTAAATTTTTTTACTAGTGATAATGATTGTTATTTCCCACTTCTTTTAGAATACCCCGAAGAAGCCTCTGTTTATCAAAACAACTTGGAGACTTTTAGTTTTGCTGAAGATCAGTATTCGGTAATCAAATTTTATCCTAACCCTGTTGTAGATTTTATAACTTTTCGAAGTGAGTATACTAATAATGAAAAATATATAATGCTAAATAATATAGGTCAAATTGTTCTGAAGGGTGAAATTAAAAATAATACTGAAATTATTGATTTAAGTTCTTTGTCATCTGGCTTATATATATTAAAAGTGAAAAACACTTCTTTTAGAATTATTAAAAAATAAGATATATTATGAAATCAATTTTACTAATTTTTTTTCCTTTAACTATGTTTAGTCAAACTTATGAAACTCAAAAATATACATTAATCGAAAAATCAGATGATTTTGAAATTAGATACTATCCTAAATCATTAAAGGCAAAAGTTATTTCTGAGACAAATTCTAATAATAATTTCATGAAATTATTTAGATATATAAGTGGAAATAATCAAACAAATGGTAAGATTGCAATGACAACTCCTGTTTACACAAACAGTGACTCAACTGGTAATTCAATGGAGTTTGTCTTGCCTAGTAAATTTGATTTAAATAGTATATACAAGCCCAATGATGGTGATGTCAAGATTATAGAATCTAAATCGGGATATTTTGCAAGTTTAAAATACGGTGGATACTCTAGCTCTTCTAAAGTTGAGAGTTATACAGAGAAGTTATATAATACTTTGAATGATAAAAATATAGAGTATATAGGTAAACCATCTTATGTTTCCTATAATAGTCCTTATAAATTTTTTAACAGAAGAAATGAAATTATTATTGAAATAAATTATTTAAAATAGTTTTATTACTATTGACTTGACTTCATTTTTATTACAATAGCACCACCTCGACCTCTACTTCCATATCTGTTTGCAGAAATCATTGATTTTAAAATTACAATACTTTTGATATTTTGTGGATCAATAAAATCAGGATATTCTGTATAGACTTGGCCATCTATATCAAATATCGCATATGCTGGAGCATTCATTGACATTGTTCCTCCTCGAATTATAAACCTTGTTGTTGAGTTTATCATATTAGCTCCTTCAACTTTTACACCGGGAAATTTCCCTACAATTACATCTGCTAAAGAAGTAGCTCCAGGAGATATGCCATATCCGGAATTTTTAATTCTATCAATATTATTATTTGTAGTTGATGTCTTACAACTAAATGCTAATATTAAAATTGAAAATATAAATATTTTTTTCATGATTAATTTTTTATAATTTTTATAGATTCTGACAACTTGCTAACTTCATCCGTTATTTTTATGACATATATTCCTTTACTCAACAAATTTAAGTTAATATTTTTTGATCTACTTGTTAAGATTTTTTTTCCAGTTATATCGTATATAATTGATTGAACTTGATTTTCACTTTTTATATTTAGAATATTATCAACTGGATTTGGATATATTTTAAAATTACGATGTGTCATGACTTCATCTTGACTAAGAGAAAAATCACTCCATTTCCAAATACCCCCAGCTAGATCTCCATTAAACGAACCAGCCCAACCTGTTGTAGAATTCATAAATTCAACAACTAGGAATACTTCATTATCTATAGGGTTCCAAGTTGTTCCTCCATCAAAACTTTGTGATGAGCCAGATTGTGAAGTCGAAAAAATAGTGTTAGTACCTTCAATAAAACATAAGCCAATTCCATTAACTGGTCCATTAGGGTCGATTTGTGTCCAATTTTGTCCTGAATCATAAGTTCTGTAAACACTTGTGCCGCTCACAATTATTCCATTATTAGCATCGCTGAATGAAATTGAATCTCCATCAAAATCATTTACGGGACATTGATAAGCTAGCCAATTATTTCCTCTGTCAGTTGAATGATAAAGTGTTGTTGAATTTGTTGTAAACCAAACATTATCATCTACTATCTCAATTTGACCAACATAGCCATACTCACCACCACCTGGGTTAGGAATATTAGCACCTGGAATTGCTTCCCAGTTATTACCGCCATCTGATGTGACATATAGTTCGTATTCTCCTCCAATAGGATCACCCTGAGCAAATCCATAATTTTCATCCCAAAAATGAACTACATTAGTAAAAGATCCACTGGAATTATACGAAGCAGAATCTTGCCTTGACCATGTAGTACCTCCATTAGTAGTTTTCCAAATTCCACCTATATCTCCAGCAACTGTTGGATAACCTACAGCCCATGCAGTAGTAGAACTAATGGCAGATACCATTGCAACCCCTAAATCATCATCTCCTAAGTTAATGCTCCCGCTACTCCAAGATGAACCACCATTACTTGTTTTAGTAAACACTTGATAATTTTCACCATCTCCACTTCCATTATATCCGGAAGCCCAAACAACATTTTCGTCTACAATTGAAATGTTTCTAATACCTGTACTAATGTTGGAAAAAGAAGTATTTTGACTAATCCAAACCCCAGAAGGTTCTTCGGAAACAACTATATGAGACTCTTTTAATAATGTTTGTGTACTTTGTGAATTTGTAACTTGTAAACTAACATCATATACTCCTTGAGTTGAATAAATAATTTCAGGTGGATTTTGACCGGTATAATTTGAAGGGTTTGCACCATCAAAAGTCCACTCCCAATTAGTGATTTCATTACCAGCACCAATCGAATTATCAGTAAAAGTAACTGAGCCACCTTCATAAATATTTAACTGTGAAGTGTTAAAGGCGGGTATTGGATCTCCTGTAAGAGTAGATAGAACGCATTCTAGTGCAGCATTTGCATCAATTCTATTTCCTATATTTTGATCTATTTCAACTCCAGTTGATTGCAAGCAATTTAATATCTCATCATGAGTTAAACTCGGATTAAGACTTAGCATTTGAGCCACTAAACCTGCAGCAAAAGGAGCAGCCATAGATGTTCCTCCAAATTTAGCATAACTATTTCCGTCAGAAGTATATACTGTGCTAAGTAGCCCCCCGAAGGTGTAACCACCTGGGGATGCAATGTCTACCCATGTAAATAACCCAGCATTAAAATTTGAAAAAGAGGATTTTAAGTCATTACCATCAACAGAACCGACTCCAATTACATTTTCATAACCTGCAGGATAGAAAATTGTACTAACATTGTCATTTCCAGCAGCAGCTACAAATATGACTTCAGGATAATTATTAATAAGGTTTTGAATTGATTCTGATTGATTTGCAGATCCGTAAGACATGCTTACAACATTAGCCCCATTTTCACAAGCCCATTGAATACCGTTGTAACTATTGTAGATAGAACCACCATCACTTGAATCAGGACTTGCTTTAACAGCTATTATTTCTGCATTACCACCTAATGATGCAATCCCAATTCCATTGTTAATATTTGCAGCAGCTAAACCAGCACAGTGGGTGCCATGAGACCAGCCACCATTTTGATTATAATACACAGCTGGAGAAGCATCATCATCATTATCAGAAACGTCTCTTTGTTTGTATATTGTTAAATCAGAGTGGTTGTTTGCTACTCCGTTATCAATTATTGCTACTTTAATATTGCTATTTCCTAAAGTTATATCCCATGCTTCTTCTGAATCTACCTGTGTATGATACCATTTATTGTTTCCAAAATGTTCAGCATCATTAGGAATAAAATCTAATTTATAAATTGGCTCTTTTTCTGCATATTCAACAAAACTCAACAATTCTAGTTGAGAGATTATTGAATCTATTTTATCAAAATCAGAAAAAACTACTCTAAAAATTGTTTGAAGATTTCTTTTATTACTAAAGTAGCTTGGTCTTTCAAACGATATGACTTCAGTATTGTTAAAGATAGTAGCTATTTGAGGGTAATCAGAAATATTTTCATTTTTACTAATTATATTCTCGTCTGGTTGATTTATTTTGTCAAAAGAAAGTATACTCTCTTTTATTTGAAACATAATTGTTCCGTCTAGAAATTCTTCATTATAATTTTGAGAAAAACTATAATTAATAGAGAAATAAAAAATTGCTATACACTTTATAAATAATTTCATTTAAACCTGATTTTGGGGTCAGTAAATTTAAGTAAAACTATTTGAACAATACTAGTTTATTTTTTTTTCCTTTAAACATATCAGCCACATATTTTATAGATCAATTAGAATGAAGAGAAATTCTTGCTAATAAGAAAAAATATTTTATTTATATATTTTTAATTATTGATTAATCACTTTTTTGGTTACGAATAGTTTCCAACCGAATATGACTAATTCAAACTTGCTAGCCTTGCTAAGATCAAGTTTTCTTTTAGATAAACTGGGGAGTAAAAACTTATTTAGTTTTGCTATAATTTTAAATAGAATTAGTTCCATTGTATTTAATTTTTAATAATGGTAAATTTAGTAAATAAAAAAATTGATTTAAAGTATATTTGTAAAAAACACGTCCTTGAAAAGAATATTTACATTATTTGCAATCTTATTATCTTGTAGTTCTATTTATTCTCAATTGTTTGTTAATGAAATTGATTCAGATACAGATTCTTTTGATGAATTAGAATTTCTTGAAATTAAATCGGAATCTCCTAATTTTTCTCTGGACGGATATATAGTTGTGTTTTTTAACGGTTCAACTAGTGGTTCGGATAGTAGTTATCTTACCCTTGATTTAGATGGTTTTCAGACAGATGTTAATGGTTTGTTTTTGATTGGTAATAATAATGTCTCTCCATCTGCACAGTTAATAATCCCAAACAGTTCAATCCAAAATGGAGCAGATGCCGTTGCAATTTACCAAGCATCTATTGACGATTTCCCAAACTCTACGTTAGCAACAACTGTTAATTTAATTGATGCTTTAGCATATGACACTTCAGATAGTGATGATGATAATTTAATGCTACTTCTTGGCTTAAGTTATCAGATTAATGAAAATGAAAACGGTAATAAAACCATTGAATCAATACAAAGAGCTAATGATGGATCTTATTTTATTGCCTCGCCTACACCAAGAGAAGTTAATGAGGGGAATGGGGTTTTTTTAAATGGTATAAATTTCAGTTTCAATCAAGAATCGTACTATGAAGGGGATCAAATTGAAATTATTTTCACAACTGAAATTCCAGTTGAAGAGACAATAACTATTCTTTTTAATCTTGATTATGAGAACTTTGACTCCAGTGATTACTCTAGTGTAAATAGTGTTACGTTTGATGTAGACCAAGATTCTGTAATTGTTAACATAGATATTATTGATGATGATATTGATGAGGGTGATGAAGACTTTATGCTTTCTTTATCAATCGAAGATGAGAATTATTTATTGCTAAATAATAATTCTATCGTTAGGGTCAATGACAATGACTTTATTGTAGCTAACTACGGAACTCCAGTTGACCCTACCTACAATAATGTCACTAATGATTTCCCTACTAATTACTACTCATCTTTAAATGGTCTATCTGGTCAAGACTTAATTATTGCTATTCAAGCTATAATTTCAGATAATGAATTAGTAAGAGCACACAGTTATTCTGATATAAAAGATATTTTAAAGCAAGCTGATGTGAACCCTGAAAATAGCAATCAAGTTTGGCTGGTTTATACTGAACAGGGAAGATCAAAAATTGATTTTCAAACTACTTCTAGTAGTACAGGAAAGTGGAATAGGGAGCATACATACCCTAGATCAAGGGGTGGATTTAACAGTATTGGCGCAGACTCCTATGCAGATGGTATTGATGCCTATTGGCAAACGGATATTGACTCATTAAGACACGCTAACTCAGATGCCCACGGAATAAGAGCTTCAGACGGTCCTGAAAATAGTTCAAGAGGTAACAAACACTACGGTGATTATAATGGTCCGTCAGGTAATTTAAGCAGTTTTAAAGGGGATGTTGCTAGGAGTGTTCTTTTTTTATCTTTGAGATATAATGGATTAGAAGTAGTTGATGGTTTCCCTGAAACTGTAGGTCAATTAGGAGATCTTGAAACAATATTAGGTTGGAATGAAATAGATCCTGTTGATGATTTTGAAAAAAACAGAAACAATATAATTTATAATTGGCAAAATAACAGAAATCCATTTATTGATTTCCCTGATTTAATTAGCTACATATGGGGAGAAAACTCAGATGAAGTATGGTTTGATAATTTAAGTGTTTCGGAATTTCAAAATGAATTTACTTTTTATCCAAACCCTAACAATGGTCAAATTTTCTTTAATTTAGAATTAGATAAAGTTGAAATTTTTTCACTAACAGGCCAAAGGTTAATTCAGTATTTGAATATAGCTGAATTAGATCATAATTTAGAAAAAGGACTATATTTAATGCGTGTAAATAAAGGAAGTAAATCGTCATCTTACAAAATAATTATAGATTAAATTATGACTCTAGTTTGGATGTTTTTAGGATTTTTGTTACTAGTGCTTGGGGGTGAGTTTATAGTTAGAGCATCTATTGCTATTTCTTTGAAATTTAATATCCCGAAGGTTGTTATAGGAATGACTGTAGTTGCATTCGCGACTTCACTACCTGAACTTTTAGTTAGTTTAAAGGCAGCAGTAAACGGATCTCCATCTATTGCAATAAACAATGTAATTGGTTCTAATATAGCAAACATTGGTCTGGTGCTGGGACTAACTGCAATAATTGGAAATATTCCTGTCCAGAAATCTTTTTATAGATTAGATTGGCCTATAATGATATTGTTTTCATTAGTCTTGTATTGGTTTTTATACAATGATAATCTTCTTAGTAGTTTTGAAGGTTTAATACTCTGTACTTCACTTTTTTTGTTTTTATATTTTGTTATTAGATACAGCTCTAAAGAATTAATTTCTGATAATACTATTGACGAAAGTTTAAACAATACATCTGGTTTTAAGATATTGATATGGATAGTATTTGCATCTTTTTCTCTTTATTATGGAGCGGAATGGTTGGTCTTTAGTGCTATTGATTTAGCAAGTTCAATTGGGGTAAGTGAAGCTGTGATTTCTGTTACTGTTATTGCAATTGGAACTAGTATACCAGAGTTAGCTACATCAGTTATAGCTATTGCAAAAAATGAAAAAGGAATTTCTATTGGAAATTTGATTGGCTCTAATATATTTAATATTGGTTCTGTTTTAGGTTTGACATCAATCATTAAGCCTATCCTTATTACTGACTCTAGTATTTTAGATAGAGATATTTTATGGATGTTAATTTTCGCATTTTTAGTCCTGATTATTTCTTTACTTCCAGTAAAAAATAATATATCTAAAATAAAAGGATTCTTATTAATCTTTCTATATTCGATATTTATCCTTTCAACTTATATTAAATAAAAAAACCACACATTTCTGTATGGTTTTTTCAAATAAAACTTGAAATAGTATTATAATACTGACTTAACAGTTTTAACTATTCTTCCTGCAATTTTATACGGATCACCATTTGAAGCAGGTCTTCTATCTTCTAGCCATCCTTTCCAGCCTTGCTCAACTGTAATTATAGGGATTCTAATAGATGCTCCTCGATCAGAAACTCCATAACTAAAGTCATGAATTGAAGCAGTTTCGTGAAGTCCTGTTAGACGCTGTTCATTGTACTGTCCGTAAACAGCAATGTGTTCTTTTACTACGGGCCTAAATGCCTCACATATTTTTTCGTATGTTTCTTTAGATCCACAAGTTCTAAGTAAAGTGTTTGAAAAATTCGCATGCATACCACTACCATTCCAGTCTCCTTTTATGGGCTTTGGATGATATTCTATATAATATCCATATCCTTCTGTCAATCTATCTAATAAGTACCTTGCAATCCACATCTCATCTCCAGCTAATTTTGCTCCCTTTCCAAATAACTGAAACTCCCATTGTCCACTTGCAACTTCTTGATTAATTCCTTCAAAATTTAATCCTGCGGAAATACATAAGTCTGCATGCTCTTCAACAAAATCACGTCCATGTGTGTTTCTGCCGCCAACTGAACAGTAGTACATACCTTGTGGTCCAGGATATCCACCAACTGGAAATCCAAGAGGTAGTTGAGTTTGTGTATCCATGATAAAATATTCTTGTTCAAATCCAAACCAGAAATCGTTATCATTATCATCAATTAATGCTCTTCCGTTAGACTCGTGAGGAGTACCATCTGCATTTAATACTTCAGTCATGACCAGGAAGCCATTTTCTCTTGCTGGATCTGGATAAACCGCTACAGGTTTCAAAAGACAGTCTGAAGAATCACCTACAGCTTGTTTTGTTGAAGACCCATCAAAAGACCATACAGGACAATCTTTTAAGTCACCACTAAAGTCTTCAATTACTTTAGTTTTACTTCTCATGTTTTGTGTTGGCTTGTATCCATCCAACCAAATGTACTCAAGTTTTGATTTACTCATTTTTAATTTTTTAAAATATTAAACATAATTCAGCGAATTTACAAATAACTTACATTATATTCAGCATAAACGAATAATTTATAAAAATAATTCATTAATAATTCATTTTGAATGAAATAATATTAGCAAAAAAACAAAATTACTATTTTTACTCTTGTTTTACTCAATTTGTTAATAAACTCATTGTTTTTTTAATAAATAATTTTTAATTAATCATTGTTCTCTTTTTAGTATTTTTACCTACAATAGTTTAATATTTTTGTCGAACAAAATATTTTTGATACAATGGATGATAACAAATCAAGTAATAGGTATGATTTAAGAGGTGTTTCAGCTTCAAAAGAAGATGTACATGCCGCAATTAAAAATATTGATAAAGGATTATTTCCAAAAGCTTTTTGTAAAGTTGTTCCTGATTATTTGACAAATGATGACGAATATTGTATTGTAATGCATGCAGATGGTGCAGGAACGAAAAGTTCACTCGCTTATATGTATTGGAAAGAAACAGGAGATTTTTCTGTTTGGAAAGGTATAGCTCAAGATGCATTAGTTATGAATATTGATGACTTAATTTGTGTTGGTGCTACAGATAACATAATGCTTTCATCAACCATAGGGAGGAATAAAAATTTAATACCAGGGAGTGTGATCTCCTCTATAATAAATGGTACTGAAGAAATAATTAAAGATTTAAAAAATCACGGAATTGGTATATACTCCACTGGTGGAGAAACTGCTGATGTTGGTGATTTAGTTAGAACTATAATTGTTGACTCTACGGTCACAGCTAGAATTAAGAGATCAGATATTATTGATAATTCAAATATATCGGATGGTAATGTAATTATTGGTCTTTCTTCTTTTGGACAGTCAACTTATGAAAACCAATACAATGGAGGTATGGGGAGTAATGGACTTACCTCAGCTAGACATGATGTGTTTTCTAAATATTTAGCAGAAAAGTATCCTGAGAGTTTTGATCAATCAATTCCTGATGATTTAGTTTATTCGGGTAAAATCAGGTTAGATCAAGAAATTGATGGGTCTCCAATAGATGCTGGCAAACTGGTTCTATCTCCAACAAGGACTTATGCACCCGTAATTAAAGAAATTTTATCTAAAATTGATAGATCTCTTATTAATGGAATGGTCCACTGTAGTGGAGGAGCTCAAACTAAAATACTTCATTTTTTAAATGAAAATTTACATGTCATAAAAGATGATATGTTTGAGGTACCTGTTTTATTTGAATTGATCCAAAATCAATCAAATACCTCTTGGCATGAAATGTATAAAGTTTTTAACTGTGGTCACAGAATGGAGTTATATGTCAATTCTGATATTGCTAATAGTATTATAACTATATCAAAAAGTTTTAACATAGATGCTAAAATAATTGGTAGAGTAGAAAAGTCATCAGAAAAAAAATTGACTATAAGTTCAAAATATGGTGAATTTATCTATAAATAGCTAGTTGTATTTTTCAATTAATAAAGATTATTAATTGTTGTATTTTTACATTTCAAATTAAATAATGTTACAAAAAATAAATATAGTAAATCAAAGATTTGATGAGTTAAATGATCTTATTATACAGCCAGATATTATATCTGATCAAAAAAGATATGTTCAATTAACAAAAGAATATAAGGACATAAAGACCATTGTAGAAATTGGAGAGGCCTATAAGTCACTTTTAGATAATATTTCAGAAGCTGAAGAAATAATTTCTAATGAGAAGGATGCTGAAATGATTCAGATGGCTAAGCTTCAATTGGATGAAGCAAAAAAAGAAATCCCTATAATTGAAGAAGAAATTAAAGTTTTACTTATACCTAAAGACCCTGACGATGCTAAAAATGTAGTTGTTGAATTAAGAGCTGGTGCTGGAGGAGATGAAGCTAGTATTTTTGCTGGCGATTTATATAGAATGTATACAAAGTATTCTGAAGGTAAAGGGTGGAAAGTTAGTTTAGTTGATTACAACGAAGGTACTTCTGGAGGTTATAAAGAAATCATTTTTGAAGTCTCAGGTTCCGATGTATATGGTACCTTAAAATTTGAAGCAGGAGTTCATAGGGTTCAAAGAGTTCCGCAAACAGAAACTCAAGGCAGAGTCCATACAAGCGCTGCGTCTGTTATTGTGTTACCTGAAGCTGAAGAATTTGAAGTAGAATTGGATATGCAAGATGTAAGGATTGAGAGGACAACATCAACAGGGCCCGGAGGTCAGTCAGTTAATACAACATATTCAGCTATAAAATTACACCATGAACCTACTGGAATGATAGTTAGTTGCCAGGATCAAAAATCATCTCATAAAAATTTAGAAAAAGCTTTAAAGGTTTTAAGATCAAGATTGTATGAAATAGAGTTAGCAAAAAAACAAGCTGCTGATTCTGCAAAAAGAAAAAGCATGGTTTCATCTGGAGATAGAAGTGCGAAAATTAGAACTTATAATTATTCACAGGGTAGGGTGACAGATCATAGAATAGGTCTTACTTTATATGATTTATCTAACATTATAAATGGAGATATTCAAAAACTAGTAGATGAATTAATGTTGGCTGAAAACACAGAAATATTAAAAGCTACTAATGAAAATATTTAGATGAAAAAAGAAGATTTATTAAATCAAATAAAAAGTAAAAAATCTTTCTTGTGTATTGGTCTTGATACAGATATAAAAAAAATACCAAAATTTTTATTGGATTCTGATGATCCGATTTTTAATTTCAATAAAAAAATAATCGATGCTACTAATAAGTATTGTATTGCTTATAAACCAAATATAGCTTTCTATGAATCTCAAGGTCTAAAGGGATGGGAAGCCTTAGAGAAAACCATTGATTATATAAATACCAATTACCCGGAAATTTTCACAATTGCTGATGCTAAAAGAGGAGATATTGGTAATACAAGTTCAATGTATGCAAAGGCATACTTTGAGACTCTTAATTTTGATAGTATTACTATCAGTCCATATATGGGTAAAGATTCTGTTGAGCCGTTTTTAGAATATAAAAATAAACATACTATTTTATTGGCGTTAACATCTAATATTGGTGCATTTGATTTTCAAACAAAAAATGTTGGTAAAAATTCTAATCAACTTTATGAGGAAGTTATTAAAACTAGTACTAGTTGGAAAAACTCTGATCAGTTGATGTATGTTATTGGAGCTACAAAAGCAACTTATTTAAAAAAAATAAGAAAAATAATTCCAAATAATTTCTTGTTAATTCCTGGAATTGGAGCCCAAGGAGGTAATTTAAATGATGTCTGTGACAATGGTATGAATCAAGAAGTAGGACTATTAATTAATTCCTCTCGTTCTATTATTTATGCTTCAAATGAAACTAATTTTGATTTAATTTCAGCAAAAAATGCACAAGAGATTCAATCCAAAATGGAAGATATTCTAACTAAAAAAGGATTTATTAATTAATTATTTTGCAAAGACTAATATTATTTTTTGTTTTTACTACTTTTTTCACATGTGAAATACAAAACCCACCTGATCAATTCATTACTGTCTTAGGCACAATTCAAGATGCTGGTTACCCACATATTGGTTGCGTTAAATATTGTTGTAATAAAGGTTTTAACTCAAAAGATGTAAATTTTGTTACTAGTTTAGGACTGACGGATTTAACAGATGGTAAATATTTTTTAATTGATGCAACCCCTGATATCACTAAGCAATTAAAATATTTAAAAAAGGATAGTCATTCAAAAACCGTAATTGACGGTGTTTTTATCACTCACGCTCACATTGGACATTATACGGGTTTAATGTATTTTGGAAGAGAAGCTTTAGGTGCTTATAAGGTTCCTGTTTTTGTTATGCCTAAAATGAAATTATTCTTAGAATCGAATAGCCCTTGGAATCAATTAATTGATCTAAATAATATTCAATTAAATGAATTAATAGAGAATAGAAAAATTTCAATCTCCAATAATCTATTAATTATTCCTTTTACTGTTCCTCATCGAGATGAGTTTTCAGAAACAGTTGGATATAAGATATTAGGGCCTAATAAATCAGCTCTTTTTATTCCAGATATTAATAAATGGAGTTTGTGGAAAAAAGATATATTGGAAGAAGTGAAAAAAGTTGATTACGCTTTTCTAGATGCGACTTTTTTTCAAGACGGAGAAGTTAATAGGTCTATGAGTGAAATCCCTCACCCCTTTATAGTTGAAACTTTAAAATTGTTTAAAAATGAATCTTTTGAGATTAAAAATAAAATTCATTTTATCCATTTTAATCACACAAATATATCTTTAGAAAGAAATAACTCTGTAATAGATAATATAACTCGCTTGGGTTACAACTTTTCTCAATTTGGAGATCAGTTATCACTTTAGTTATATTTTTGTACCTTCATTAAAACCCTAATCATGAAAAATTCAAGCTGTAGTTGTAATTGTAATAGTTGTAAAAATGGAGATTGTAAAAACTGTACTTGTACTTCTTGTTCTTCAGAAAACTGTAAATGCTAGTTAACGCCAGGTTGTTTAAGCTTCC
>Ga0209710_1000852_pt1 | contig 25521 bp, 23 predicted proteins | sample ArcticOcean_MG_C_5_FD_187436 | JGI IMG/M metagenome (GOLD analysis project Ga0209710, IMG submission 187436) | Marine microbial communities from western Arctic Ocean - ArcticOcean_MG_CB4_138 (SPAdes) (version 2) | ecosystem: Environmental > Aquatic > Marine > Oceanic | place: Arctic Ocean...
CTAGTCTATCTTTTTCATCACCGTTTTCTATTTTTTTAGAATTCGCATTTGTTCTAAAGATGATAGGTTTAGCTTCAACACCAGGATTTTGAGAATCTTTTATTGCTTGATCAATTATGTGTCGATCTGGAGACTTTGAACAAACTGGATCAGCACCTTCAGCATTTCCAGTTAATAAAAGTGCTTGACATCTGCAGCCACCTAAATCATTTTCCTTTTCAGAACAGCTTCTACAGGGTTCTTGCATCCAATCATCGCCACGAAATTTATTGAAAGCTGGTGAATCGTACCAAGCCCCTTTTAAAGGTGAATCTTTAACATTTGGAAATTCTAAATTAGGAATCACTCTTGCAGAATGGCACGGAAGAACGTCTCCATTTGCAGTTACTATCATAAATACCTCGCCCCATCCATTCATACATTTTTTTGGCCTATCATCAAAATAATCTGGGACCACAAAGAATATCTTCATCTTGTTACCAACACGCTCACGAAATTCTTTTGTTACTTTTAGCGCATTCTCTACCTGTTCTTTTTTTGGCATTAACTGGTCTCTATTTACTAAAGACCACCCATAATATTGAGTATTAGCTAGCTCTATATAGTCTGCCCCTAGGCCTTCTGCCATTTCAAGAATTTCTTGAATATGATCAATATTGTATCGATGCATAACAACATTTAGCACCATCGGATATCCTCTATCCTTGATCATGGCGGCTACTTTTTGTTTTAATTTGAATGTTTTGGTGTTAGTTATAAAATTATTAATTTCTTCAGTTATATCATGCATTGATAATTGAATATGATCGAGGCCGCCATCTTTTAGTGCGTCAATTCTTTTCTCATTCATACCTGCGCCAGATGTTATTAGGTTACTGTAATAACCTAGCGAACTAGCTTCAGTCACAATCTCTTCGATATCTTTCCTTAGTAATGGCTCTCCTCCAGAAATCCCAAGCTGAGCAGCTCCTAAATCTCTTGCTTCTCTTAAGACTTTAATCCATGAATCAGTATCTAGTTCATTTTGGGTGTGTTTATCAAAATCTGTTGGGTTATAACAAAAAGCACATTGAAGTGGACATTGATAGGTAATTTCAGCAAGCAACCATAATGGTTGTGTTGAGGTTGTTGATGCTGAAACTCCGTTATTTTTATCATCCATATTTATTCACCTAATTTATTTTTTCAATCCAAGCTTTATCTAAAGCTAACTCTATCATTCCAATAATATCCTTACTAATATTTTGGACATCTGGGAATTTTTTAAACAATGTATCTGTTATTAATTCAACAGTCGACTCACCATTAACTAAATTTAAGACTTCTCCAGCACTTCCATTTAATTTAACCATACCCTCTGGGAATAATATGACATAACAATCCTGTGCTTTTTCCCATTGAAATCGATGGTGTGCCGCAATCTTATATATATCTTTAGTCTCAATCGTCATAATTAATTATTGGTTGTCTAAGGTAATCTCTATCTTCTACTTTTATATTTGATGATGCAAGCATAATTGAATCTGCAATAACCCATAAAACATTTAGCTTAAATTGTAAAATTTCTAGAGCTTGCTGTTGTGTTTCTCTTGTCTGGCTAAAGTAATCTAACGTTACTCCAAGTCCATGCGCAACATCTCTTCTTGCTTCGGTTAAGCGCTTTTTAAAGTAAGTAAGTCCTGATTCATCTATCCAAGGATACATCTCAGGCCATGAACTAATTCTTTGTTGATGAATGTGTGGGGCAAATAACTCTGTCAAAGACGAACAGACTGACTCTTGCCATGAACGTTGTTTAGCAAAATTTATGTAAGCATCAACTGCAAATTTAACGCCTGGGCTAACATGCTTAAGAGAGGTTACGTCTTCTCTTGATAGGCCAACCGCTTTACCTAAATTAATCCAAGCCTCAATACCGCCTTCAACCTCTCCCTCTCCATCATGGTCAAGAATTCTAACAATCCATTCTTTTCTTATCTTTTGATCTGGGCAATTAGATAAAATCGCAGCATCTTTTAGTGGAATACTAATTTGATAATAAAATCTATTTAGCACCCAGCTTTGAAGTTGTTCTTTCGATAATTTACCTTCGTACATCATCACGTGAAAAGGATGATATATATGATATCCCTTCCCTTTTTCTCTTAATTTATCTTCAAACTCTTTTCTTCTCCAGGGTTTACTCATCAATGATCCTTAAATAATAATATCCATGCCATCGTAAGACACTTCAATATTATGAGAATTCAGAATTTTACGCTCTTCCGAGTCTTCTCTTAAAATAGGGTTGGTATTATTAATATGAATTAAAATTTTTCTTGGCTTTTTCAGATTGCTTAGAGTCTCCATAATACCGCCCTTACTTGACTGGTCCAGATGTCCCATTTCACTGGCTAATTTATCATTAATCCCGTGTCTCGACATCTCATCATTGGTCCATACGGTTCCATCAATTAAAACCACATCAGCGTTGCTCATATACTCAAGAACGTTGTCTTCAATAACGCCTAAACCTGGAGCATAAAATAAGTTTTTACCTGTTTTGGTATCTTCCATTTTATAGCCAACATTATCGCCAGGAACTGTGTTGTGTCTATGAGGTGAGTAAGGTGGCGCCTCGCTTTTAAGGGGAACTGCTGTAAAAATTAAGTTATCTGCTTTAGGAATAGTGTAAGGAACTTGCTCGGTTGAAACTTCATGCCAATTTACGCCTCTAAAATGCTCTAAGATGTTAAAAATTGGGTAGCCTGTAGTCATATCTTCATATACTGATTTTGTACAATATATATCCCAAGGTTTATCATGCTCCCTTAAAATCAACAACCCAGTGGCATGATCAATTTGACCATCGGTTATTACAATCGATGATATGCCTGTGTCCCTAATCTTTCTAGCTGGCTGAAGTGGTGAAAAGGATTCAATTTGAGCCCTGATATCAGGTGACGCGTTAAATAAAATCCAATCTTCACCGTTTGAACTTACTGTAATTGAAGATTGTGTTCTTGTAGTTAAATTAGGATTATTAGCTCTTAAACCTGCACAGTTTTCACAATTACAATTCCATTGCGGAAAGCCTCCACCCGCACCCGAACCTAAAACTCTTATATGCATAAGATAAACCTAAATTAATACTAAAAAAGAATTTTGAATGATAGCTATAGAATACAACAGGGGAAAATATCTAAAGAAAACTCATGAATTCCATGAGTTACTCTGAAATAGAGCGTCCTAAGATTTTTGCGATTGCAGTTAATTCTTTCATCAACTCTTTCAGCTCTTCTGGATTAATTGCTTGATCAGCATCACACCAAGCATCACATGGATTAGGATGCATTTCTACTAATAACCCATCTGCACCAGCAGCTACGCCAGCCCTTGATAAGGCTGCCACCATCCATGCTTTTCCACCAGCATGTGAAGGGTCAATGATTACAGGTAAGTGTGTTTCTTTCTTTAAAACTGGAATTGCCGTGACATCAAGAACATTGCGATAATAAGTTTCAAAAGTTCTAATACCTCTTTCACAAAAAATAATATTATGATTTCCACCTGATGCAATATATTCTGCAGCCATCAACCATTCTGAAATTGTCGCGGACATCCCTCTTTTTAAAATCACAGGAACGTTTATCTTACCCACTTCTTTTAGTAATTCAAAGTTTTGCATACTTCGGGTCCCAATTTGAATTACATCTACTTTTTGTTCTAAAAATTTATCTAAATGTCTAACATCTAATAGCTCAGTCACAATGGGAAGACCCGCTTTATCAGCCGCTTTTCTAAACATATCGAGCCCATCAAATCCAGAGCCCTGAAAGGAGTAAGGACTTGTTCTAGGTTTAAAAGCTCCACCTCTCATTAATTTTACACCCGCAGCCTTTACTGCATTCGCAGATTTTTCCATTTGGTCTGAGGTTTCAACAGAGCAAGGCCCAGAAATAACCTGGATGTGATCACCACCAATTAAATGACCTTTTACATTGATTACTGTATCTTTAGGGTGCCATTCTCTTGCAACAATTTTATATGGCTTAACAATACTAAGGGCCTGTTCAACTCCTGGTAATGATTGTAATAATTCAGAATCAAGAAGGCGCTCGTCACCTACAGCTCCAATGACTGTTTTTTCAGTTCCTTTTGAAACTGTTCCTTCGAGCCCTTTTTCCTTAATTTTATTAAGAACATTTTCAATGTGTTCTTCTGTGGCCGAATTATTCATCACTATGATCATAAAAATCCTATATATTACAGTTGCTTAAATACTTAATAAATGTCTTATTTTCATGCTCTAAACCAACGCTAACCCTTAAAAATTCAGGTAAATCATAATTGGCGATTGACCTAACGATTACGCCATTATTTAATAAATGCTGATAATACATCATTGCGGTCTTCTCGTCTTCTAATTTAAAGCTCACAAAATTACCATAAGATGGAATATATTCTAAATCTAACTTCCTAAAAGCATCTGTTAATTGTTTCATACCGTTATTATTCATACTTCGAGTTTCTTCAATAAAATTTTTATCTTTAAGTGATTCTGTTGCCGCAATTTGTGCGAGATGGTTAACATTGAATGGTTGCCTTACCCTATTCATTAACTCAATTAATTCAGGTGAGCTAACACCATAACCAATTCTCAAACCTGCTAAACCATATGCTTTTGAAAAACTTCTTGAAACTATGAGGTTTTTATAATTATTAAGCCATCCAAATGAATCTGATTTTAAACTTTCGTTGAGATACTCATCATATGCCTCATCTAAAACAACAACAATACTTTCTGGGACATTATCTAAAAAATCTTTTAAAACTTTCTTTTTAATTAAGGTGCCAGTTGGGTTATTAGGATTAGCAATAAAAATTAATTTGGTTTTATCAGAAATTAATGATAAAAAAGCATCTAAATTATGAGAGTAATTATCAGAAGGTGCCTCAATACCTCTACCTCCTACTGCTTGGCTTACTATTTTATATACTGCAAAAGCATGCTCAGAAAAAATTATTTGATCCCCTTTGGTTACAAAGGTCCTAGCAGCTAACTCTAAAATATCGTTTGAACCATTACCGATTATAATTTGCTCTGGAGCAATTAAAAACTTATTACTTAACGCCTCTTTTAGGTAATAGCCATTTCCATCTGGGTAACGTTTAACCTCAGATAAAGAATCAGTTATTGATTTTAGTGCCAAAGGACTAATACCCATAGGATTTTCGTTAGATGCAAGTTTGATGATTTTATCTTCTGGGATACCAATCTCGCGAGCCACTTCTTTAATTGGCTTTCCACCTTGATAAGGGTTTATTTCAGAAATGTAATTTGGAACTTCAATAGACATATTAAGAATTAATTTTTAGGGTAAGAACCAAGTATTTTCATAAAGGATGCTTTAGATTCGATTACAGCTAAAGCAGCTTTAACTGACTTATGTGTTTGATGTCCCTCTATATCAATAAAAAAAACATATTCCCACATGCCAATCCTAGAGGGCCTAGACTCAAGCTTAGTCATACTAACTTTATTTTTTGCAAACGGTGCTACTAATTCAGCTATAGCTCCTGGTTTATTTTTTGTTGCAATAACAAGTGAAGTTTTATCATTATTAGATGGCTTTACATCTTGTGAGGATAAAACTAGAAATCGGGTTGAATTATTTTGTTCGTCTTCAATATTTTCAAACAACATTTTTAAATTAAATAAATCAGCAGCCCGATTACTTGCAATTGCTGCAGTATTTTTTTCTTTTGAGGCCAGCTTAGCCCCTTCAGCATTGCTCATCACAGCTACTTTTTTAATATCTGGAGCATTACTCATCAACCAATCATGGCATTGAGCCAAAGACTGTCCATGAGCATAAATAGTTTTAATTTGTTTAATGTTGTTACTTTTTGAAAGAAAGAAATGATGAACAGGAAGAATTATTTCACCACATATTTTCAAGTCTTTTGTTAATAACAAATCTAAAGTTCGACTGATTGCTCCTTCAGTAGAGTTTTCTACGGGAACTACTCCATAATGTGCAATTCCAGACTGAACATCATTAAAAACTTCATCAATGCTATCTGTTGGAATAGTTTCGATATTTTCACCAAATTGCCGAATAGTTGCTTCCTCACTAAATGTTCCTAATGGTCCTAAGAAGGAAACACTTAATTTTTTCTCTAATGCACGACAATTAGAAATAACTGATTTAAAAATATTAGTAATACTGTCATTTGAGAGTGGCCCCCTATTCTCTTTCAGCAGTCTTAAGAGAACCTGAGCTTCTCTTTCTGGTCGATATATAACGCCATCATTTTTAAGCTTTCCAACTTTTTGGGCTATAAGGGCCCTCTTTGATATCAAATCTAATAATTTAGTATCAATTTTATCTATGTCATCTCTAAGTTTATTAAGATTTTTTTTCATCTAATGAGTATTTTTAAATTCTTTCATATAGTCTACCAGAGCAACGAGTCCTTCAAAGGGCATTGCATTATATATTGAAGCTCGAAGTCCACCAATAATTCGGTGGCCCTTTAAGCCAAACAAACCATTTTTTTCAGCTCCAAGCAAAAAGTCGCCAATCAAGTCATCGTTATGAATATTGAATGTAACATTCATCCTTGATCTATTGATTTTATTTATATCATTAGTGTAAAAATCAGTTGAATCAATAAAATCATAGAGGTAATTTGATTTCTTAAGGTTAATCTTTTCAATAGAATCTAAACCACCTCGCTTTAACAACCAATCAAATACTAATCCTGCTATATAAATTGAATATGATGGTGGAGTATTAATCATTGAGTTGTTTTCTGATTGTGTTTTCCAATTTAATGTTGATGGGGTTTTCTTATCTGCAAAATCTAATAAGTCATCTCTTACAATTAAAATAGTTAAGCCTGCAGGGCCAATATTTTTCTGGGCACCAGCATATATAACGCCATAGCTAGAAATGTCAATTGGCCTTGATAGTATAGTTGAAGACATATCGCAAACAATTGGTACATTTTTAATGTTTGGGTCATCAAAATACTCTACCCCATTAACAGTTTCGTTCAAACAAAAATGAATATATGCGTCTTCTTTTTTATACTTCCATGAATCAATAATTGGAGCCTTGTTAAATTTTGTACTTTCCGAAGAAGCAGCAATATTAATACCTGAAAAAGGCTGAGCATCAATAAAAGTTCTTTTTGACCAATGTCCCGATATTACATAGCTTGCCGTTCTTCTGTTTAACAAATTCATTGGCACCATAAAGTTTTGTGTTACAGCCCCACCTTGGAGAAATAAAACTTTATAATTATTTGGCAACTTTAATAACTTTTTTAAATTTGACTCTGAATCTTCTAAAATAGGGGCGTACTCTTTCCCTCGGTGAGACATCTCCATTACTGACATACCAGTTCCATTCCAATCCAATAATTCAGACTGGGCTTTTATAAGCACTTCCTTTGGAAGGGTTGCTGGTCCGGCAGAAAAGTTAAATTTGCAACTCATCTTGGCCATCGTCATCTATATGATCTGTTTCGACTATTTTTTCCAATCCAGACAATTTTTCATCGTCTCCTAGATTAATTAAAGTTACGCCCTGAGTAGCTCTTCCAAGTTCACGTATTTCAGTGACTCGAGTTCTTATTAAAACTCCACCCGTTGTTATAAGCATAATTTCATCTTGATCCCCTACTAATTTTGCAGCGACCACAATACCATTTCTATCACTTACCTGAATTGCCTTAACTCCTTGTGTGCCTCTTCCAGAACGTCTAAATTCCGACAATTGAGTTCTTTTCCCATATCCATTCTCTGTTGCAACTAAAACTGATTCAGATTCTGAGAAAGCAACCAGAAGCGATAAAACCTGTTGCTTTTCTGGTAATTTCATACCCCTAACGCCTCGAGCATTTCTACCCATACTTCTAACGGCTGTCTCATCAAACCAAACAGCCTTCCCTCCATTAGATACCAATACAATGTCATTGCTACCATTTGTGACTGAAGCACCGATTAAAAAGTCGCCATTATCTAATTTGATTGCAATAATTCCTGATTTTCTAGGATTAGAAAAGTCTGAAAGAGGTGTTTTTTTAACTGTACCCTTAGAAGTAGCCATAAAGATATATTGATCTTCAACAAAATCCTTAACAGCTAAGATAGCATTAATTTTTTCTCCAGGCATAATTGGAAATAGATTTATTATAGGTTTACCTTTGCTAACTCGACTGCCTTGAGGAACCTCATAAACTTTTAACCAGTAAACTTGTCCGCGGCTTGAAAAGCAAAGGATATTATCATGTGAATTAGCAACAAACATTTGCTCAATAAAATCATCATCTTTTGTTGTCATAGCTTGCTTGCCTCGGCCGCCTCTCTTCTGAGCTCTATAATCATCTAAAACTTGAGCTTTGATGTATCCAGAATTAGATAAGGTGACAACCATTTCTTGAGGAGTTATAAGGTCTTCAATAGATAAGTCTTCCGCATTTTCAACAATCTCACTTCTTCTTTTATCTCCATATTCAGATTTCATTTCCTCAAGATCATCACTAATCATTTTTGTTACACGATCAGAATTAGATAAGATATCTAATAAATCAATTACTGTATCCATAACCTCCTGATATTCACTTACAATTTTTTCTTGCTCTAAACCAGTTAACCTTTGAAGTCTTAATTGAAGTATTTCCTGTGCCTGTAAATCAGATAATTTATACCCTCCATCTTTTAAACCAAATTCTTTTGCAAGGCCATCTGGCTTAGACAGGTCTTCAGATGCTTTTTTTAACATATCTTCAACAACAGGAGACTTCCATGATTTCTTCATTAAGCCTTCTTTAGCTTCAGGGGGGGTTGGAGCTGCTTTAATAATTTTTATCATTTCATCAACATTCGCTAACGCCACAGCTAACCCTTCTAATACATGACCACGATTTCTTGCCTTTTTAAGTTCGAAAGTTGTTCTTCGTGTTACGACTTCTCGACGATGCTTTAGGAAGGCATCTAAAATCTCTTTTAAGTTTAATAATCGTGGCTGACCTCCTATTAAAGCAACCATATTCATCCCAAAACTATCTTGCAACTGTGTTTGTTTATATAAATTATTTAAAACAACATCAGGAATCTCTCCTCTTTTTAACTCAATTGCTACTCGCATTCCTGATTTATCAGACTCGTCTCTTAAGTCAGATATGCCCTCTATTTTTTTCTCAGTAACTAATTCTGCAATTTTTTGAATAAAATTCTTTTTGTTAACTTGGTAGGGTAATTCATCAACTATTATGGCTTCACGATTACCTTTTTCAAGTGGCTCGACATGAACTCTTCCCCTCATTACAACACGACCTCTTCCCGTTCTATAGCCTTCCCTTACTCCAGTTGTCCCATGTATAATGCCTGCCGTTGGAAAATCTGGTGCGGGTACAAATTTTATTAATTCATCTATAGTTATTTCAGAATTCGATAATAAAGCTAGTGCTGCATCTATTGTTTCAGCTAAATTATGAGGGGGAATATTCGTTGCCATACCGACTGCAATCCCAGAACTACCATTAACTAGTAAATTTGGAATCCGAGCAGGCATTATTAAAGGCTCAAATTCAGATCCATCATAATTAGGTCCAAAATCAACCGTTTCCTTGTCGATATCAGCTAATAATTCATGTGATATTTTTGACATTCTAATTTCGGTATATCTCATTGCTGCTGCATTGTCACCATCAACTGACCCAAAATTACCTTGCCCATCAACTAACATGTATCTCAAACTAAAATCTTGCGCCATTCGAACAATAGTGTCATAAGCTGCAGTATCCCCATGAGGATGATATTTACCAATAACATCACCAACGATACGTGCAGATTTTTTATAAGGTCTATTAAAGCCATTACTCAACTCATGCATTGCATACAAAACTCTTCGATGAACTGGCTTTAAGCCATCACGAACATCAGGCAATGCCCTTCCTACAATTACGCTCATTGCATAATCGAGATAAGAGGTTTTCATTTCATCTTCTAGATTTACGGGGATTGTTTCTTTGGCGAATTGGTCCATATTTTTTAATTTTAACTCTTAATTTGAAGGAGGCTAGAACTTTATTTTAGCATGTATATAGCTGAAAATATTACTCTGAATTGCTTAATTTATAGTGCTGATAAGTCGGCTTTTATATCCTCAATATCTTCTAATCCAACAGCAATTCTTATAAGGGTATCAGCAATACCTGAGCTATCCCTTTCATTCTGAGAAAGCCTCGAGTGAGTAGTGGTTGCTGGATGCGTAATAGTTGATCTAGTATCTCCTAAATTAGCAGTAATTGAAATCAACTCAGTTGAGTCAATTAAATTCCATGCGTCTATTTGGCTTCCTGCAACTTTGAAAGATACAATGCCTCCGCCAGCAGATTGCTGCTTCATAGCTAGCTCATATTGAGGGTGGGAAGATAATCCAGGGTAATAAACTTTTAATACTTTTTCTCTCTGCTCAAGCCATAAAGCTAACTCAGTTGCTTTTGCTGAATGCGCATCCATCCTTATTTTTAAAGTTTCTAATCCCTTAAAAAATATCCAAGCATTAAATGGACTCATTGATGTTCCGGCTGATCGTAAAAAGTTAGCGACATGATTCATGTGATTTTTTTTACCTAAAACAGCTCCGCCTAAGCACCTGCCCTGCCCATCAAGATATTTTGTTGCAGAGTGTATAATTATGTCAGCACCAAATTGAATTGGTAATTGATGGACTGGAGTACAAAAACAATTATCCACAACCAATAAGCTATTTGACTGGTGTGCTAAATCTGCCAAAGCGCTGATATCACAAATTTCAGTTAATGGGTTTGAAGGGGTTTCAACAAAAAAAAGCTTTGTATTTTTTTTAACAGCATTCTGCCATTCATTTAAATTAGTTAGAGAAACATAAGATACATTTAACCCCCATTTTGTTAAAATATTATCGAATAACTTTACCGTTGTTCCAAATACGCTTTTAGATACTACAATATGATCGCCAGTGTCACACAGGCCCATAACGCAAGCTAAAATTGCTGACATACCAGTAGAAGTTGCAACACATTGCTCTGCACCTTCAAGGCTCGCCAAACGATCTTCAAACATTTTTACAGAAGGGTTTGTGAAACGAGAATAAACATTACCTACTTCTAAATTTGCAAACCGAGCAGCGGCTTCTTTTGCATTTTTAAATACAAAACTTGAGGTTAAGTATAGTGCCTCAGAATGCTCTCCTTGATCAGACCTAATAGATCCAGCTCTAACTGAATTCGTTTCAAATTTTTTACTATTTTTCATTTAAATTTCTAATTCCTATTTAGCTACTTTGACAGATGCCTAGGTGTAGCAAGTTGGTATAAATCAACCTCTCTTTCTATCAAATCTTTTATAACTATCTTAACGTCCTTAATTCTAATAAATATAAAAATGCAATGAAGGACCAGAAAATCATAAGCTATTATATTTTCATCTAGATAGCTTAAGGATAGGCTCTTCAAAAGAAAAAACCCGTTCGCCATTAATTTGCTAAAACGGGTATTAATCGGTTTAGCAGTTTTTTTTACGCCCTGCAATCTGAATCAAAACAGCGTATCAATTTATTATAACTCTTTATACAAATAAAATACAAGCAGCTAAGTGCTAAGCTACCCCTTCTTCTTCACCTTCAGGAAGAGTGAAGCTAAAATCTAATTGAGATGATGCTATTGATGAATCACTATTCATAATATTGTCTGACCTTAACAACTCAAGCTTGTTTAAATAATTTTCATCAATTCCTCCTGTTACATATACTCCATCAAAGCAAGAACAGTCAAAAGTTTTTAAGTCTTTATTTTCTTGAGTAATATTTTTCTTCAACTCCTCTAAATCTTGATAAATCAGTCCGTCTGCACCAATTTCTTTACATATATCCTTATCAGGCTTATTAAAAGCTATTAACTCAAGTCTTGAAGGCATATCAATACCATATACATTTGGATACCTAACTGGAGGCGCTGCAGATGCTAGATATACATTTTTAGCTCCAGCATCTCGTGCCATCTGAACTATCTCTCGCGCCGTCGTTCCCCTTACTATTGAGTCATCTATTAATAAAACATTTTTACCTTCGAATTCAACCTTAATTGGGTTTAATTTTTGTCGAACTGATTTTTTTCTTAATGCCTGTCCGGGCATAATAAAGGTTCTTCCAATGTATCTATTTTTAATAAAGCCTTCACGAAAGTCTGCTTTTAACATTAGAGATACTTCTAGGGCGCTTGGTCGACTTGTGTCTGGAATAGGAATAACAACATCAATTTTAATATCAGGCCACTCTTTTTTAATTTTTTTAGCAAGTGACTTCCCCATATTAAGCCTTGTTTGGTATACAGAAATACCATCAATCATTGAGTCTGGTCTTGCTAAGTAAACGTACTCGAAAATGCATGGCGTTTGCTCCCGGCTTGGCATGCATTTTTTTGAATAAAAATTACCTTCCATATCTATAAATATAGCTTCTCCTGGTTCAACATCCCTTAAAAGCTTAAACCCCAGAACATCAAGAGCTACACTTTCAGAAGCTACGATGTATTCAGGGCCTTCTTTTGTTTCGTTCACACCAATAACTAAAGGCCTAATACCATTCGGGTCTCTAAAAGCTAGCAATCCAAAATTATTAATCATAGAAATAACAGCAAAAGCGCCTTCGCACCTTTCGTATACGGAGCTAACTGCTTCAAAGATTATATCGGATGTTAAAACATTTTTTTGGTTAGCCTTTCCAATTGAATCAGCTAAAACATTTAGCAAAACTTCTGAATCAGAGCTGGTATTAATATGTCTTAGGTCTTCTTTAAACATATCATCTTTAAGTCGATCAGAATTTGTCAGGTTTCCGTTATGGCCTAAAACAATGCCATAAGGAGAGTTAACATAAAAAGGTTGGGCTTCAGCTACAGAAGAGGATCCTGCTGTTGGATAGCGAACATGGCCAATACCAATATTTCCAGTTAATTTACGCATATGTCTTGTATGAAAAACATCTTTTACAAGACCATTATTTTTATGCATATTGATACGGCCAACGTTACAGGTAGCTATGCCTGCTGCATCTTGACCTCTATGTTGCAACACTAGCAAACCATCATAGAGCATTTGGTTTACAGGGTTATTAGCAACAATACCAATTATTCCACACATAATTACTCTCTTAAAAAATTAGGTCAGAATAGCGTCGTATTTTACCTTGTTACTCCATTCATAGGGTAAATAAGATAAAGTTTTTTTTATTGCCAACTTGATAACAGGGATTGTTTTTGATTTAGATAAAATCTCTTCACTAATAAATGATGTTTTTTCAAAAAGAAAGATCATTATAAAAGCTATTAAGACCCCTCTCATGAACCCAAAAATACTTCCCATAATTAGATTTAAAAAACCTAATCCAATATTTTTTATTAAACCATTTAATAAAGCAGCCAAAAAAGATGCCAACAATAAAATGGTTACAAAAATAACCATATAAATAATTATAAAATTTACATGCTCCCCAAATTCAAAGGGTACGTATTTTAAAAGCTCTCCACTAAAAAGATTAGCAAAATAAAATGCAAAAATCCAACCAACTAAAGAAAATAATTCACGAGTAAAGCCTCTGTAGCAACCTACCAACAAGGAAATAAAAATAACTACGATAAAAAAATAATCAATATAACTCATATAACTATTGGCGCTTAATTAGGCCAGGAAAATTAGCATTTTTTAGTTTTCTTAAAGCTCCTTGCGCCTCTTTTTCTGTTGGAAAAAATTGTGTAGTAAGTTTAATTTTCTTTTGGCCAGAAAGGTTTATTTTTTTTATTTGAGTTTTAAATCCAATATTGTTTATTTGATCACTTAAGCGCTGCGTCTTTTTTTCATCGCTAAATATTCCAATTTGCACCGTAAAGGCTTTGTTATTTTTAGATTTATCAACCGCATTCGTTTGTTTTTTTAATCTTTCGTCACTTATTTTTATATATTCAATTTTCTCTAAATTTTCTTTACTATTAAAGCTTGCTGGGCCCATCTCTAAAAAAGAAACCTTTATGTCTTTATTTTTACCTATTTGTTCTGTATTTTTTATAAAAAATACAGAAAGTACAAACAAAATAATTAAAATAGTTACTGCTCCGATAAGCCTTCTTTTAGCTCTTTTAATCATAACGCTCTCATGAAAAGACTCTTTTGAATTAGCCATTAATTTTTACTCCGTGCATAGACTCGCTTACAGTGAAAAAAGAACCATAAATTATAATATTATCATTAAGGCTGCATTTCTTGCAGGCATTATTATAGGCTTGCTTTAGATTATCAAACTTATTTATAACTGCTTGATTATTATATTTTTTTAGTGAGGCTGTTATTACTTCTATTTTTTGTGTTCTAGATTCATTAATTTCACTTACAAACCATTCGTCAACTATATCAATAAACGGCATCAGTACTTCTTCAATATCTTTGTGTTCAAGTATAGAAAAAACAGCATAAACTTTTCCACTCAGCTTTGACTTACTAATGAAATTGTATAAATTAATTGCAGCATCTGTATTATGTGCCACATCTGCCACTATGTAAGGTTTATTCGATAGAATATCGAGCCTGCCCTTTATTCTTGTATCCCTAATACCCTCTTCAATTGCAGTCAGCTTTACTGGCACTTTGTCATAAAGCAGATCAATTGCCCGAAGTGCTCCGGCTAAATTATTAAGTTGATTGTCTCCCTTTACGAAGGGTATGGGGAGATTATCTTTAGAGAAATTCTGACTTTTATAATTATAGCCTTGTGCATTTGAAGTAAAGGAGTAGTCATTATTTAAAATTGATAGTTGGGTATCGAGACTATTCAATTCCTTAATCATTGATTTGGGAATATTCTCAAAATTTAAGATTGCTTGTTTGTTCGGTCTGCATATTCCACACTTCTGATATGCGATTTCATCGATACTATTTCCTAAAAAATCTTGATGGTCCTTACCTATAGAAGTGATTATAGATAAATCTGGATCGAAAATATTTACAGCATCTAGTCTTCCTCCCAGGCCAACTTCTAATATAGCTATATCTAATTTTTTTTCAATAAATATATTCATTGCAGCTAAGGTAGTTATTTCAAAATAGGTAAGCTCTGTTGATTGTTTTTTTTCTTGAATTAAATCTAAAGATTGGATAATGGTTTCATCATCGACCTGCTCTAAATTTATTTTTATTCTTTCATTAAACTTAAAAAGGTGAGGTGAGGTATAGCAACCCACGGAATATCCAGCCTTACTATAAATTGTTTCTAAGAATGAGCAAACGGACCCTTTACCATTGGTTCCTCCAACAGTAATAATTGGAAAATTTGGTTCAATATTTACCAAATCTTTTACAGTTTGGACTCTGTCGAGTCCCATTTTAATAGTCTGGCTATTGATGCCATTATAAAATTTATCTATATAAGCATTAAGTTTGCTCAATTAGAACTTAGATGAGTCATAAGGCCAACGAGAGATTTTCTCATCTGCCTTCTATCAACAATTAAATCAATTGCGCCATGCTCTAATAAGAATTCAGCCCTCTGAAAACCTGACGGTAGTTTTTCCCTTACAGTAGACTCGATTACTCTTGGGCCTGCAAAACCAATTAAGGCTTTTGGTTCAGCAATAATTATATCGCCCAACATGGCAAAACTTGCTGAAACACCACCCATTGTTGGGTCTGTGAGAATTGAAATGAATGGCAATTTAGAGGCAGTCAGCTTTGTTAAGGCTGCACTAGTTTTGGCCATTTGCATTAGGGATAACAGTCCTTCTTGCATTCTAGCTCCGCCACTTGCGGTAATACATATAAACGGGCTTTTATTATTAATTGCTGCATTAACTGCAATAACAAATTTTTCACCCACTACAGAACCCATTGATCCACCCATAAAGCCAAACTCAAATACTGCTGCAACAACTGGGATAGACTCAATTTTTCCCTCAATCACAATTAAAGCATCATTTTCCCCAAGGTTTCTTTGTGTTGAGACCAATCTATCTTTATAGGATTTTGTATCCTTAAACTTTAATGGGTCTTTTGGTTTTATTTTACTTCCAAGTTCGATTTGATTTGGCGTGTCTAAAAGCATAGTTAGTCTAGCCCTTGCAGAAATTCTATTATGAAAGCCACAATTAGAACAAACCTCTAAATTCTTTTCTAAATCAGTTTTATATAAAACAGTTTGGCATGTTGGGCATTTATGCCACAAGCCTTCAGGGATATTTTTCTTAACACGGCCTACAATTCTTTTAATTTTAGGTGGAATAATATTTTTTAGCCAGCTCATCCTGAAATTTCCCTCACCTTAGTGATAGAGCTTTTTATTTCAGCCATCAAGTTTCTAATATTATTAATTAGATCATCATCATTCGAATCTTCAATTTCTTGAACTATCCTACTTCCGATAACTACAGCATCTGAAATTTCTGCAACCTCTTTTGCAGTTTTAGCGTCTCTTACACCAAAACCTACTCCGACTGGAAGGTCTGTAAATTCTTTTATATTCTTTACTTTTTTTGATACCTCTTTAATATCTATATTTGCTGAGCCAGTTACGCCTTTCAGTGATACGTAATATAAAAACCCAGTAGCTTGATTAATTATCAATTTAATCCTTTTATCCTCTGTTGTTGGTGATATAAGAAAAATACTATCAATATTATTATCTTTTAATTTCCTAACAAATTGCTCTGATTCTTCTGGTGGATAATCAACAGTTATAACCCCATCTATATCAGCATCCTTAATCAATGATACAAAATTATCAATACCAATAGCTTCAATTGGATTTGCATACCCCATTAAAATTAATGGTGTTGTTTTATTATTTTTTCTAAACTCTGCAGCTAGCTTAATCGTTGTCGTGATACCAACATTATTTTTCAATGCTCTTTCGCTTGCTCTTTGAATAACTGGGCCATCAGCCATAGGGTCAGAAAATGGTATTCCGAGCTCAATCATATCTGCGCCCGCTGCGACAAGAGTATGCATTATTTCGACTGTCTTATCTGGATGCGGGTCACCAGCAGTAAAGAAAGGTATTAATGCTTTTTCTTTTTTGTTTTTTAAAGATTTAAAAGTAGCTTGGATTCTAGACATAATTTTTTATAAAGAGATTCCTGAGATATCTGCGACAGTATTAATATCTTTATCTCCTCTTCCTGAAAGATTTACTAAAATTATTTCCTCTGGAGACATTTTTGCAGCAATTTTTTCTGCATAAGCAAGAGCGTGGCTTGTTTCAAGAGCAGGGATAATTCCCTCTATTAAGCATAAATTATGAAAAGACTCCAAAGCTTCTTTATCTGTAATACCAACATAACTTGCTCTACCAGAGTCTTTTAACCATGAATGCTCGGGACCAACTCCTGGATAATCCAGACCTGCAGATACAGAGTGAGTATCAATAATTTGACCTTCATCATTTTGCATTAAATACGTTCTATTTCCATGCAAAACTCCAATTGGGCTATTTGAGGTTAAAGGTGCGGCATGTTTGCCCGTTTCAATTCCATCGCCTGCTGCTTCCACACCAACTAACCTCACATTTTTATCATCAATATAAGGATAAAATATTCCCATCGCATTTGAACCTCCACCTACACAGGCAACTATTACATTGGGTTGTTTATTTTCAAGTTCTGGCATTTGAATTTTGCACTCTTTGCCAACTACTGAATTAAAATCTCTAACCATCATTGGGTATGGATGAGGACCAGCGACAGTACCAATGATATAAAATGTATTTGATACATTGGTAACCCAATCTCTTAATGCTTCATTTAGTGCATCTTTTAGAGTCTTGGAACCGCTCTCGACAGGAACAACTGTAGCTCCTAGTAACTTCATTCTATAAACATTTGGTGACTGTCTTTTTATATCTTCAGCCCCCATATAGACTACACACTCTAGACCCAATCTAGCAGCAATTGTCGCAGTTGCTACCCCATGCTGACCTGCACCTGTCTCAGCAATAACCCGGGGTTTTCCCATTCTTTTAGCTAATAATGCTTGTCCGACAGTATTATTTACTTTATGGGCTCCTGTATGATTTAAGTCCTCTCTTTTCAAATAAATTTTAGCTCCGCCAATCTTTTTGGTTAATCTTTCAGCAAAATAAATAGGACTTGGTCTGCCAACAAAATGTTTTAAGTCATGATGAAATTCGGCAAGAAAATCTGGGTCATCTTTATATTTAGCATACATATCTCGTAACTCGTCTAAAGCTTCGATTAGAGTTTCAGCGACAAAGGTACCGCCAAATTGACCAAAGTGGCCAAAATCGTCAGGTAAGTCATATGGCTGCATTATTTACTCCTAAAACAAAATTTTTCATCATACTATGATCTTTTATTCCTTTATCTAGTTCCACACCACCACTAACATCGACACCATATGGATTTACGGAATTAATTAATGAGGTAACATTATTACTATCTAATCCACCTGCAATAATTAGCGGCAATGGTAAGTGTTTAGGGATTAACTCCCAGTTAAAAGTTTCTCCAGTTCCACCTCTCATTTTTTCAGAGTAAGTATCTATTAGAATTGCTGAACTTGAAGCAAAAGTTTGACAATATTCTAGCAAATTAATTCCATCCTTGAACGAAATAGCTTTGATATATGGTAAATTAAATTGATTACAAAATTTTTCGTCTTCATCACCGTGAAATTGAAGCAAATTTACTCTCGATTCACTAATTACTGATAAAACTTCTTCTTTTGGTGCATTAACAAATAAGCCAACTCTCAAAACAAACGAAGGCAGTAAATTAATTATCGCACGTGCTTTTTTCGGATTGATATATCTAGGACTCTCGCTAAAGAAAACAAAACCAAGTGCATCTACACCTACTTCAACTGCCTCAAGCGCATTTTTAAGGTTGGTAATTCCACAAATTTTAATTTTTGTTATCAATTTATTTATTTTATTCCTTAAAGATATTTAATGTATTTAATTTATCAGGAAAACTCCAAATTTTATCATACTTGATATTCGTCAGATATAAACCATTAGGAGAAAAAGTTGCTGGTGTAAGGCTCCGATCTTTTTTTTGAAATAAGGTATCGATATAATCAATGCTCATTTCCCCTCTTGAAATATTGATAATTGTTGCAATCATATTTCTAATCTGATGATGTAAAAAACCATCGCCACTAATGGTAAATAGATAATAGTTATTAAATCTTTCCACTCTTATATTTTTAATTGATCTTATAGGAGATTTTGCTTGGCACTCAGAGGAGCGAAAAGCAGTAAAATCATGACATCCTTCAAATTTCTTAGATGCTTTTTTTAAAAGAGTTGGATTTAGATCATAAAAAGTCCATCCACAATAATTTGACCAAATTGAAGAATTAATAGAAGCATTATTTAATAAATATTGGTACTCTCTCCCAGTTGCTGAAAACCGAGCATGAAAATCATCGGGCACTCTTTTAACCCATTTAATTCTAATGGAATCAGGAAGAAAAGAATTTACTCCTTTAATAAGAGAGTTGATAGGTCTAACAATATCTGTATCAAAATGAAAAACTTGACCTAGGGCATGAACACCAGCATCAGTTCTTCCCGCACCTTGAATCTTAATACTTGTCTGTGTTATTTGAGAAATTGAATTTTCAATCTCTTCTTGAATGCTAATAACCGATGTCTGACGCTGCCAACCAAAAAAATTTGTTCCTTCATACTCCACAGAGGCTGCGTATCTCATATTAAATAAATTGAATTAGAATAAAACTAGAAAAGAAGCCAGCAATCCAATAATAATCAGTTGCTGAAGGTATAACTCTTAAGAGTTTTTTGGTTTTAACAATAGGAGATTTATTTTTTATATGGCTATTAATTACCTCAATAAAATTAGAAAACTTAAAGGAATAATTTTTATAAAAATCAAGATAATCAAAAGTCAAAAAAATTCGTGAAGTTAAATTATCAATATTCAAACCTAAATATTTTAATGGGTAACAAATTTTAATAATAAAATTAATAAAAAATTTCTTTGGTATAAGCTTCGTTAAAAGCATAATAGTTAAAAATGTATTCATGATTCTCAACGAATTATTTACCCCTAAATAAAACCCTTCCTGTGTAAAAGAAATAAATAAGTAATAAAATAATATTTCACCTGGGGTTGATAAAGAATAAATAATTAATAAAGTAAAAATAAAATATCTAATCTTCCTAACGACGGAGAAAAATGGAAATTTAAAGATAATGGAGATGATTAAAAATAAGCAAAAAATAGTTGAATTAGTAATTAAGTCGACATTCGACAACATTACTAATAAAAGTATTCCAGAGAAAAATATTAAAGAATAAAACATAATAAATCTAAAATTTAATCGTCATCTGCTATGGGTAGATAATTTCTCTTTCTATCACCACTTTCATGCTCTTGTTTATTTTTTAGGTGGTCAGCAAAAACTCTACCGTCTACTCCCTCATCGATATCTATTTTTTCCTCAGGGTTTATTGCTGATTTTGATCCAGGGGCAGACTCATTTTCATCAAAAAAGCTTGCCAACGTTTGGTTTCTTTCATTCGCCTTCCTTCTTGATATAACAAAAAATAATCCTGACAAAAGTACAAAAAATAATGCAAGTAATAAAACATGAATAGTTTCTAATTCATTATTAGCTTGTTTACCAATTTCAGTTTCATCAATTTTATTTTCTTCGATATCTGATATCGAGGATACAAAAGTGCCACCATCCGAAACTGCATATGGGTCCTGGCTAATTTCACTTTCGCTAACTTTTCCCTGAGAAGATACTTCCTGTTTTTCAACTTCTAGGGTTTCTTTTAATGGCATATTTAATTCTTCAATTGAATTTCTTTGAGAATCAATATTTAATCTTGCAATTTCCTCTAATTTCTTTTTAGCCTCAACCAACTCTTTTTCAAGCTGATCAATCTTTTCAGCATCCTTATTTCTAGTCTCTTTAAGCTTTATAGGTTTATTTTTTTTTGTTGTTTTATTTTGCCAAGCAACATTTTGATCTCTTAAAATTTTGCGAGCCTCAAGATGTGAGTTATTTTCAAAGTAACTTACTGGTGGGATATTTAATTTCTTATTTTTAATTAAAGTATTAACGTTATTCTCAGCAAATGCTTTTGGATTTTTTTTGTAAATTGCCAATACCATTTGCTCAGTAGTTACTCCAGAAAACTTATTCTCCCTTGCAATCTGATAAAGAGTCTTTTTATTTGAAGACTTAACTATTTTTGGTTTAGAATCTTTTACTTCTTTTACTTCTTTTACTTCTTTTACTTCTTTTACTTCTTTTACTTCTTTTACTTCTAATGGTTTATTTACAGATATTTTTGGTGCAGGTGGATCGATAAGAATAGTGTATTCTTTATAGACTCGGCCTTTTTCTGTATCAATCTGGATTAATAGATCTAAAAAAGGGTCTTTTATTATGTCCTTAGTAGTTAGAAATAGTTTGGCGCCACTTCCACTTTTTTCCATGCGAATCTGAATATCTGAATGTATTGGCAATCTTGAGAGGCCATTTGCCTCATAATTTTCTTTTGAAGCAATTGCTGGCTTTAAATTTTCAACTTTATCAGTTTTAGAAAGAGTAACATTGATAAAAGCATTTAATGGTTCATCCTGTTTTGAACTAACTTGCATTTTATTTAATGTAAGTGCTAATAAATTACTTGAAGTAAAAAATAAATAAATAAATAATATTATTAAAAATTTAATTTTAATCACTGTCCTTTTCCTTTTTGATAAGTATTTTCAACATTCGTCTAATTGGCTCTGCAGCGCCCCATAATAACTGGTCTCCAACAGTAAAGACAGATATGCAGTTTTCTTCAATATTTAATTTTCTTACACGGCCTACTGCAATATCAAGTTTACCCGAAACTTCTGCAGGGCTTAATAAAGTTATTGAAGATTCTTTATTATTTGGAATTAATTTTACCCATTTATTCCCATCAGAGATTATTTTATTTATTTCTTCAATCGAAATATTTTTGTTAAGTTTAATTGTTAGAGCTTGAGAGTGCGATCTCATTGTGCCAATTCGAACGCATAAGCCATCAACCTTAATAGGGCTAAAGCTAGAGTTTAAAATCTTATTTGTTTCAGATTCTCCCTTCCATTCCTCACGACTTTGTCCATTTTTTAAATCTTCATCAATCCATGGAATTAAATTTCCAGCTAAGGAAACCTTAAAGTTTTTCTTTTGAAATTTTTCTGAGTTCATCAAAGCGAGCACCTTACTGTCAATATCAAGAATATTCGAATTTTTTTGAATTAGATCATCAGCAACTGAGGAATATATTTGCCCCATCTGAGAAAGCAACTCCCTCATATTGTTTGCACCGGCTCCACTTGCAGCTTGATAAGTCATTGAAGAAACCCACTCTACTAAGTCTTCTTTTAATAAACCATGAATCGCTAATAACATCAAAGATACAGTGCAATTTCCACCTACCCAATTTTTAATCCCTGCATCATATGCACTATCAATTGATGACTGATTAAGTGGGTCAAGAACAATTACTGAATTTTTATCCATCCGTAAAGTTGATGCAGCATCTACCCAATGCCCAGTCCACCCTATTGCTCTTAATTTAGAAAAAACTTTATCTGTATAATCCCCACCCTGACAAGTCATTACAATATCCATTTTAGACAATTCTTGGGGATCAAATGCATCGATTAACAATTTATTCTTAAAGTTAATTTTCCATTCAGGATTTTTTTGACCAGCTTGAGATGTTGAAAAAAAATATGAATCAAAATTATCAAAATCTAATTCGTCAATCATACGTTTAATTAAAACTGACCCGACCATTCCGCGCCACCCAATAAATCCAACTTTTTTCATATTAAACTTCTAACCTTTCAATAACTTTATCGCCCATTTCCTCACACCCAATTAGCTTAGTTCCTTCAGAAGATATATCTTCTGTTCGAAACCCTTCTTTTAGGACAAGTCTTACGGCATTTTCTATTAAATTAAATTTATGTTGATCATCAAATGTATATTTAAACATCATTGCCAGTGATAATATAGTAGCTAATGGATTGGCTTTATCTTGACCTGCTATGTCAGGTGCAGACCCATGGCTTGGCTCATACATGCCTTTATTATTTGCATCTAATGATGCAGAGGGCAACATGCCAATTGAGCCTGTTAACATTGAAGCTTGATCAGACAATATATCTCCAAATATGTTGCCTGTAACAATAACATCGAACTGTTTTGGATTTTTAACTAATTGCATGGCAGCATTATCAACGTACATATGAGATAACTCTACATCCGGATATTCTGTAGCAGTCTGAATGAAGATTTCTCTCCATAGTTCAGTAGTCTCCAAAACATTAGCCTTATCTACAGAGCATAACTTCTTTGATCTTTTTAAGGCAGTTTTAAATGCAATATGAGCAATTCTTTTAATTTCAGATTCGGAATATCTCATTGTATTAATACCCTCACGCTCATTTTGTTGGTTAGTAACTATGCCTCTTGGCTCACCAAAATAAATATCCCCTGTTAACTCTCTTACAATAAGTATGTCTAAGCCTGACACGACTTCAGCCTTTAAGCTTGAAGCATGAATCAGTTCAGAAAACATAATGGCGGGCCTTAAGTTTGCAAATAAATTTAAAGATTTCCGAATTCTAAGCAATCCTCTTTCAGGACGCATATCTCTGGGTAATTTGTCATATTTCCAGTGGCCCACAGCGCCAAGCAAAACAGCATCTGCGGCAAGTGCTAGGTCAAGAGTAGATTTAGGAAGAGGGTCTTTAAATGCTTCGAAACCAGCTCCACCGATAGGGGCATATTCTAAACTATTCTCGAAACCGAAAGCCTTTAATACTTTTACAGCTTGTTTAATAATTTCAGGGCCTATTCCATCCCCAGGTAAAACTGCAATTTTCATTTTAACTTTCTCCACCATTTAGCCATGGAAAACTTTCATGGTATTTTTTTTCAAAATTTTCAATATCAACTTTATTTTTTAAAGTTAATCCAATATCATCCAGGCCATCTAATAAACAAGCTTTCTTAAAGCCATCTACTTCAAAAGATGCAATTTCTGAATCATAATAAATTTTTTGTTTTTGCAGGTTAACTGTTATCTCATACCCAACTTTCAGCTCTACCTTAGTAAAGATTTGATCCATAGTCGCTTTATCCAAAATAATTGGAAGAATGCCGTTTTTAAAGCAATTTCCATAAAATATATCCGCAAAGCTTGATGCTATAACAACTTTGATTCCAAAATCAAGTAACGCCCAAGGGGCATGCTCTCTACTGGATCCACAACCAAAATTTTCTCTTGCAATCAATATTGAGCCATTTTTGTATCTCGGTATATTTAAAACAAAATCTGGATTAATTCTTCTCTTAGAGTTATCTTGTCCTGGCTCTCCATGATCAAGATAGCGCCATTCATCAAATAAATTAGGTCCAAAACCTGTCTTTTTAATAGACTTTAAGAATTGCTTTGGGATAATTGCATCTGTATCGACATTTGCCCTATCCAACGGGATAACAATTCCTTTATGTATATTCAAAGGGTCCATTAATTAAGCTCTCTAATATCAACGAATTTACCGTAAATTGCTGCTGCAGCTGCCATCTGAGGGCTCACCAAATGAGTCCTGCCTCCTTGCCCTTGCCTGCCCTCAAAATTTCTATTAGATGTGGATGCACATCTTTCCCCCGGTCCTAGTTTATCTGCGTTCATTGCTAAACACATTGAGCACCCTGGTTCACGCCATTCAAATCCAGCACTTTTAAAAACCTTATCTAATCCTTCTGACTCAGCCTGAAGCTTAACTAAACCTGAGCCTGGAACTACTAATGCTAATTTAATATTCTTTGCAATTTTTTTTGTTCCCACAATGCTTGCAGCTGCTCTTAAATCTTCAATTCTAGAGTTAGTACAAGAACCTATAAAAACTTTATCAATAGATATTTCATTAATTGGCGTCTCAGGCTTTAGGTTCATATATTTTAATGCTGCTTGATAACTGGAACTTATAGTTTTATCTGAAAAATCAACTGGATTTGGGACTTTACTAGTAATATTTACAACCATCTCAGGAGAAGTACCCCATGTAACTTTTGGCTCTATAAGGCTGCCATCAATTTCTATTTCAGAATCAAATTCTGTATCTTCATCGCTTACCAAATCTAACCAGTCTTTTTTAGCTTTTTCCCATAAATCACCCTTTGGTGCTAAAGGTTTATCTTGAATATATTCAATGGTTTTATTATCAACACCTATTAAGCCGACTCTAGAACCTGCTTCAATAGCCATGTTACATAATGTCATTCTTCCTTCCATGGATAATGACTGTATTGTCGTTCCTGTAAATTCAATTGCATGCCCTGTTCCCCCTGCAGTACCAATCTCACCTATTATTTCCAAAGCAACGTCTTTAGCTGTTACCCCATATTGAAGATCGCCATTTACAATAACTCGCATTGTTTTAAATTTGTTTACT
>Ga0209710_1000855_pt1 | contig 25462 bp, 32 predicted proteins | sample ArcticOcean_MG_C_5_FD_187436 | JGI IMG/M metagenome (GOLD analysis project Ga0209710, IMG submission 187436) | Marine microbial communities from western Arctic Ocean - ArcticOcean_MG_CB4_138 (SPAdes) (version 2) | ecosystem: Environmental > Aquatic > Marine > Oceanic | place: Arctic Ocean...
TCGCGCCAAATTGTTCCACGATTTTACCCTGTTTGGTAACAACAACCGCGCCAAAATCTGCAACCGTTTGCTTTTTTGTCGTTTCAGTGTCAACGATTAGATAATAATGTCTCATGCTTTTGCCTTTATTTGATTGTTCAATATTGTAGCATTTTTTGCGCGTATGTTCAACGATTTTGCCATTTCTAAAACGCCTAAATTGTCATCATAAAAAGTAGCGTTTCGAGTCCATCGCGCCAGTGGTATGTTCAGATCTGAAAAGAGCGCAAGCAATTTTGCTCTTTTCATTTCCGCATCTTTGCGAGTATCACCCAGTGCGCGAGATAGTACATAATCGGCCTGTAATCCAAGGTCAGCCAAAAATACCCTATCCCAGACACCTAGAACGCGAGCGGTGCAAATTATAACAGTATCGCCAGAGCGATAGTTATCACGCATTAAATCCGCCAACGGTAGCAGTTTATCCAGAGAGATATTTTCGCGGGTATTGTTTTTAATCCATCGCGGTAAATCAATATCCCCGTTTTCCAGAGTAGAATAGCGGTGACTGCTATCAATTACAGTCCCGTCTAAATCCCAGATTTTGAATTTTTGCATTGTGTTAGCTTCCTAAAATAGTGGTGATAAATCCGATAATGCTAATAATGTTCAGCAGTACCAAATTGTAAAGTTTCGCGCTAATAACTTGGATTGTCAAAAAAGACAATCCAAGTATTGCAAGTAGTGGTTCCATCGTAAAGGCAAAAATCACCATTACGATAGAGCCAAAATAACCCGAAAGGGTAGCAATAACCACTAGGCTATCGCGGCCAGCAAATTCGCCAAGCCTTGACCAGTAGCTTTCTCAAGCCCGACCAAATCAGACACGTCAGAATTGAGAGCTTGCGCAATCGCCTCGACAGTATCCGCCTTTGTAGGCATAGGCTTTTTCTTAGCAGGGGCAGGTTTAGAGATATATTCTATCCCTTCGCGCTTGCATTTTGCAATGATAGAGCGAACACCTCGTGACAGTTCAACCGCCAGCACTTGCGCTTTATCATAGTCAATCGGGGCAGCCGCAACCAATACCGCTACCATATCGTCAGTGTAGTTCACTGTTTTAGAGTCTGTCATAAAATCGTACCTTTTAAAAGTGTTGTCGTAAACAGCGTATGTGTCCCGATCCAACTAATGTATTATCTCAGAATTTCCCGTATAAGTCAATGGTAATATTACCATTTTTTGAGACTCTTTTCGGTTGTGTCCTCAACGCAACGGTGTCTATTGTCTCACAGAATAGACATAAACACAAGCCTTAAAAGTGTGTTTATTCACACTTTTTTCTCTTGCATTGGCAGCGAGACTATGGTAAAATCGGCGCGGTTGAGTATCCTCAACCGGAAAACAAAACAAACTCTTGACCGCGCCCCAAAATCGGCGCGGTCGCGCCAAAATTATGATAACATAATTCTGTAGGTCGCGCAACCTTTTTATTCATTTATTTTCATTTATTTTCGGTCTCTACCACCAGCCAAACGACAGGACGGCATACAGAATTGCGAACCGTAATTCTTAGGCTTGCGCCTGTGAAGCACCAGAAATCAGGATATAGTTTTTTTATCTCTCGGCCCCAAGTCAGCAGAGTCTGTATATACAGCTCGCCAGTGATGGGGCAGGTAGAATAACGAATAGGGCTGAAGGGTCTCATTATTTTTGGCCTCTGCGAAAAGTAGAAAGAACGGTGAGAAAGTCGCGTTGTTCCTGATTTGGTGGCATGAATGTTTCAGTAGGGTTGCAATCGTTGATTGTAATAATGCAGTCAAAATCAGGATATTGTTCTATCCTATCAGGAGTTGACCAGACCCTAGCAATGTCCCAGCCTAGTGTTCCAGTGTCAGGGCATTTTGTATATATTTCGTAGGCTTTAAGCATTTTATAGTACCTCAAGTAAGTTAATAGATAAAAACAAGGCCCAACCTATAACAATATAAAACTTTAGCATTTTTCTTTCCTTCTCTCAGTTGATGTAGCTATTATGCCATAGATATTCAGATAACGCAAGCGTTTTATTAGACTATGGTAATATTCACGTTATTGGAAATATGCGACCAGAAAACCCGATAGGGCTTGACACGACCGCTGGAGCGGCGCGGTCGCGCCAAAATTATTATACCAGCCTTTTCAATGCATTGCAACCTTTTTATTCATTTATTTTCGGTTGCAATGCATATTTATTTATGCTAGGCGGCAGAGGCAAAAACATACATTCGCCTCTCACCATCGTATAGATCACGACCCTTGACCCGAACCTCACGCAGATTTTTATTTACGTCCACATCATAGGCTTGGCCGTATTTAGTCTGAGCTAAAACCGTTAGGTCTTTAATCTGAGCCAGATCAAACCAAACTTTACGCCCGCCTCGCGATTGCGAATTACCAGCCTGTAGCATAATGCCCAACTTTTTTATAAGATAGCGGTATGCCTGAGCAGCGATGCCTTGACCAGTATAGCGATAGTCTAAGCGTGTCATGTTGATATGCCATGCTTTTGTAAAATCTTCTGATTTAGATAGCTGCATTTCTAACACGCGCTTTTTACGATCACGGGGCAAAGCATAGCGAACAATGCTAGGGTCGACAACCTCGACATATATCATATCCTCAAAGGTATAATACCATACCTGCTTTTTGCGAAATGACCCCAACAATATAGCATCATCATCGGGAGTGTAAAAACCCAGCTCAATCTTTCTATTCATTCGTATTCTATCCATCGTTAGTCCTCCCCGAACACTGAGGCCCACTCATCAGGCGTTATGCCTGTCATGATAAACTCACGCTCATCAGGAGAAAGGTTAGGCATAGCATTTTGAATAAGCTCACCCTCTTGCCATGTGGCAATTTGAACAGCAGTAACAGCTATATCCATAGTGCTAGTGTTACCAGTTAAACCGCTTTTCTTTTTAATAAGCATAATCTATCCTTCCCTTAGTTGATGTAGCTATTTCGTGCATTTTTCTTCCTCATAAGGGAAGGCATACGCGGATGCGTTTCTGACTTTCCCCAATCATGCTTTTTCCTATCTTCAAAACAGCATGAAACATAATTGCAAACTTCTTTAAAAGAAAGCAATCCTTTAGAGTAGTCCTCAAGGTATACCGCAATGTGCTTGAGGCCAAACGCGTTTAAATTATTCATTTTCCTTCCTTCCCTTAGTTGATGTAGCTATTATCTCATAGATATTCAGATAACGCAAGCGTTTTGTTAGACTAAGATAGTATAATAATTGTTTCCTTTATTCCAAAAAAGTATTGGACAAACCATAGCAGACTATGGTAAAATCGGCGCGTCTGAGCATCCGCGACCAGAAAACCCGCCAGGGCTTGACACGCCTGGTGGAGCGGCGCGGTCGCGCCAAAATTATTATACCAGCCTTTTCAATGCATTGCAACCTTTTTATTCATTTATTTTCGGTTGCAATGCATATTTATTTATGCTATCTATCTAACGCTGAGGTGGGATGATGTACCAACATTGAGTCGGGTATTGAATCGCATACCACCGACCGATGCGCTAACCTCATCCCGATATATCCACCATAGCTCATTAGCTACGTCTAGGTCATCGCGGGTCAGTTCAGCATCTGATAAGCCCTTATTGTATGAGTGAGCCGCACAGTATATTGTCCAGTAATAAACGCAAACGTGTTCGTTATCCATTTAGAAAACCCCCGAGAAAGCAAAGAATAATATAATAGAACCCCATAATAAAGGGAAGCCGATAATGCCGCATATAGATAGGCTAACAATAAGCCGTTCCACACCTGTAGCGCTTTTCCAGAAGTTTCGCATTATGCTGTCGCTCCATAAAACATGATAGCAGTCCACGCCACGGTTAAGACAACCACCCCAATAAAAGCTAACGGGAGTCTACGCACCAAGGTACGCACCAAGCCATAAACAAAGGAAACACAATACCGAATGATCGTGAGCAACCGCAGAACACACCACACAACGGTTGCGGCAAACAATGCGAATGCGCCAAAAATCAGTTTAAATAGTTTCATTTTATAGTACCTCAAGTAAGTTGATGACGAGAAACAATGTCCAGCCTATAATAATATAAATCTTTAGCATTATGCTACCCCTACAGTGAGCACAACCATGCATATTCCGAAAGCCGTTCCCAGTACAAAACCGCTGAGAATAGTTAGAACCACCTGTATATCGTCTCTGTTCATTTTTCTTTCCTTCTCTAAGTTGATGTAGCTATTATGCCATATTAAACAGTAGCAAGCAAGCCAAATAATACCACGCTCATAGCGATTGATATAACGAATCCTAGTGGGATAAGTAGCATTTCTTTTTTCATTTTTTCTTCCCTTCTCTAAGTTGATGTAGCTATTATAGCGCAGGTATCTGAATATGTCAAGCTTTTTCTTTGCTCGCATATTCAGGACGGCAAGCCTGTTCTAGAGATCTAGCTCTATTCCAACGCTCTAGCTCTTCCCCGTGTCGGGGTAGTAAGCCTTCTAAGTCGGCTCCTAATGCTTCAGCTTCTTCTAAACACATTTTTTCTTTCCTTCTCTAAGTTGATGTAGCTATTATCTCATAGATATTCAAATTTGTCAAGCCTTTTCTTAGATTAAAAAAGCATAAGCAGGGGGGGCGGTTATAAGACTTTGGTATATGCCGGTCGCGCAGGCTCCCCCGCACGTACGACTTTATAAAATACACGAAAATCATAAAAGGTGTTATACGAAAACACGCACAACCAGACACCCAACAGACCAACTCGAAAAAAAGTCTTGACAAATTTCCCCCGGTACAGTATAATTGGTAAAAATTAAGGAGGAAAAAAATGGCTTACGGATTTCAACAACTTGACGCTTCAGGCAACGTACTTGTAGATAGTAGTAAAGGTACGAGCCTAATACATCACGTTATAGTCGAGTTTGAGATAACTTTATGGCCTCTCAGCGGTGGCAATTGGACCAGACCCAGCAACAAACCTAACTCCGTCGATCTATACGTAATGGGTTGCACTAGTCAACCTGACTTTGAGGCCAACTATATCACCGTAAGAAATCACGGAAACGGAACAGACGACTGGGGTTGGCCTTCTTCCACAAGAGATAATACCTTTGGATTTCAACAGTATACTTCATCAAATAACCTTGGTAGAGTTAGGATGTACTGGAATGGCACGAATCTGAATTGGACAGGGTCTTATCAGGCCGACCTAGCCCAAGAAACACAAACCTGGAACATATATAGCGTAGGCAAAAATATAACAGCATAAGGAATACTAGATAATGACTTACGGAATACAGGTAGACGACTTCCAGGGAAGAACTATATTCAACAGCAACAACCCTGTTCAGATGGTTGTTAGAACTGGCCAACTCACCACCGCCCAGCAATTTGACTCGACCTATGGGCACGGTGGAGGAGGTGTTAGCGATGCTATAGTAATTCCAGATTATTGCTTTGGTCAAGCAAATGCTGTACAGCACGGCAGTGTTCAGATGGTAACTACAAAAGCCGCTCTTCCTGCTGCTCCATCGACCGCGCAAATTGGCTCTGGAGATTTAGGTGCTATGGTATACTACCCTCGTAGCCCAGCTGAAGTCTATGGAGGGCCCCCAACTGTGTTCGGGCCACTATTTTTTGAATATTCGTCTTTTTATAGCCCACCGACTACTACTGGCAGCGGTGGGGGCTTTCTCGATGTAGATTGTATCATTACTCCCTACAACGCCGGCCAACTCACTAGCTTAGTAAACAGAAAAGCTACTTGGTCCACCTGGCACACGGCTTACTTTTGGTGGCCTCACGTCTTCAACGTGATTAAATACAGTAACGTCACCTACAACTATAACTATGCATATACTGTATGGAAGATGAAAGCCGGAGTAAACTGTACGAGTGCCCGAGTTAATGTTACTAACAAGATAGCTGCTCAGCAGGAACGGATGTTCGAAGTAACCCCTGAGATTTGGGTTCGCCCAGCGAGCAACAACAACATTGCTCAGCCTCGGCATTTTGGCATGTTGACCGCTAACACCTACTGGAAACCCGATAAAATGTGGCCTGTTCAATATCAGGACGCTTTTATGAGGACACGCGGTTACGGCGGCATATATGACCCGGCTTACCCAGCCGTAGCGAATGTAAACAATGGAGTGTCTGACCGAGGCTCTTGGCAGTATGGCACATCACATTTTAACCGGTCGTTTCGGATATTTACTGATCAAAGGACGACCTGTGTTTGGGATTATAAAATTACTATGCCAGGCCCACACTGGGGCAAAATATCACCATTTACTAATGAAAAATATACAGACCCTAATAATAAAACTATGGCTGTAGAGGCTTACACTACTACCGGACAAAAATTCCATAGCAGTAGTCCCGGTGAACAACACATTCTATACTCTAGCTTAGCCCGTGCTGCTAAGGTGCTCGACGTGGTTACACGAAATCCTGAGACCGCTGCCCCTGGTAATTGGAAGACTCTTACGCTTAGAAATGTGAATGGTTTAGCACCGGGGGTCTATCAGATACAAAATGCTGGTAATACAAACTGGAACTACTTGTCCAATACTAGTGGTGTGAATTATTATCAAGGCTCAATTGTGCACACTCGCTATACCGGCAGTGGTACTGGTAAAGTATATGATTGGGGGCCGGTCAGCAACACTGGGCCTGTTGGGGCCTCTGGTAATATGCTTTGGGGAAACTCTAGCACCGGCCCTGCAAATTACCCTAATAAAAACTATTGTTTAATGAATCCAACAGCAAAAGGTACGACTAGCCAAAATGTTAGAGTTTATAATACTGTTTCGGCGGGCAATGGGGGCGCGTATCAACATTTCTTTACTAATATGTACAGATGGGAGGGAGCGTATAAAATTGGTGTTTATTGGCATATGTATCAATATACAGGTAGGTTTGGCAATGTTAGAGCAACACCTTTAGAATATTATACCGGTAGTGCAGCCGGAGCCAACCATCTCGGCATGTCAGGTTCTGGAGTATTATCAACTTATATCGGAAAACAACTATACGCAGTAGCAGATTTCGGAGAACCCGATACATTTACTTGGGACTTTGACAACTAATGGAGAACAAAAATGTCAGTATATAGAATCGTAGTAGACGAAGTAGGTATAATTATAGAACAGGGGCAGGTGGCTCCTTATCTTTTTAATGATGAAGGAGGTCTTGCTGTTTCTGAAGGAATCTTCGGAATAGACGAAAACGGAAACCGCGCTATTGAGTCAGACTCTCGTAGAGAGAGGTTTGAGGAATACTGGACAGGTAGTGAGTGGGCAGAAATACCTCCAAAAAGTCCGGAAGACACTAATTGGTCACAATGGAGAGGTTCAGAGGGCTGGGTAGAAAATCTAGAGCTAAAAGAACTACAGATAGTTGAGGCAGCAGAAGGAATTAGATATTTCAGAACAAACTCTCTTAACGATAGTGACTGGACACAATTACCAGATAATGCTCTTTCCGACTCAAAAAAGGCAGAGTGGGCCGCTTATAGACAGGAGCTACGAGACCTACCTACACAGTATGTTGGGGCTACCACATACGTAGACGTAATTCTGCCGGAAGAGCCCACATAGTATGTTGGAACCTCACAAAAATAAACCTTGACAACCTATCTCTATTTAAGTATAATCTGTAACATGGCAAAAGAATTAACTACAATATCCCCCGAAGGACTAGAGATAGCCAATAGCTACCTCCAGTATGGCAATATTCGTGGCGTGTGCGAATATCTTCAAGTATCAGAAACACAGGTAGTTGAAGTCCTTAATAAGCGTGAAGTTAAAAAGTATATTGATACAGTATACTTAGATATGGGCTACCGCAATAAAAATAATATCGGTTCCTTATTAGATGAGATGATTGCGTCTAAACTAGAAGAAGCTCAGGAAACTGGCGTATACTCTAGTAAAGACTTAGCAGACCTCTTGTTAATGGCGCACAAGATGCGCATGGATGAAATTAAAGCTCAGGCAGACTTGCTTAAAGCAGAAGGAAGCAATATCAAGAACCAAACGAATATACAGCTCAATGAGTCTGTACCTTTCGGACAAGGTAACTATGGTAAGCTTATGGAGAAATTACTCAATGGACCGGAGGGAGGATAACAAAGTATACATGGCCCAGTTTCTGGAAACGTCGAGACAGGTTGCTAACCTTGAGCGTGAATTCAATACACTAGAGGTTCAAAACGGAGAGCGATGGAAAACAACCTTTTCCAGGCTTGAGTATATCGAACAAGGCCTTCAACGCATAGACAGCAGATTATTGTCTATGGGTGGAATAATTATAGTATTCCTAGCAGGATTAGTGGTAACACTAACTACTCTAGGTCCGGTATAAGGAGAAAACTATGTATAATAGTAAAAAGAAAAAGCCAAAAGTAAAGCTACCTAAAAGAGGTCAAAGAGCTGCTGGAAACAAGCGTAGAAGGGGAAAGAAATAGTGGACATATATGAGAAGCGTGGTAGCTGGTGTTACAGAGATGCGGAAGGAAAACTTCACAAGTTTAATACTGAAGAAGAAGCATTAGAATCTTTAGCTATTAATGATGTATGCGACGATTGCGATTGCGATCCTTGCGAGTGTGAAGAGGAGTATTACGATGGCGACGAAGAGGAAGAAGGCGAAGAGTAGTAAGTTAAAGCGCGCTGGAGTATCAGGGTACAATAAACCCAAACGCACGCCCGGACATAAAAAGAAATCGCATATTGTTGTAGCCAAAGTTGGTACTAAGACTAAAACAATTCGTTTCGGACAACAAGGAGCCAGTACAGCAGGAAAACCCAAAGCTGGAGAATCCGAAGCAATGAAAGCAAAGCGTAGGTCTTTCAAAGCCCGTCACGCTAAGAATATTGCTAAAGGCAAAATGTCAGCAGCATATTGGGCAGATAAAGTTAAATGGTAGACCCAGATAGACATTTTCAAGGTGACTTTGACCGCAACGAGGTTGAGGTCGACCTTGATCGGTTTATGGCAATACTACATGAAAACTCAAAACTTAAAGACGAGATACGCGAACTTAAAGATGAATCTTCTATCAATCCTTGGCAGAAGTGGATACACGCAGCAAAGACTATAGACGCGTGGCGTATATTCCCACGCGCATTTATCAGTGTGTACATGGTTCTTCTCTACTACTCTACAATTTGGTTTATGGAACTCGATAAGCCTGAACTATCTCAAGCAGGGCTTATAAGTACTGTTGTAGGTGCTGGGGCAGCCTGGTTTGGTCTATACACTAGATCAACCGGTGATGGTGAATAACTAATAATAACAACAAGAAGAAATTTATGGCAATAGAAATAAGTCGTAGGGATATCGTCTCTACTGAAATAGCTGAGTTAGGGGCGGAGGCTAAGTTTATAAAGCTTCCAATAGACCCTTACTTAGCACTTCTAAAAGTTACACCCCTACCTTCACAGATAGCAATTATTAATGCAATTAATAACCCTAAGTACAGGTTTGTCTGTGCAGCTGTATCCCGGCGACAGGGAAAGACTTATATCGCTAATATTATTGGACAACTGGTATCCTTAGTACCAGGCTCTAACATTCTGATTATGTCCCCTAACTATGCTCTTTCTCAAATCTCTTTCGATTTACAAAGAACGTTAATTAAGCACTTTGATCTAGAAGTAACTAAGGACAATGCAAAAGATAAAGTCATAGAAATATCCAACGGCTCTACGGTAAGAATGGGTTCTGTAAACCAAGTTGACTCTTGTGTTGGTCGCTCTTACGATCTTATTATATTTGATGAAGCCGCACTAGCAGATGGCAAAGATGCTTTCAATGTAGCACTAAGACCCACACTAGATAAACCAAATTCAAAAGCGTTATTCATTTCCACGCCACGGGGTCGCAACAACTGGTTTTCCGAGTTTTTCTACAGAGGTTTCTCCGATGAGTTTCCCGAATGGGCCTCTATCAGAGCAACTTATAGGGATAACCCTCGTATGTCTGAAACAGATATATTAGAGGCGCGTAAGTCTATGTCGGAAGCAGAGTTCAAACAAGAGTATGAAGCTGATTTTAATACTTATGCAGGACAGATATGGAGTTTTGACTTTGAAAAGAACGTTAAAGACTTATCTCAGTTTGATACTAAAACGATGGACGTGTTCGCGGGGTTGGACGTAGGTTTCAAAGACCCCACCGCATTATGTATAATAGCGTATGATTGGGATACCCAACAATACTACTTAGTAGATGAATATCTTAATGCAGAGAGAACGACAGAACAACACGCAGTCGAAATACAGAAACTCATAGATAGGTGGAATGTAGACTATATTTACATTGACTCCGCAGCACAACAAACCCGGTTTGACCTTGCACAAAACTATGACATTACTACTATTAATGCAAAAAAGTCCGTACTAGATGGAATCGGACATGTCGCAGCTATCGTAGATAACGGCTTTCTGTTTGTCGATCAACAATGTAAACACTCTTTAGCATGCCTAGACTCTTATCAGTGGGACCCCAATCCCAATCTATTAAGGGAAAAACCGAAGCATGATATGGCTTCACACATGGCTGATGCAATTCGTTACGCGCTATACTCGTTTCAAACTGCGAATATATCCTTCTAGCGATACCTGGGCAAAAATAGTGTTTGACAAGCCAAGTTAAACTAGATATAATTCTTTTAATGAAAAATCAGGAACCAAGATGCCCAGGCTAAAACGAGATGTTGTAAAGTATGTCCGAGACAAGGCAAAGTCCAAGTATAAAAAAGGTTCGGCTTGTGAGATTTGTGGCGAGACAGAGCAGTTAGACTTTCACCATTTTTATAGTTTAACACCTTTACTAAACCAGTGGCTTAGTACCAACAAACATAATCCTGAGTATATACAAGCACTCAGAGATGACTTTATAGAAGAGCACCATGCTGAGCTGTATGACCATACAACTACTATATGTCATACTCATCACTTAAAGCTCCATTCAATTTACGGTAAAGATCCTTCGTTAGGTACTGCAAAGAAGCAGATGCGATGGGTACAGATTCAAAGGGAAAAACATGGCTTGGTATAGTAACATATTAGGTAGAACCGAAAAGTTGAATCCAGCCCAGCAATTTGACGTTGGACAAAAAGAGTCTTCCAGAGAACTCACTCTTAGCTATACGCGTGCATACGAAGAACTAGAAATAGTCAATCGTGGTGTAAATATGATAGTTGATGACTGTGCTGGTATTGCTACTCTTGTTAAGCCTGAGACTAAGACTAAAGGTGTTATCAAAGGTATCAAAAGAGTTAAGGTAGAGACACTACTTAACCGCGAACCAAACCCTTATCAGGATATTAACAGTTTCCGTCGAAACTTAATTACAGATTTCATTATTGATGGCAATATCTTTATTTATTTTGATGGTGCTCATATGTACCATCTACCTGCAGAAAAAGTTACTGTACATGCAGACGATAAGACTTATATATCTCACTACTCTTTAAATGATGTTGATTTTACTACTGAGGAGATCATCCATATTAAAGAGAACTCTTTCCACTCTATTTATAGAGGCGTTCCTCGACTAAGCCCTGCAGCGCGCACGATGAATCTTATTTCGTCTATGCGTAAGTTTCAAGATAACTTCTTTAAGAATGGTGCAGTTCCTGGTCTTGTACTTAAGACAGAGAATACCCTTTCTGATAAAATTAAAGAACGTATGATCTTATCCTGGCAGCAACGCTATAGCCCAGATGCTGGCGGAAGGCGCCCCCTAATTTTAGACGGTGGTATATCAGTAGATAGTATTTCAAATGTAAATTTTAAAGATTTGGATTTTCAACAAAGCATAGCCGACAATGAAAAAGTAATTTTGAAGGCACTCGGAATCCCTCCAATTCTTTTGGACTCTGGAAATAATGCCAATATTCGCCCAAATATGCGATTATATTATCTTGAGACTATACTTCCTATTGTTCGAAAAATCAATTTTGCAATGACTCGATTTTATGGTTTCGAGTGTGTTGAAGACCTTAGCGACATTCCGGCTTTACAGCCTGAGCTAAGTGATGCTTCCGCATATTATACTTCATTAGTAAATGGTGGTATTATCACTCCTGCGGAGGCTAGAGATAAACTAGGCTTCCCAGTTATAGAAGGTACTGAAGAAATCAGAGTTCCTGCAAATATAGCAGGATCCGCAGTCGACGCCAATGTAGGTGGTCGACCCGTTGAGGAAAACGAAGATGGCGAATAAAGTAAAAACTAGAAAAGCTCTAAAGCAATTAACAGACTTTTTTATAAAAGAAGGTAAAATTCTTGATGAAAATTCTTATATTGCGTTAAAGAGCCAACCAGTTCTTGGAGCTACTCTTAACTATATTTTTGGAGGTTATAGAGGTGCGATAGCTTCTCTAAGGGCTAGTCCACAATTTGGACCTCTTGTTAAACATTTAGATATACCAGAAGTAAAACCTACAGTTAAACCTGTAGAAACTAAAGCACCTGTTTGGTCAATGCCTGCTAATAAGCCTGCAGCGACTAAACCTGCTAAAGTTAAAGTGGAGAAGAAAGATGGATAAAATTTTTAGTCTTACTTCCACGTTTAAATCTGAGCAGGCCGACGACGGGTCTGTTGTGATTCGTGGAATGGCGAGCACCGCTGATTTTGATCGCGCAGGTGATACAATATCAGCAGAAGCTTGGCAGAAAGGTGGCTTGAAAAATTTCGAAAAAAACCCAATTATTCTATTTAATCATGACTATAATAGACCTATTGGTCGCGCTACGGGGATGAAAGCTGGTCCCAATGGTCTAGAGTTGGAATGCAAAATCAGTAAAAGTGCCCCTGGCAACGTAGCTGAGCTTGTTAAAGACGGTGTTCTTGGAGCCTTTTCTGTTGGTTTCAGAGTCAAGGATGCTGATTACATTAAAGAAACCGATGGACTAATGATTAAGGACGCTGAGTTGTTTGAGGTTTCGGTTGTTTCCGTACCCTGTAATCAAGAAGCTACTTTTTCGCTCGCGAAGTCTTTTGACTCAGTTGATGAGTACGAAGCCTTCAAAAAAACTTTCACTAATCGTGTAGATCTAGCCGGTCAGTCTCTGGCTAAGGACGAAGTTAATACTTCAAATGTAGCTAGGGATAACACACCGAAAAGCGTGGAGCAACCCTCCACAAATCAGGAGATCAAAATGGATAACCAAAACATCGACTTGGAAGCTTTTGCAAAGAAGGTAGCTGAAGATACAGCTGCAAAAATCGCAATGAAGCAAGCCGAGCAAAAAGCAGCTGAGAAAGCCGAAGCTGAAAAAGAGGCTTCTGTTCTTGAAGCACAAAACATTCGCGTTAAGACTGGTATTCAGTCAGGCGTAGAAGCTCTCATGTCAGACATGGAAGCAAAAATTAGCGCAAAAGACGCTGACATCGCTAAAATCTTAGCAGAGCACAAAGCAGACCTCGAAGAGAAGTCTACTGAAATTACTGCTATGCAAAACAGCAAGAAGTCCTTCTCAGGACGTGAGCAAGATCTTACTAAGTTTGGTAAGGAATTCCTTATGGCTTCTGTTCTTGGTAAAATTACTAAGAAAGGAATGAACGGAACTCAGTTCGGTCAAGACCTTCTGCAAAAACTTGGTGTTCAGTTCGAGGATAATGCAGGAACTTTAGATACTATTGTTTCTAATACTTTTGAAGAAGAAGTACGTCTGCAACAGAAAGTTGCTGGCCTGTTCCGTGAATTGCAAGTCAATTCTGGCGCTACAGTTCTTCCTTTGATGGATGACACTAACCTTGCTACTTTCGGCGCTGGCGGAATTGGTGATGGTATCCTTACAGAAGCAGCGGGAAGTGTAGCTAATGAGTTTCAGCTTCGTGAAGTTACTGCTCTTGCTAAGCGTTTGATCTCTGGTACTTTCATTGCTAATGATACCGATGAGCAGGTAGTAGTTACAATCCTTCCAATGATCTTGTCTGCTTTGGCCCGTGCTCACGCTCGTGCAATTGATAGCGCCTTCACTAAAGGTACTACCGCTATCCCTGGCCTAGTTGGCTCTGGAACTGACGGAACAAGTATGATGGCCGCTAACTCAGTTAGTGTACCTGCTACTGGTATGGTAATCAGTACTAGTATTGCATTGACGGCTGAGAAACTTATGAAAGCACGTGGTGAGATGGGCAAGTATGGTATTAACCCTGCTGATGTTGCTTACATCGTTAACACAGTTGAGTACTACAACTTGATCAATGATCCTGGCTTTCAAGATATCAGTGAAGTTGGTAGTGATTTGGCTGCTAAGGTTGTGGGTTCTGTAGGCGCTGTTTATGGTTCTCCGGTAGTTGTCAGTGATGCTTTCGAGCGTGGTGTTAACAAAACAGCTGCTGTTGCAGTTAACGTTAACAACTATGTTGTGCCTCGTCTGAAAGGTGTTTCAATCGAAACTGACTATGAAACAGCCAATCAGCGTACTGCTATTGTTGCTTCACAGTCTCTCGGTTTTACTGAGTTGTTTGCCGGTGCTGTTGGTAATCTGCCTTCGGTACGTATCGCGTACCACTCATCTTAATCGTAGAAGAGTAACTAAACTTGGGGGTTCGCCCCCAAGTTTTTACTAATGGACTTATAGCTTTATGGCAAATTTAATAACTTTAGACGAATACAAGATAGCCTCCAAAATCAACGGTCTTGGGGATGATTCTCGTATATCTAATTTAATCACAGCCGTGAGTGCATTAGTAAAAACTTATTGTAATAACACTATAGTAGACTATTATACTGCTAATAAGACAGAAACATTCAGCATTGACTTTGCATCAAGTTCGGTGCAACTAACAGAAAGTCCTGTTAATAGTATTGTAACAGTAAAAGAACGAACGGGAATCAGCAGTGCTTATGTCACTCTAGTTGCCGATAAAGACTACTATTTAGATACTGTAACAGATAGTATTTTTAGATCTAATTCTGGTACTCGATATAAAAACTTCCCACGGGGTCCCGGTGCCGTAGAAGTAGTATATAAAGCAGGTTGGGAAACATGTCCCGAAGACTTAAAACTAGCAGTAATTGATCTAGTTAAGTACTACTTTAAAGACGAGCATAAACAGCGACAGAATCTTGGAGGCGCTAGCATACAAAATGCCGCCAGCACTGTTGCATACCCAGATCATATAAAAAGAGTCTTAGACTTATATAAAAACTACTGATGAGTAAGCAACGCTTTGAAAAAGATTTTCAACTTCCGTTACTACGAAAGTTAGATAAGGAGGCTCGCAAGGCTGTACAAAGACAACGAGGTCAGCTTTTAATATTAGCTGATACTAAAGACTTAAGAAAAGTAATAGAACTTGTAGTTCCAGGCATAGAGATTAAAGAAGCAGACCTTTTAGCTGCTTTACAAGCAGGACAAAAGCACGCTAAAAAACTGCAGGAATCTTTCAAGTCTAGGAATAAAAGAAGGTTTAATGCTGTAGTAGCTAAGCTGCCCTCTATCGGACTTCCTTATACGTTAAATGAGGATATGTTTATAGTTACTAGTTTTTCTAAGTCTGTAAGTGTGGTTAAGGTTAGTATGCTTAAAGTTTTAGAAGATAGAAAAGTGTTGTCTAATGCTCAATCAAAAGATGTTTCCTCCAATCTTCATAAAGGTCATGGGGCAGAAGGAACAGCGGTATCTCAAGTGCAAATAGCATCTTCTGTTTCAGGTTTAGATGACAGCACTAAAAAGCTTTTATTGCACAATTTAGCTAGTAGTGCTTTCAAAGGAGATATTTCTAGTATAGAGTATAGAGAGATTAGTAGGTTAATAACTAAGTCTAGTCAAATAGTTACTAAAGCTGGTAAGCTGACTGCTGATTATGTTTCTGTAATTTCTTTTCAATCAGGAAAAGAGAATATAGCAGATTCTAAAGAAGAAAAAGCTTTAAAAACTGCTTATAGGTCTTTCTTAAAAGGCATAACACCTGAACTATTAAATATGGAAGGCTCTAGTTCTTTGAAGCAGAAAGCTAACAAAGTAGTTATTGCTAAGTTTAAAACGAGTAACAAAAATGTAAAAGTTAGTTCTAAAGCTTTGAGCCATAAGTTGTCTACTAAGACTTCTGTTACTACTAAGCCAAAGCTGAAAAAGGGCAAAGCAGTTATTACTCAACCTAGCAGCCCTCGAAAGAGTAAAAGAAAAACACAAGCATCCCCCGCAGGTAGTATGCTAGAGATGATAGGCATGATTAACAAAGAACTACCAAATACTGTAAGAAGAAATATGCAAGAACCTGCACTTGTTAATAGAACAGGCAGGTTTGCGGAATCAACCAGGGTGACAGATATAACGCAAACACCCAAAGGGCTTCCGAGTATTGGATACACATACCAACGAGACCCTTATCAAGTTTTTGAAGAAGGAAGCAGCGGTGCTTGGTCTAATGGGCAAAGAGACCCTCGCAAACTAATTGATAAATCTATTCGCGAGATCGCAGTCAAAATGGCTATAGGCAGATTCTACACTAGGAGAGTATAATGGCAGAAAGGGCATACACTACAAGACGCCTAGGTATATTAACCGCTATTGTAGAAAAGTTAAAAGATATAAATGGGCAAGGAGACTACTTAACTAACTTAAATGAGAATGTCTCTCCTCGATTAAAATTTTGGGATGAAGTAGAAGAATTTCCCGCAGTCCACCTAAACGCTGGTTCTGAAACACGCGAATATCAAGGTGGAGGTTATAAAGATAGGTTTCTATCAGTCACAATACGATGCTACGTACAGGACGAAGATTCTGTAAAAGCCTTAGACGAGCTCCTGGAAGATGTAGAAACTCTTTTAGAAGAGAACTCAAACTTAACGTACATAGACCGCAAAAATGTGGTTCAAAGTACACAACAAATCACAATCATCAGTATTGATACTGATGAAGGTGTACTTGAGCCTTTAGGTGTCGGAGAGATGCTAATAGAGGTTCGATACTAGAAAATACTGGCAAGAGCAAAAGCTCACGTCCATGTCTTTTCAAGATAACATAGGAGAATAACTATGGCTTTATTTTTTAGTCGCGAAACGAAAGTTTATATCGCATACTTAGCAGCAAATGGAACAGAGGATGCAGACGCAATATGGGAGATACCCGTTCTAGACGGTTTTTCATTTTCACAAGGTACAAACACAAGCGAAGTAGTACTTAACGAAATGTCTGGTGCAGCCAATTCTAGTCGTCGAGGACGTAAAATGTTCACAGACTCTTACGCACCGGCAGAGTGGAGTTTTTCTACTTATGCAAGACCTTTTAAATCAGCTGGAACAGGTGAAACTGGTGGTAGAGTAGACGATGCTCTTTTTCAACACTGTGTAGAAGAGCCTTTGTGGGCTATGCTTGCTACCAATGCTACGTATACCAACCCTGCTGCTAGTACTAATGCTGCTTGGTCAACAGGTATTACTGCAGATGGTACTGATATGGATATTACCTTTGCCAATTCAAACCTAACTGAGCTAGCAAAAGCGAATATATACTTTAAGACTGATACAACTGTTTATAAAATTGCAAATTGTGCTGTAAATGAAGCATCTATGGACTTTGATATTGATGGTATTACTACAATCAACTGGTCTGGAATGGGTACAATTATTAGTGAAGAAGCTTCAGCACCTGTTAGAACTAGGTATGAAGGAATTACTAGTACAACTAATTTTATTCGTAACCGCTTAACGCAGCTTACTGCAGTATCCACATCGCCTACATCTACTAATTATGGTTTAACGCTAACAGGTGGTAATGTTACTATTAGTAATAATATTTCATTCGTCACTCCAGAAACTATAGGAGTAGTTAACCAACCTTTAGAAGCAGTTACAGGTACGCGCACCGTTGGCGGAAGTTTTAGTTGTTATTTAGATAACACTGCTTTAGGAAGCATGGACTTGTTTGAAAATATTATTGAAGGAACTAGTACAATTACTAACTCTTTTACTCTTGGTTTTAAAGTCGGAGGTAGTTCAGGTACTCCTCGTATAGAACTTAATATGTCTCAATGTCACTTAGAAGTGCCCACGCACTCCATTGATGATATTATTGCTTTAGAGGTATCTTTCTCCGCTCTAGGAACAAATATTACAGCCGCGGACGAACTTACGGTCAAGTATATAGGTGCTTAAAAAAAGTTCTTGACATAGGAGGTCTTTTGGACTATACTATGGGATAGAAAAAAGCTAAAGGGCTCTTTTTGAGCCCTTTTTATTGCCCGGAGAATAATGGCTAATTTTAATTTTAACAAAGAGGCGCAAGTATACCTTTGTCCAGCCTTTGATATAGAACACGGGCTGACGCTTTCTGGAACTATAACACCTTTTGTTAATTTAGGCGATAATGCTCCTATGAGCGCCACTCCACGCTCACAAAAAGTAGTATTTGCAGGAGAGCTGATTCTTCCCTCTTCGTTTACGAATACAGAAGAAACCCTTTTTACCAAGGGTGGCACAAGTCAAGGAATGTGGATAGGTATTACTACTATCACGGGGATTAAGTATCTTCAATACCGTACTGGGCACGGAAGTGGCAGCTATCAGGCAACCACAAATGATCTAGTAGTTTTAAATAAGCCAATTTCAGAAATAGAAGAATTTGATGGAAAAGCGCACACAATTGCATGGGAAGCAGACCCCGATGCGGGCACCGCAAGTCTATGGATAGACAATAAACTTAAAGTACAAGGAGTCACTTTAGACGGTTCATCTTTAACCGGAGATAACTGGGCGGGTAGCGGTTCTGGAGGCTGGGGTTACAGCCCTCATACTAGCGAATACTGCCCAGGAAACCAAACAGGAATAGACAGGAATGTTGCATGGTCAGGAGCTATTCTTTCAGGTTTACGAATTTATAATAATCAGGAAAGTGCTTATAAAAATCAACCAATACTACTAGACGTAGGCCCTGATTTAAGCTTTACGCAAACTTTTACAGATAAGACATATCAGCAGAAAACGCTACACGAGCAGCATAAGATGCACGAAGCATCTAATATTAAAAAAGCTAACCCTGCTAATTTTGATATGACAGTACATATGATCACACAAGATAGTTTAGCTACTGTCTTAGATCTTTTAGTAGACTACAAAACAGATACTTATACTTTAAATACCTTTGATTTATATGTAAAATTACCAAACGATGTTTATAAGCTTGAAACGTGTGTTATAACTAATGGGACATTCATAATTGAGAAATTACAGAATCTTAAGTTGTCACTCTCAGGACAAGCAGCAAAGCTAACTAGAGGTAGGGAAATATTATTTCCTTTACCCACCCGAGGTACTAGAACCTACCAGATGACAAAAAGTCTTGGTATTACTATCAACGGTGCAGCTCTTAGCTCTTGTCTTTATAAGTGTTCCATTGAGTTACAAAATGACATAAAATGGATACCTTATGAAACTGTCAATGCAGCATTAGATGTAACTAATGCTAGCAATTCTATGTATCCTTCTCAATTTACTCTGGAAAAACGAATTCTTTCCGGTTCAATAGGACAGTATGTTACAGATACTTCAAATACTGACGTACAGACCTGGGACACAAATGTACCACTTGTAATAACGGCAGGAAATGGTTTGAGTTCTACGAGTTTTAGAGGTTTTAAATTCAATCTCGCAAACTGTAGCTTTACAAATAGGAACTCTGTAGGCGACGTATACACTCAAGCATATGACTGGAAAATGAACGACAACCCTACCGATCTCGGTAGTAAAATCACACTTAACTAAAATAAGGAATAATGATGGATTTAAAAACACTAATGGTCGATACCAAAGCAGTTTGGGTTGACTTTCCTGGACTACCAGGATTCGAAGTCGAGATAGCAAACTTGTCTCGTAAAGAACTGACAGGACTTCGTAAGAAGTGTACTACTACAAAGTTTGACCGCAAGACGCGTCAAGCAGTAGATACATTAGACGAAGATAAATTTGTAGTAGAATTTACTAAAGGAGTAGTTAAAAACTGGAAAGGTTTAACACTTACCCACTTAGAGACTTTGATTCTCATAGATATTGATGGACAAGACCCTGCGAAAGAATTAGAATATTCACTAGATAATGCCGAGGTTTTAGTAAGTTCTTCTTCTGAATTCGACGGTTGGCTCAATGAGGTAGTCTTTGATCTAGATAACTTTCGTAGCAAGCCAAAAGGAGGAGCTGTTGGAGCGCCTGGAAAGGTTCTTCAAAAATAGTGATTCTAAGATGACGCGAGAGCGTTATTTTAAGATGTGTGAACAGATGGAAAAGGAACCGGTTGAAGAAGAAATACCTCCTGATATAGAGGATTTTCCCGCCTTAGCCATTTTAGCACTAAACACTTTTAGTGCACTAGGTGACAGAGTTTATCCTGATATCGGATACATGGGAAAAGACTTTACAACGCTACCTTTTTATATAGAAATGCATGGAATAGAGGATACAGAACTATTTTTAGAGATTCTAACTTATTTAGAATCAAGGGCTATTAACCAATCTCAAGAACAATTAAAACGAGAAAGGGATAAGCTAAAGAGAAAGTAATAGTGGCAACAGATACAGTTACAGTTAAGTTTAAGGTTCTGGAAGACGGCAGTCTACAGGCTGTTGGTAAACATGCTGATAAAGCTGCTGCTGGCTTAAATAATGCTAGTAACTCTGCTGATCGCTATAATAAAGTAGCTAAAGGTGCGGCCGGTGCAACCTCTAATAGTACAAAAGCATTTTCTAAAATGTCTACAGGTATTACAGGCGGCCTTGTTCCTGCTTATGCAGTTCTAGCGGCTAATATATTCGCACTAACAGCAGCTTTCGGAGCTCTTAGACGTGCTGCCGCTACTCAACAACTAGAAGAAGGCTTGATCAGAGTAGGTAATGCTGCAGGTGCAAACCTTACCTATGTTGCTGAAAATATTCGAGATATTACAGGAGCAGCCATTTCGATGGAAGCTGCTATGTCGTCCACAGCCTTGGCTTTTAGCTCAGGCTTTTCCTCAACCCAACTAGAAGATTTAACTAAAGTAGCTAAAGGCGCTTCTCAAGCTCTCGGTAGAGATATGGAAGATGCACTTACAAGACTGGTAAAAGGTACTGCAAAATTAGAACCAGAAATTCTGGACGAATTGGGCATCATGGTGCGTCTTGATGATGCGGTAGATGCTTATGCAGTTACTATAGGTAAGACAGGTGACCAGCTTACTCAGTTTGAACGACGACAAGCATTTCTAAATGCAACTACAGAACAAGGTTTGAAAAAATTCGGGGATATTGCAGAAACTTTAGACCCCAATGCGTATGACCAGCTTGCTGCAGCTTTTACTAACCTCTCTAAAACTGGTTTAAATCTTATCAATACTGTACTAACTCCTTTAGTGTCTTTTTTAGGTGCTAACCCCACAGCTTTAACGGGTGTACTGTTCTTATTTGGCTCCACAATATTAAAAACCATACTACCTGCTATTGGTCAAATGTCTGAGTCTTTTTCGAGATCTGCTACCGCAGCAGGAGCTACTGCCAAAAAAGCATCTAAAGTTGTAAGTAAGGCGTATACAGACGCTGCGACTAAAGTTAGTAAGGAATTGACAATAATTCCTAAAGGTATTCAGAATCTTACTACTAAAATTAAGTCTGGTACTTTAAGTATTAACGAGCAGGCAAAAGTATTAAAAAGTTTAAAGGCTTCGGAAGCAATAAGAGTTAAACAAACTGCGGCAGGATTAGGGGAGGTTAAAAAAGCTAGACAAGACAATCTTGACATAATTCGAAAACAAATTGTAGCAGTACAAAAACTTCAAGAAGCCGAAAAAACAAAATCAGTAATAACAAATAAGGTGTTTATAGCTGCAGGTCGAAGTAGGTCTTCTACAATAACATCTGCGGCTCTGAACCGTATGGAAGCAGCAAATGGTGTTTTAGCTAAGTTTAGAGTGGCTCTTACAGGCACAGCTCTTCAAATGAAAACAGTAGGAAGAGTGAATGGAAGCCTGTGGGCTAAAGTTGTAATAGGGGCTACAGCCGCTAGAGGTGCTGTAGTTTTGTTTGGTACAGCACTACTAAATGCCATACCTGTAATCGGTCAAGTACTATTTGTAGCTTCTTTACTAATACCCGTATTTAAGAAACTTTTCGGAGATAGTGAACTTGAAAAAACACTTACCGGCATTACAGATTCATTTGAGAGTTTTGTATCTATTTCAGACCAATTAGAGGATACTTTAAAAAAGACAGACTCGAAGGCAGACGCTTTTGTAGCTACTTTAAAGGCTAAAGTAGGCATAATTGACCAACTAATAGACGGATGGAAAAAGTATACAGCGGCAGTAAGAGAAGCAAGTAGAGAGGATAGAATAAAAGCTCAAGAGGATTTAGACGCAGCAAACCGAGCAAAAAGAGAGAGTGAAACCAAGTCGGGGCAGGGCGGAGTAAATTCAGGAGCCTTGGGTGCAGGTCGTGGTACTGCCACACTAGATGCCAGGGGTAAAGCTTTTGATAGCGCCGTGACAGGAGCAGAATCGAAAGTAGATTCCTTGAACACAGGTATCGAGGAATTAAACAAAGCTGCTGCTAAAATATTTATACAAGACGCTTTAGCTTCAATGAATGCAATGGCACCAAAGCTTAAAAAAGAGTTAACACCTCAGATAGCACTACTGACAAAAGAACTGAAGCTACTAGAGGAGGATAGCTATAGATTTAAGACTAATACTGGCTTTCAAGAATTTTTCGACGGCTTCATGGGAAATAATAAATCTATCATAGAGTCTATCATGGGTGCTCAAACTGTTATGGCAGATTTTCAAGCTTCGGTTAATAAACTTGGAGCAAGAAAAAGTACACCGTATGACCCTATTATTGAGAATCTCAAGTTATTATCAATAGAATTTAATAATGCAGCTGCTGCAGGAGGCCAAGCTATTCAGGCCTTCAAAAATAATGCCATAGGTTTTCAAGACACTATAGACGCAATGAGATCAGTTCTGCCTGACACACTGCCAGGGGGCTTGCCAAAATCTCTACTCGGTGACGCAGGGGTACTGATGCTCAGCGTTAAACAACTTGAAAAAAGCCGCGATACTCTAATCACTGCTAAGGCACTAATTAAACAGCAGCAGATAGAGTTTAAAAAATTAAATGCAATATCAAAAGATAACCCTCTAATTATGCAAAGAGCTCTAGATATGCATAATCAGATAGTAGACTCTAGAAAAAATGCTGTGCAAGAAGAAATTAATCTTATAGACCTATCTGGTATAAGCGTTCTAGATCAAGAAAAACTATTGCAATTACAGCAAGAGCTTAAGGCTATTGAAGCAGAAAGGCTTGGAACTGCACAAATAGCTGCCTCTGTGAAAGTTGCTGACGTTAAACAGCAAATGCTTATAAATACATTAGTAAATAAAGAGCTCAACTCTAGAAAAGCTATGTTAGCTGCGAGTATAGCACTACAACAAAATGCTCTTAAGCGAAAAGCTGCAACAAATAGGTTCGATACCTCTTCACAGGACGAAATGAAATCGTTCAATGAAAATAAACAAGCCCGCCTGGATATGATAACACAGGAAACTAAAGCAAAGGTAGAAACTATCAAATTACAGTGGGATTTACTAGGCGCACAACTGGCTTTGGAGAAAGCAAAAGCAGCAAGGACAGGCGCAAGTGCCGAAGAGTTAAAGATTTTTGAAAAACTAGCAGGCTTGCAGGAACAAGCACGAAATGGAGCGACTGCAGCCGCAATAACTACAGGAGTTGTTGCTAAGGACAATATAGAAACTGAAGGAGTTGTTAAAAGCAGAGCAACTCTAGATGCCAGCACTTCCAATAGTGGCTCGCAAGGCGAGCGTATATCCGGTTTGTTTGGAGCTGGAGGAGCACTTGACCCAGACCAAGAATTGTCCAGTATAGGAGACAAGGTAGCAGGTACTATAAATGCACTACAGCCTATGATGGATTTGATGGGGCCTGAAGGTTTACTACTTAATGCTGTAACAAGCGGAGCCGCTGCTGCAACGGGTGCCTGGAGCACTGCATTTGAAATAATTGGTGATAGCGCTGCTTCTGGAGGAGATAGACTTGCTGCAGGCCTGGAAGCCTCTTCAGCAACCATAGGAGCTATAAGCAGCATGTTAGCAGCAAATAGTCAACAGAAAATTACAAGTATTGACCAAGAAATTGCTGCAGAACAAAAACGTGATGGAAAATCTGCAGCAAGTTTAGCTAAGCTTTCCGCTTTAGATAAGAAGAAAGAGAAAGAAAAGAAGAAAGCTTTTGAAATAAACAAAAAAGCACAAATGGCTCAAACAATACTATCAACGGCTTCTGCAGTTATACAAAGTATTGCAAATGCTGGCGGTCTTCCTTTTGGTATTGCTACGGGTGCAGCTATGGCTGCAGTGGGTGCGGCACAACTTGCTATAATTGCCGGCACGTCGTATCAAGGAGGAGGAAGTGCAGGAGGATCAACACCTACCGCCCCTTCTACATTAGAGGTAGGCTCACGAAGTAATACTGTAGACTTAGCGAATGCTAATAATGCTGGAGGAGAGCTGGCATACGCACGAGGAGATTCAGGAATCGGTACAGGTATGGACGACTTTAAACCCACCTCAGCATTCTCTGGATATAAAGGTCGTGCTGCAGGAGGCTACCTGGTTGGTGAGCAAGGTCCAGAAGTATTTATGCCAGAAACTGCCGGAAATATTATACCTTCTGGAAAAGAAACAGGTGGAATGACGAACGTAAACTTCTCAATTAGTGCAGTAGATGCATCAGGTGTAGAAGACTTATTAATGAATCAGAGAGGTAATATAATCGCAATGTTACGAGAGGCCGCAAACGAACATGGACAAATGTTCTTAGAAGGCGTACAGGATAAATCATACTAATGGCAGACTTTGACATATTTCAGAATGTTTTACCAGACCCCAATAATACGTTTGTAGAGGCTGGAGGCTCCCTCAACTCCAGTGGTACCGTTGTCAACACTGGAGTTTATGGACCTGGATATGCTTCTGTGAAGCTAGCTTCTGAGCAGCCACTTCTAAATACTCGTACTAATTCTGGAAGGCTGATAAGTAGGTCTTTGTCGGGGCATAAATGGAATATAGATATTTCTTACAATCCTATGACTCGCGAGGAGTTTGAGCCTGTAAATTCTTTTATAATGCAACAAAAAGGAAGTTTACAACCCTTTTTTGTTTCATTGCCTCAATATAGAGTACCTCGTGACCCTACTTTTGCAGCCTATGCAGCTTCAAATCAGTTTACCGCCGCGAGCACGGCAACCAACGGGATAGCAGGTCAAACAACTATAATAGTATCACGACCAGGTTATAGCTCAAGTGCGAATGGCACGGCAAAGCCGGGAGATATTTTTACCATAACAGACGGAGGGGATGTTCGACACACAAAAGTATATCAAATAACTCGAGTAGAAGTTGATGGTACTCACCTTTCAGGTGCAGCTTCCCCTAC
>Ga0209710_1000861_pt1 | contig 25326 bp, 25 predicted proteins | sample ArcticOcean_MG_C_5_FD_187436 | JGI IMG/M metagenome (GOLD analysis project Ga0209710, IMG submission 187436) | Marine microbial communities from western Arctic Ocean - ArcticOcean_MG_CB4_138 (SPAdes) (version 2) | ecosystem: Environmental > Aquatic > Marine > Oceanic | place: Arctic Ocean...
TCTGAAGAAATTAAATCTGCTTTTCAAAGGCGTGTTGATATGAGTAAATTTTCTACAGTTATTGTTGGTGGTGAGTAGTAAAAAAAGTACAGTTAAAATTATTGGAGGCTCATGGAAAAGAAAAAATATTTTTTTTCATGATTCTGATGGTTTAAGACCCACTTTAAACAGAGTAAGAGAAACTTTATTTAATTGGTTAGGTCAGGATTTGTCGGGAAAGAGTTGCTTAGATTTATTTTCTGGAAGTGGTATTTTAGGTTTTGAATCATTATCTCGAAAAGCTCAATCATGTACATTAATTGATAATAACACTCCAACTACTTCAGGACTTATTGATAATAAAAATCACTTAAATGCAAAGAATGCATTAGTAGTTAATTCAACAGCAGAAATATTCTTAAAAAATAATCATGAGCTTTTTGATATTATTTTTGTTGATCCTCCATTCGCTAGCTTTGATGTATACCCACTTTTGATTGAACTTAAAAATCACTTAAATCCCAAAGGGATTATATATCTTGAAATGAACGAGCAATATTCTAGCAATGAATTTAAAATTTTAAAAAATTCTAAGGCTGGGAAGGTATACTTTTATTTATTAACATTAAATATTTAGATTTTATGAATGCAATATACCCAGGAACTTTCGACCCTTTAACATTAGGCCATGAAGAAATTATTAATAGAGCTGCAAAACTATTCGATAATTTATTAGTTGCAGTTGCTGTGAGTTCCTCGAAACTCACAATGTTTGATTTACAGGATAGATTAAAATTAGTTAGATTAATTACAAGTCGACATTCCAACGTAAAAGTTATGCCTTTTGAGGGCTTAACTGTAAATTTTGCGAATGCTAACAATATTGATTTAATTATAAGAGGTGCCCGAAATTCCTCCGATTTTAATTATGAGTCACAAATTGCACAAATGAATAGCACTCTGGATCAAACCGTAGACAGTATTTTTTTTATTGCATCAGATTCTTTCAAGTCAATAACTTCTTCTTTAGTCCGAGAGGTAATTAACTTAAATGGCGATTATTCAAAATTTGTATCAACAGATGTTGCTAATTATCTTCAAGAATTAAGGAGTTAGTTGATGGAATATAATATCCATAGATTTATTAACCCAGGTTTTTTAACATACAAGCTTACCGAAGATGAAATGAATTTTGTATTTAAGAGGATAGAAGAAGCTAATGGCGGTAAAGTGATTAATAGTAGATTAGCTGGAAATATATCGACCTCTTATGATATGGGGTTGCATGATCTCGACCCAATTTTAAATATAGTTTTACCACTTAGCCGTGAATACGAAAATCAATTTGGTAAACCATATACAGAAATGGTTTCTGGGAAGTCGACTTCTACTATAAGCCTTGATGATTGGTGGGTAAATTACCAATATCAAAATGAATTTAATCCTGCGCATGCCCATAGTGGAATATACAGTTGGGTAATTTGGATTAAAATTCCTACAGAATACGAAGATCAAAAAATGCTCCCAATAGCATTAAATAGTAATTCGTCTACGCAGATTTCAAACTTTAGTTTTTTCTTTACGAATGCATTAGGATCAGTAACTGAACACACTATAAAAATGGGAAAAGCATCAGAAGGAATAATAGCATTCTTCCCAGCTCAATTTAAACATTGCGTATATCCGTTTTATAATTGTGATGAACCAAGAATATCTGTAGCTGGAAATATTAGTATGCACACTAAATAACCAAAGCAAAATAATTTTATAAGGTGATTTTAAAAATGAGAATATTACATACTATGCTCAGAGTTAACGATCTAAAAGAATCAATTGATTTTTATAAAAATATTTTTAGTATGAAAGTTTTGCGTCAGAATGATTATCCCGATGGAAAATTTTCACTTGCCTTTATGGGCTATGGTGATGAAAAATCAGATACAGTTATTGAGTTAACACACAATTGGGATACTGATAATTATAATCATGGAGATGCATTTGGCCATGTTGCTATCGAAGTTGATGATGTTTATAAAGCTTGTGAAGATATTAAGATTAAAGGCGGTAAGGTTATTAGAGAAGCTGGCCCAATGATGGGGGCAAAATTACTACTAGCTTTTATTGAAGACCCTAATGGCTATAAAATTGAGTTAATTCAAAAAGGTACGTTCTAATTATTCAAAAAAATCTTTAACTTTATCAAGCCAAGTTTTAGATCTAGGACTATGCTTATCGCTGTCAGCTTGATTCATTCGCTCTAATTCTTCTAAAATATTTTTCTGTTTCTCTGTTAGCTTGACTGGTGTTTCAACTATAACATGACAGTGGAGGTCACCAACCTGGCTTTCTCGGACTGGCTTAATACCTTTGCCTTTTAATCGGAATGCAGCACCTGTCTGTGTTTCGGCTGGAATTTTAATTTTAGCATTTCCATCAAGTGTAGGTATTTCTAATTCACCACCGAGTGCAGCAGTTGAAAAACTAATAGGCATTTCACAATGTAAATTTGCACCGTCGCGCTCAAAAATTTGATGCTCTTTTACGCTAATAACTACATAGAGATCTCCAGTAGGGCCACCATTAGTGCCAGCTTCTCCTTCACCAGACAATCTAATACGATCTCCGTCATCAACTCCAACAGGTATTTTAACTGATAATGTCTTGGTTTCTTTTACGTGACCTGAACCACCACAATTAGAACAAGGGTCCTTAATTTTCGTTCCTACACCATTACAATGAGGACATTCTTGTTGAACTGAAAAGAAACCTTGCTGCATCCTTACTTGCCCTTGTCCATGGCAAGTTGCGCATTCAATTGGTGTAGATCCTTTTTTTGCGCCTGAGCCATTACAGGGGTTACATGCAACCATTACGGGAATTTTTATTTGATTTTCTGTTCCTTTAGCTGCTTGCTCAAGCGATATCTCCATATTAAATCTAAGATCAGCACCTCGAGAAATATTAGACCTTCCATTCGATCTTCCACCACCAAATATATCACCAAATATATCACCGAAAGCGTCACCGAAATCACCTGCACCTGCACCTGCACCTGCACCCATAGCCTGATCAATTCCAGCGTGCCCATATTGATCATACATAGATTTTTTTTGAGGATCAGATAAAATATCATAAGCTTTTTTTACCTCCTTAAAAGCTTCTGTGGATTCTGGATTTCCATCATTCCGATCTGGGTGATGCTTCATTGCAAGTTTTTTATAAGATTTTTTAATTTCAACATCTGAAGCTTGTTGATTTAAACCTAGAATATCGTAGTAATCTTTTTTATCGGCCATAAGGGGGTAAAGGTAGAGGTAATTTTTATTACCTCTACTATATATAATTATTTATAAAATTTTTATTTTTTCTTATCGTCTTTCTTTACTTCTTCGAATTCAGCATCAACAACCTCTGCATCAACTGTTTTCTCCTTATTTTTATTACCTTTTTTTGGTTGTGCTTGAGATGCTTGCTGGTCCGCATGTATTTTTTCACCAAGCTTTTGAGATGCTTCAGCTAGTATTTTGTTTTTAGCTTCAATATCATCTTTATTATCCGATTTTAAAGACTCTTCAAGGTCGTTAATAGCTTTCTCTATTTTTTCTTTCTCATCTTTTTTTACTTTATCAGGGTGGTCAGCCATCGTTTTTTTAACTGAATGAATCATGCCTTCAGAAAGATTTTTAGCGTCAACCAACTCTCGCAATTTTTTATCTTCTTCAGCGTGCAGTTCAGCATCATCTTCCATTTTTTTTATTTCTTCTTCACTAAGACCACCACTGGATTTAATAACGATTTTATTTTCCTTGCCAGTAGCTTTATCTTTAGCATTGACATGTAAGATTCCATTTGCATCAAGATCAAATGTAACCTCTATTTGAGGAGTTCCTCTTGCTGCTGCTGGAATCTCATTTAAATTAAATTGGCCTAAACTTTTATTTCCTGCAGCCATTTCTCTTTCACCTTGAAAGACGTTGATTGTTACCGCACTTTGGTTGTCTTCGGCAGTTGAAAATGTTTGAGATTCTTTTGTTGGAATAGTAGTATTTTTTTTGATTAACTTTGTCATAACACCACCCATTGTCTCAATTCCTAGACTTAGAGGGGTAACATCTAATAATAAGACATCCTTTACATCCCCTTGAAGAACTCCGCCTTGAACAGCTGCACCAACTGCAACTGCTTCATCAGGGTTCACATCTTTTCTTGGTTCAACTCCAAATATCTCTTGGACTTTTTCTTGAACTTTTGGCATTCTTGTTTGACCGCCAACAAGTATTACATCAGCAATTTCATTCGACGCCCCAGAATCTTTTATAGCTGTTTTACATGGCGCGATGGTTCTCTCTATAAGGTCTTCAACTAAAGACTCAAGTTTTGCCCTGGTTAATTTAACAACCAAATGTTTTGGCCCAGAAGCATCTGCAGTCAAATAAGGTAAATTAACTTCTGTCTGAGTACTACTCGATAGCTCAATCTTGGCTTTTTCTGCAGCTTCTTTTAGTCTTTGTTTAACAAGTACGTCCTTGCTTATGTCAACACCATTTTCTTTCTTAAATTCTTCTGCAAGGAAATCAATAATTCTATTATCAAAATCTTCACCACCTAAAAAGGTATCCCCGTTTGTTGATAGAACCTCAAACTGATGTTCACCATCTACACTTGATATCTCAATGATGGATACATCAAAGGTACCGCCTCCTAAATCGTAAACTGCAATTTTTCTATCACCTTCTTTTTTATCTAAACCAAAAGCCAATGCAGCTGCAGTTGGTTCATTAATAATTCTTTTAACTTCTAGGCCAGCAATCCTGCCAGCATCTTTTGTAGCTTGTCTTTGGCTGTCATTAAAATATGCAGGGACTGTAATAACTGCATCTGTAACTTCTTCACCTAAATAATCTTCTGCTGTTTTCTTCATCTTTCTCAAAATTTCTGCAGAGATTTGTGGCGGAGCCATTTTTTCACCCTTTATTTCAACCCAAGCATCTCCGTTATCTGCTTTTGAAATCTTATATGGCATTAGGCCTATATCTTTTTGAACCTCATCTTCATCAAACTTTCTACCAATTAAGCGTTTAACTGCATACACAGTATTTTCAGGGTTTGTAACAGCCTGTCTTTTCGCAGGAGCACCAACAAGTGATTCGCCATCATCTTGGTAAGCAACAATTGAAGGTGTTGTTCTAGTTCCTTCAGTATTCTCTATCACCTTGGGCTTGCCATTCTCCATAACAGAAACACATGAGTTTGTTGTTCCTAAATCAATTCCAATAGTTTTTGCCATATTCTATATTCCTTAATAAATTAAATTCTCTATTGTCTAAATAGGGGCGCTTGAATAAATTTCAAGCTTTTTTTTCTTTTTCCTTTGAAACTGATACTAATGCAGGCCTTAAAACTCTTCCATTTAATGCGTAACCTTTTTGGAAGACAGAGAGAATTTTATTTGGCTCATCATCTGAATCTAACATTGTCATTGCCTGGTGAAAATTAGGATTAAATGTTTCACCTATAGGGTTGAATTCTTCAATATTAAATTTTTCAAATATAGTAGATAGCTGTTTTGCAGTTAACTCAACACCATCCTTGTAGCTTTCTAATGTTGCATTCTTAATGGCTAAAGCTGCATCAAGACTATCTTTAACAAGCAGTATCTCCTGACTAAAGCCTTCAATTGCATATTTTCTTGTTTTTTCTGCTTCTTCTAACGCTCTTTTTCTATTATTTTCTGTCTCCGCTTGGCCGTATAATATTTGAGCTTCAAGAGCTGAAATTTTTTCAATCTGGCTAGCTAAAGCTTTTTCTATATCTTTAGATTTAGTTTCCACCTTTTTTTTCTTGGGTTTAATTTTATCTATCATATCTATTTAATATTTAAAGTTTAAGTTAGAAATAATATGGAGACTGTTAGAATAATTTCAAGGCTATTTTTTAAATTTATTCAATTCACTACGATATTTGACTTATTTACATCATTTCATTGATAATAGATGGTTAAAATAAAAAACAAATACTATTAAAATATTATGAAGCAATCAATTATTGAAATAACAGAACGCATCAAAGAAAAGAGCAGGCCAACAAGGATTGCTTATCTTGAAAGAGTTTCTTTAATGAAAAAAAGAGATAGAGGAAGCGATCGTTTAGGCTGTGCTAATGTGGCTCATGCAATTGCAGCACTCCCTAAGGATGATAAATTCAAAATAGTGGCAGAAAGAACACCAAATCTTGCTATTGTGACAGCCTATAATGACATGCTGTCAGCGCATAAGCCATATGAAAGTTACCCTCAAATTATAAGGCAAGCAGCAGCTAATTTTGGAGCAACTGCACAAGTTGCTGGCGGTGTACCTGCGATGTGTGATGGAGTTACACAAGGCGAGCCAGGAATGGAATTAAGTCTTTTCTCAAGAGATAATATTGCTATGGGTGCTGCAATTGGCTTATCTCATGATGTGTTTGATGGTGCCATAATGCTAGGAATTTGCGATAAAATTGTCCCTGGTTTGCTGATTGGCGCTTTACATTTTGGACATCTACCCACTATTTTTATACCAGCGGGACCAATGTCCACTGGCATTGATAATACATCTAAGTCAAAAGTTAGAGAGCAGTATGCCCAAGGAAAAATAGGGAGAGAAGAATTATTAGATTCAGAGTCAGCAGCTTATCATGGAGAAGGTACTTGCACTTTTTACGGCACTGCTAATAGCAATCAAATGCTTATGGAGGCAATGGGTTTACACGTGCCAGGAGCAGCATTCGTTCACCCTTATGACGGCATTCGTAAAGAACTTACTATTGAAGCAGTTAGATTAATAGTAGAAAATATTACAAATAAACAAACAATTTCTATAGGTGAATTGGTAGACGAAAGGGTTATCATTAATGCAATGTCAGCTCTTCTTGCAACTGGGGGCTCAACTAACCATCTTATCCATTGGGTTGCTATTGCTAGAGCTGCTGGAATTATAATTGATTGGTCTGATTTTCATGATTTAGCTAAATCAGTTCCTCTTTTAGCAAGCGTATATCCAAATGGAAAAGCTGATGTAAACGAATTTCAAAAAGCTGGTGGACCAGCTTTTATTATTAGAGAATTAATTCAAGGCGGCTGCATGTACCCAGATGTAATTACTTCAAGTTTTGGTGGTTTAGCAGAGTATGCTAAGCAACCAATTCTAGCAAATGAAAAACTTTCCTGGAACGATCTGCCAAAAACAAGTGGGGATGAGTCCGTTGTTAGAACCTTTGATAACCCATTTGATGAATCAGGCGGCTTGAGATTGCTAAAAGGTAATATAGGGCGATCGGTAATTAAGATTTCTGCAGTGCCTAAAAACAAGCAAATTATCGAAGCTCCTGCCTTAGTTTTTAATAGCCAAGATGAATTATTGATGGCTTTTGATGAAGAAAAGTTAGATCAAGATTTTATTGCAGTAATTCGCTTTCAAGGACCAAAAGCTAATGGCATGCCAGAACTTCATAAACTTACTCCACCATTATCTGTAATTCAGAATAAAGGGTTTAAGGTTGCGATTTTAACTGATGGGAGAATGAGTGGGGCATCAGGATCAATTCCTGCAGCCATTCATATGAGCCCAGAAGCTGAGGCTGGAGGGTTTATCGCAAAAATTAGAGAAGGGGACATTATTAGACTGAATGCTGTAGTTGGCTCATTAAATGTGCTTGTTGATGACGCAGAATGGGAGAAAAGAGAGACAGTAAAAATGACTGAAGAGCAAAAACTAAATAATGGACATGGTATTGGTAGAGAGCTTTTTGGGAATATGAGAAAAAATGTTTTATCAGCAGAAGAAGGTGCAATAACTTGGATCAATTAAAACCTTAAGAGAGAAATATGAAAACTATTGAATTAGTAAAATATGGCCCCGTAATTCCAGTAATTGTAATAGAAAATATTGAAGATGCTGTACCGATGGCTGAAGCATTGTTAGCTGGCGGAGTAAAAGTGTTAGAAATTACGTTGAGAACAAAATGCGCTTTAAAGGCAATTGAAATGATTTCTAACAAAGTACCAGATGCTATTGTTGGAGCAGGAACTTTGAGGACAAAATCTGATGCAACGAATGCAAAGCTTGCTGGTAGTCAGTTTGCTGTTAGTCCAGGATATACAAATGAAATGGGTTCAATATGTAAAGAGATAGAGCTTCCTCTGCTTCCAGGAGTTTCAAGTGGGAGTGAGGTTATGATTGCTAATAATGATGGCTTTTCTTTTTTAAAACTGTTCCCCGCTGTTGCTGTAGGTGGTATAAATTTATTAAAAGGTTTTTCTGGACCATTTTCTGATATTCAGTTTTGCCCCACAGGTGGAATAACTATTGAATCTGCACCAGACTTTTTAGCATTAACTAATGTGCCAGTATGTGGAGGTACCTGGCTTACTCCAAGAGGATTAATCGAAGAGAAAAATTGGTCGGCGATCACAAAGCTTGCCAAGCAAGCATGTTCGATCTAATTTCTCAACTATGAATTTAAGTAAATATAAAACAATTATTTTTGATTGTGACGGAGTTATTCTAAATTCAAATTTTCAAAAAATAGAAGCTTACAGGAATGCCGCCATAAATTATGGAGCAAGTAAAATTCAAGCCGAAGAGCTTGTTGCCTACCATGTAAAGCTGACTGGTATTTCACGCTATATAAAATTTAAATATTTCCTTAAAGAAATTATGCATGAAGAGGTTACAGATTCCTCTATGAAAATTTTAGTTGATAATCTAAACGAAGAGGTGATTAATCTACTAAAAGATTGTGAGGTTGCAAGCGGAATAGAAAGACTTAAAATTCAAACTCAAAAATCTACATGGATGGTAGCTTCGGGAGGTGATCAAGAGGAATTAAGATTCCTTTTTAAGGAAAAAAAAATTACCTCTTATTTTGAAGGGGGTATTTTCGGAAGCCCTTCTTCAAAACATGAAATTGTAGAGAGCAAACTAAAGCAGGAAAACTTTTTACCCGTATTATTTCTTGGAGACTCTTTGTACGATATTCAGACAGCTCAAAAATATAGCTTAGATTTTATTTTTGTTTATGGCTGGACAGACCTTAGGGGCTGGAAAAATATATGCGAGGAAAATAAATTAACTTACATTGAAAAAATTCAAGACCTTGCTTAACTCATTTTTTTTATAATTTTAGTTGTACTTTTACCTTTTACAACAGGTATTAGGCTAACTTTTCCACCCCATTTTTTTATTTCTTTTGCACCCACTACATTTTTTATTTTGTAATCATTTCCCTTAAACAACACATCTGGTTTAATTGATTTAATCAAGCTTAGTGGAGTAGCTTCATCAAATAAAATAACGTTACCAACTGATTCCAGAGCACAGAGTACTAAGGCTCTATCTGCTTCACCAATAATTGGCCTATTCGTACCTTTAATTTTTCTCACTGAACTATCGCTATTAAGAGCAACGATTAATAGATCAACTTGTTCTTTGGCTTTCGCTAAATAGGTTACATGGCCGGCATGGAGAATATCAAAACACCCATTAGTAAAACCAATAATTATTTTTTCTTGATTATTTTTATTGGTATTATTTTTTCTTAACGTTGCAACCTCGTTTATTAAATCCTCTTTGTTACCAGTAACTTTTTTTATAGTGTTAATACTTATTAGTGAGTGAAGTTCTATTAATAATTCATTCCTTTCGATGGCCATAGTTCCAATTTTTCTAATCACAATTCCTGCAGCTAAATTAGCTAGCTCAAAACTATCCTTAAGAGGTAGATTTCCAATTATGCAGGCCGTTAATGTTGCAATAACAGTATCTCCAGCACCTGAGACATCAAATACCTGCTCAGAGGTTCTTGTTGGGAATTCCTCAACTTTATTAGTTGTTATATGTTTTATTCCAAGCTCACCTTGAGTCATAGCAATATAATTAAAATTATATTTTTTAATTAATTTTTTTAGTGATGAATCAAGAAATTTTTCATCTTTATCAGTTAGATTTGCTAGTAAGTAAGCTTCTTTTTTATTGGGAGTAATTGCCGTTGCGCCTCGATATTTTTCTAGCTCTTTTCCTTTTGGGTCAACAAGCAAAGGTATATTTTTTTTGTTTGCCGCTTGAATAATTTTTTTTAAGGCTAGAGCTGAAAGAAAGCCTTTCTCATAGTCAGAAATAATTATTGCACTCGGACTATTTGAGATAAGTTTTAGAATTTTTTTTAATTCAATTTCACTTGGCCCAGTTGATAATTCTTCATAATCAAGCCTAACCATTTGCTGTTGCCCACCCATAATCCTAGTTTTCGTAGTAGTTGACCCTTTTTTCTTTATGAGATTTTTGGTGGATATGCCATTTTCTTTAAATAAATCTTTTAGGACTTCCGCACTATAATCATTACCAATTTCTCCAACTATAAATGTATTAATTCCTAAATTTGAAAGATTAAGAGCTACATTACCTGCACCTCCAATTTTGTAAATATTGTCATTTACATTCACAATAGGTACAGGAGCTTCAGGAGATAATCTTTCAACATTACCAATAATGTAATGGTCCAGCATAATGTCGCCAATTACTAAACCCCATTTATCTTTAGTATTAAATCCATTACTAACAATATCAATAATATTATTTTTCAAAACTAAGCATACCTATCTGAAGTAAGAAGATAATTTTGCATGTAATCATTTACGCCTTCTTTTAAGTTCTTAAATTTTAAGTTTAAACCTTCAGCTTTTATTTTATCAAGATTAGCTTCAGTATAGTATTGATATTTACCTTTTAAATCATCTGGCATATTGATATATTTAATATCAGATTCGTCACCTTCTGTGTTTACAATTACAGCCTTAGCTAAATCATTAAATGATTGCGCAACCCCTGTTCCACAATTAAATAGCCCTGAAATATGAATATTTTTTAAAAAATAGATAACATATTCAACTGCATCTTTTACATAGATAAAATCTCTTAATTGCATTCCATCTTTATAATCCTGATTCTCACTCTTAAATAACCTTATTTCCTTTTCTTTTTTAAATTGTTGAAATGCGTGGAAAACAACACTAGCCATTCTATTTTTATGGTATTCATTTGGACCATAAACATTGAAGAATTTCAAGCCACACCATTGCGGTGGGGTAGGCTGATTTGAGTTAACCTGAGAATAAATCCATTGATCAAAAAAATGTTTTGAATATCCGTAAGCATTTAGTGGGCTTAATTTTGATAAGAAATTTTCATTATCATCGTAACCATTTTCTCCATTACCATAAGTGGCTGCCGAGCTCGCATAAATAAAGGGTACTTTATTTGCTGAACACCAGCTCCATAACATCTGACTATAACGAATATTTGAAATTAATAATTTATTAAAATTTGATTCCGTAGTAGCGCTAATAGCCCCCATATGAATGACAGCAGTAATTTTTTTATTAGTTTTTAAAAATTTTGGAAGATCATTTTTATCAATAAAATCAATAAATTTTCTTTTGGCAATATTTTTTTCTTGATCTTGGGAAGTTAGCTCATCAAAAATAACAAATTGATTTTCATTAAGAATTGTATTGAGATGCCAAGCAATAATACTTCCAATCATTCCTGCACCACCAGTAAGAATTATCATAGGCTTTTCTTATTTAAACTTTTCAGCTTGTTTTTTCGTTAAGTTTGATGACTTTTGCTCTTTTGCTATTGACCAATTCGGGTCGAGCCAACCTTGAAGGTTTGAGCCTGAAATAATACCCATTGCTTCAATCCAATTAGGATCACTGTTTAATGCAGGAATGTACTTATAATTTTTTCCTCCATTATTAATGAATATAGCTTTTCCTTCCATATTTATTTCTTCAAGTGTTTCAAGGCAATCACTTGAAAATCCTGGGCATATAATATGTATATTATTTATTTTTTGTTTACCAAGAGTTGCAATAACCTCTGAAAAGTATGGTTTAAGCCATTCAGCTTTACCAAATCTAGACTGAAAGCAGATTTGATATTCGGCATCTTTTAATTTTAAAGCTTCTGCTAATAGGCGGCCAGTTTTGTGGCATTCACAATGATAGGGGTCACCTTGGTATAAAGATTTTTTTGGTATGCCATGAAAGCTCATTATCAATTTTGAAGGCTTACCATTTTTTTTCCAATAATTTAAGACCGATACTTTTAATGCATTTATGTAAGCTGGGTGATCATGGTAATGACGAATTGTTCTAATTTCTGGAACATTTCTTGTCTTCAATAATAATCTCCATAAACTATCCATTGCAGAGGCAGAAGATGAGGCTGCATATTGTGGGTAAAGTGGGAATAGAAGTATTTTTGTGCAGTTTTTGTCTCTTAGCTCATTAAAAGCTTTTTGCATTGAAGGTTTCCCGTAGCTCATACCTAAAGAAACTTCTATAGGCTGTTTGTAATTTTTCTCCAAGTATTTTTTCAATAGTTTTGATTGGGCTTGTGCATTTACTAAAAGAGGAGAGCCTTTAGTTGTCCATATCTGACTATATTTTTTTGCCGAAGATGCTGGCCTAAAAACTAATATAATAAAATGTAAAATCCAACACCAAATAAACCTTGGAATTTCTACAACTCTTCTATCCATAAGGAATTGCCCAAGGTATTTTCTTACTGCTCCAGTTTTTGGCTCTTCTGGAGTGCCTAAATTTGCAAGAATGATTCCAATTTTAGGGGAGTCTCCGTGTTTGTAAATAGGCTCTTGATTATAATAACTCATATAAATTTACTACTTAATTGAATTGCTCAACAGTTTAGCAGTGATATCAACAATCGGAATAACTCTTTCATATGCCATCCTTGTTGGACCAATAACTCCAAGCATTCCAAGAATTTCTCCATCAGCTTCATAAGGGGCAGTAATAACACTACATTCATCAAGTGCTTGATAGCCGGATTCTTCGCCAATAAAAATTTGTATACCATCAGCCCGATGACTCTTTTCTAGCAACTGGAGTAGGGCTGATTTTTTTTCAAAAATCTCAACAATTTTTCTTACACTAGAAACATTTTGAGAGAGTTCCGATGTTTCTAGTAGATTTTTTTGTCCCGACATAATTAAGTTATCATTTTGATTAACATCGCTAGAAGTTTCAATCGCTGCATTCATAAGTGTTACCATTTCAGCCTTCATAGTTTTCAATTCACCCACTAACTTACTTTTGACTTGCTCAATACCAAAGCCTGCATAATGTTGATTAAAAAAGTTTGAAGCCTCTAAGAGGCTTTGTTTAGTGTAATCATTTTCTGTATATAGCACTCTATTCTGAACGCCACCATCATCTGTAACAATGATTACCAAAATTCTATTTTTAGATAATTCAAGAAATTCAATGTGTTTAAAAGAAACTTTACTAGCACGGGGTATTAAAACAACCCCTGCAAATTTTGTTAAGTGAGATAGCGTATCTGCTACAGAATTTATTAAATGCTTACTATCAGAAACAATTAATTGGTCTTTGAGCTTTGATATTTCTAGTTCATCCAGCGATTTGATTGTTACTAAGCTATCAACAAAAAATCTATATCCTTTTTGAGTTGGAACACGACCTGCAGATGTGTGTGGACTTATAATAAAGCCAGCATCTTCAAGGTCTTTCATAATATTTCTTATTGATGCTGGACTAAGGTCTAAATTTGATGCAGTTGCTAGTGTTTTGGACCCAACAGGTTGCCCGTCACCAATGTGGTGACTTATTAAAGCTTTTAAGAGAGTCTGGGCTCTTTTATCTAAATCCATGAATTTATAATTAATTCGTTAATTAATTTCGTTAATGCATTAAAATACATTTATTACATATTTTACTGTCTCAACCTTAACAAAGCTAGTTTAAAAATATAATGGTAATAAAATTTAAAAAAATTGCGATCATTGGAAAATATCCTTCTTTAGAAGAGACTAAAGATATCCATAATCAGCTCATACAACTAATAACTTATTTGAGTAAAAAAAATATTGATTTAGTTATTGAAGAGAAAACACAAAAACAAATTAAATTAAATAAATTTAAATCTCTACCACTCAATGAGATTGGCAAACAAGTCGATATAGCAATCGTTGTTGGTGGGGATGGGACAATGCTTGGAGTTGCAAGAACATTAGTAGACACTGCGATTCCTTTGATAGGAGTTAACCAAGGGCGTTTTGGATTTTTAGCTGATTTAAATATAGATAGCATGTTTTCAAGTATTGATAATATTTTAGATGGCTCTTATATTCAAGATAATAGAATGTTAATTGAAACAACAGTTATAAGAAATAATAAAACAATTTTTGAGTCGTTTGCGCTAAATGACATAGTTATCAGAAGTGGTTTAAGGCTTATTGAATTGGAGGTAATTATTGATGGAAGATTTGTCCATACACAAAGATCTGATGGGTTAATTGTTAGTACGCCAACTGGCACAACAGCTTATGCGCTTTCTGCTGGTGGACCAATCCTTCATCCAAATTTGGATGCTATTACTATTGTTCCGATTAGTCCTCATACATTAAGTAACCGACCTATTGCCGTTAGTGGAGATAGTAATATATTAATTAAAATAGTTAATATGGATGAGGCTTATGCCAGTATTGATGGACAAATTCAAATACCTTTAGACAAAAAAGACACTATAAGTATCAAAAAAGCCAAACAATATATTTCAATACTCCACCCAAAAGATTATTGTTATTTTGAGATGCTTAGAAATAAATTAAATTGGGGGTAAGAACGATAAATGCTTGAAAATCTTTCAATTAAAAATTTTGTTATTGTTGATCACTTAGATTTAAACTTTAAGGGCGGGTTCTCTGCTTTAACTGGTGAAACTGGTGCAGGCAAGTCTATTCTTATTGGGGCGCTTTCATTAGCTCTTGGTCAAAGAGGAGATAGTGGTGTAGTTAGACATAATACTGATAAATCAGATATTTCAGCTACATTCAATATTCAAGATAATGGATACGCACAAGCATGGCTAAAACAGAATGAAATTGAACCTGAGGAAAACAACCTTTTCCTAAGGAGAGTTATATATCAGGATGGAAAATCGAAAGGCTTTATTAATGGCATACCGTCAACTATCAGCCAATTAAGATCAATAGGAGAGTTGCTTATTGATATTTATAGTCAAAACTCACATCATTCATTGTTGAAAAACTCTTCACAAAGAGATATTTTAGATAATTATTCAGGTTTAAATGCCCAAGTATTAGAAATCAAAGAGCTGTATGAGAATTGGAGTAAGTTATTTGTAGAAAATGAAAATTTTAAAAAGAATAAAGAATCTTACGCTGAAGAAATAAGAGAGCTTGAGGAAAAAAATAAACAGTTTAAGGCCTTAGATTTTTCTTTTTCTTCCTGGCAAGATTTACAAGTCAATCATAAGATACTTTCTAATAGCTCGGAATTAATTAATGGTATTCAAGAATGTGTTTCTAAGCTAGACAATGATGACTCCTCTTTGTTTAATCAAATTACCCAAACACAAATCACTCTGTCAAATTTATCAAATCTAGATGGTCGACTTGAAAATCAATTGAATATTATTAATACTATTTCCTTGGAAACAATTGAACTTATTAGAGAGTTAAATCATTATTTGCATGCATTGGACATGGATGAAGAGTTGAAGAATGAAGTTGAATCTAAAATTAAGAATACATTTGAATTTTGTCGTAAATATCGCATAAAACCTGAAGAGCTTGATTCTTTGAGTGAGGATTGGCAAGCTCGATATGACTTATTATCTAAACTAATACACGAAGAAGGAATCACAGAGGCGCTAAATGAAGCAAAATATCGTTATGATAATGCTGCTTTAAAGTTAACTCAAAATCGTGAAGAATCAGCTTTAGAACTTAATAAGATAATTACAGATAAGCTTAATGATTTGTCTTTCACACATGGGAAATTTGAGGTTAACTTAAAATCAATCGAACCTAGTACAAATGGAAATGAGCAAGTTGAATTTTTAATTTCAACTTATCTTAATGCAGAACCTAAACCGATACAGAAAGTAGCATCAGGTGGTGAGTTGTCTAGAATTAGTTTGGCAATAAGAGTAGCTTCGATTAAAAAAGCTAATGTTCCTGTAATGATTTTTGATGAGGTTGATGTTGGAATTGGTGGGGGGGTTGCGGAAGTGGTTGGAAAATTATTAAAAGATTTAGCTGATAATTCTCGACATCAGATTTTTGCTATTACGCACTTACCTCAAGTCGCTGCACAATCTTTAAATCACTTCAAGGTTTCAAAGAAACAAATTAATGGTGAGACAGTAAGCCAAATAAAATTACTTGATAAAAGTGGTCGAGTTGAAGAACTGGCCAGAATGTTAGGAGGGGTTGATATAACCGATGCGACTATAGAGCACGCCAAAGAGTTACTTAGCTAGCCCATGACATTTTGCAATATTTTCTGCCCCACTTAATTTGCAAGCACAGGACTTGTTATTGCAATCTGCATAGATATATAAAGCATGCTCAATAATAGTAAATCCATTTTTTTCGGCAATCATATTTTGTCTTTTTTCAATTTCATCATCACAAAATTCTTTGATAAATCCACACTGAAGACATACAATATGGTCATGATGGTCTTTCTCATTAAGCTCAAATACGGCCTTATCACTTTCAAAATGATGGCGAATCAATATGCCTGATTGTTCAAATTGTGTTAAAACCCTATAAATAGTTGCTAATCCAACTTCTTCATCTGTTTTTAACATTATCTTAAAGATGTCTTCAGCAGATAAATGCTTGTCTCTGTTATTTTCGAATATATTAAGTACTTTTAGTCTTGGCAGAGTAGCTTTAAGACCTGTTTTTTTTAGATCATGATGCTCTTTCATAACCATATAACTCCAAAATTAATTTAACGTAATATCAATCATGTTATATTATGAGGCTATGCAAATAAAGACATATTTTCGCAATTATTTTCTATTTTTTTTGTTGCTCAATCTGATATCTTGCTCATCAACAGACTTACTTCCCACTATTCCTTCTAGCTTACCTAAAGTTTATAAGATCGATATTCAGCAAGGCAATGAAATAACTTCTGAGATGGTGATGAAGCTTAAGCCTGAAATGACAAAATCTCAAGTTCGCTTTGCACTTGGAACTCCATTGATTCAAGATACTTTTCACCAGGACAGATGGGATTATGTATATGGAATGAGAATTAATGATGTTTTGATTGAGTCCAGGCATCTTGTTTTAAATTTTGTAGATGAGAAATTAAAAAACATAAATGGCAAAGTTATCCCAAACGCTGATGACACAAAACAGGATAGTGGCATAGAAAAAAACAACAAAAATCTTCAACTTAATGACAAAAAAGGTAATAATGAGATAGAAATCACTGATGAAGAAGTAAAACCTTCTCAACCAGTGAAGCTACCACCATTAATTGAGGGTGCAGAATTATCGCCAGACAAAAAGCCCCTAAAACCTGTTGATACCTCCGAGTCAATTAACGAGGCGATCAAACAAGATATTGTCAATTCTCTCCCAGAAAAAGATGATCCCGGTTATTTCGATCTTTTATTAGAAAAAATAGGATTTTAAAATATGAAAAACCCATTGAAAATAGTTATTGTAGGAGCCTCTGGAAAAATGGGGCAAGTTTTAATTAAGGAAATTTCAAATGACCCTGAGTTATTATTAACTGGAGCAATTGATCAATCATCCTCCACCGATCTAGGGAGAGATGCTGGAGCATTATTTGGAATTAAAACTAACGTTATAATTAGCGATGATTTTAAGTCGATAATAAAAAAAGGGGATTATGTAATAGATTTTACTAGGCCTGAGGCGTCAATGGCCTATCTTGCAACATGTATTGAAAATAATATTAAATATATTCTTGGAACGACTGGTTTTTCAGATGAAGAAAAAGTAAAAATTTCTCTGGCATCCAAACAAATCCCAATCTGCTTTGCTCCTAATATGAGTGTAGGAATCAATTTATTAGTTTCATTGGTCGAATCGGCCACTAAAGTTCTTTATAAAGATTACGATATGGAAATCATTGAGTCACATCATAGTGATAAAATTGATGCACCTTCAGGAACGGCTCTGAGGTTAGGAGAGGCTGTTGCAAAAGCTGCAAATTTAAACCTAAAAGAGAATGGTGTTTTTCATCGAGAGGGTAAAATGAATAAGCGTAAAAATAATGAGATTGGTTTTTCAACTATTAGAGCTGGGGATATTGTTGGCGATCATACTGTCTTATATGCTGGAGATGGGGAACGAATTGAGTTAACACATAAAGCAGGAAGCAGATCTACCTTTGCAATAGGTGCAATTAAGGCAGTTAAATTTCTAACAAATCATTCTATTGGTCTTTTTGACATGATGGATGTCTTAAATTTAAAAAAATAACAAATATTTTCATATTTTAAATTGTAGTAAGGTGTCGAATGATTTATAATTCAAACAACGGGCGGACCTAAAACCACCCGTTTGTTTTATCTAATAGATTATTTTACCTTGGAGGGTTTTCTTGTCGTCTAAATTGCCGGCCATATTAGCGCTTGCAGACGGAACAAAGTTTCGAGGTACTTCCATTGGTATTAAAGGATCTGTTGTTGGCGAAGTAGTTTTTAATACCTCAATGACTGGCTACCAAGAAATACTTACCGATCCTTCCTACACAGAACAAATTATTACTTTCACTTATCCTCATATTGGAAATACAGGTATCAATCTTGATGACTTGGAATCAAATAAAGTATGTGCAAAAGGTTTAATTATTCGTGACCTACCTATTGCTTATTCAAACTTTAGAGCAATCATGTCCCTAACGGACTACCTCAAAGAGCAAAAAATTGTAGGGATAGCAGGAATTGATACAAGAGCATTAACTCAGCATTTAAGGGTTAATGGAGCTCAGTCTGGCTGCATTATGACTGGGACTATTAATGAGACAGAGGCTATTAAAAAAGCAAAATCCTTTAAAGGAATTGCTGGAATGGATCTTGCTAGTGTTGTTTCAACCTCAAAAAAATACATATCTAAAGAGGGTGAATGGGATCTGGGACTTGGCTATCAAAAAGTATCGAAGTTTAAATATCATGTGGTTGCTTATGACTTTGGGATAAAAAAAAATATCTTAAGAATGCTAAACTCAAGGGGGTGTAAAGTAACTGTAGTGCCAGCAAAATTATCTGCAAAAGAAGTTCTAGCTTTAAAGCCTGATGGCGTATTTTTATCAAATGGCCCTGGAGATCCTGAGCCATGTGATTATGCTATTAATAATATTAAAATTATTATGGAAAAGAAATTACCGTTGTTTGGCATTTGCTTAGGACATCAATTATTAGCATTAGCAAGCGGTGCTAAAACATCAAAAATGAAATTTGGGCATCATGGCGCTAATCACCCTGTACAAGATATAAAAACTGGAAGAGTATTTATTACAAGTCAAAATCATGGTTTTACCGTTGACCTATCTTCCCTCCCTAGTATTCTGCTGGCTACCCATGTTTCATTATTTGACAAAACACTTCAAGGAATTAGTCGTATTGATGTTCCAGCATTTGGCTTTCAGGGACATCCTGAAGCCAGCCCAGGGCCTTCAGAGATGGATTATTTATTCGACCAATTTATTAAAATGATGATTAAAGGAAATAGATAAGTGGTCAAACGGACTGATATAAAATCAATTCTTATTATTGGCGCAGGACCAATTATTATTGGACAGGCATGCGAGTTTGATTATTCTGGCGCTCAAGCATGTAAAGCGTTAATGGAGGAGGGCTATCGAGTAATTTTGGTAAACTCAAATCCAGCAACAATTATGACAGATCCTGATATTGCTCATAAAACCTATATTGAACCAATTCAATGGGAAATCGTAAGTAAAATAATATCAAAAGAAAGACCAGATGCTCTTTTACCAACAATGGGAGGGCAAACCGCACTTAATTGTGCTTTAGATTTAGACAAGCATGGGGTATTAAAAAAATATAATGTGGAGCTAATTGGAGCTTCAAAAAAAGCAATTGATAAAGCTGAAGATAGACAAAAATTTAAAGAGGCAATGAATAAAATAGGCCTAGCATCAGCTCACTCATTAATAGCTCATAGCTTAGAAGAAGCAGTTCAGGTTCAAGCAAACATTGGCTATCCTGCGATTATTCGACCTTCTTTTACTATGGGAGGAAGTGGAGGTGGAATTGCTTACAACCAGGAAGAGTTTTTAGATATTTGTAAAAGAGGATTAGATGCCTCTCCTACTAATGAGTTATTAATTGAAGAATCACTTTTAGGTTGGAAAGAGTTTGAAATGGAAGTTGTAAGAGACACAAAAGATAATTGTATTATTATTTGCTCAATTGAGAATTTAGACCCAATGGGGGTTCATACCGGAGACTCGATAACAGTTGCACCTGCCCAAACACTAACGGATAAAGAGTACCAGCTAATGAGAACCGCATCGATTAATGTTTTAAGGGAGGTCGGGGTTGAAACAGGAGGGTCAAATGTTCAATTTGCAATTAATCCTGATGATGGTCGTATGGTAGTTATAGAAATGAATCCAAGAGTATCCAGGTCTTCAGCTTTGGCATCAAAAGCTACAGGTTTTCCAATCGCTAAAATTGCAGCTAAATTAGCGGTTGGCTTTACACTTGATGAGTTAAGTAATGATATAACAGGAGGTCTTACTCCTGCATCATTTGAGCCATCAATTGATTATGTTGTAACTAAAGTTCCAAGATTTGCTTTTGAAAAATTTCCACAAGCAGATTGTAAGCTAACAACTCAAATGAAATCTGTTGGCGAGGTTATGGCGATTGGAAGAACATTCCAAGAATCCTTCCAAAAAGCATTAAGGGGTCTTGAAATTGATGTAGATGGATTATGCGAGCAATCAATAGATAAAGATGAAATTATTAAGGAGTTGAGGGAGCCAGGTCCAAATCGATTATGGTTTTTGGGTGATGCTTTTAGGGTGGGCTTGTCTATTGAAGAAATATTTCAACATTCGAAGATAGACCCATGGTTTCTTTATCAAATTAAAGATTTAGTTGAAACAGAAGAAACAATTAAAAAAATGACTATTAAGTCACTTAATTCGGAAATACTTTTTGGTATAAAAAGAAAAGGGTTCTCTGATAGTCGAATTGCTAATCTTATTGGAAAGCAAACTAAAGATATTAGATCTCTTAGGTATAGGCATAAAATTCATCCAGTATATAAAAGAGTAGACACCTGTGCTGCAGAATTTGAAACAAGTACAGCCTATCTTTATTCAACTTATGAACAGGTTTCTGAAGCAAATCCTTCCAAAAAGAAAAAAATTATTATTATTGGCGGTGGCCCAAATAGAATTGGCCAAGGAATTGAATTTGATTATTGTTGTGTTCATGCATCCCTTGCTCTAAGAGATTGTGGGTATGAAACTATTATGATTAATTGCAATCCAGAAACAGTATCAACTGATTATGATACATCTGATAGGTTGTATTTTGAACCAGTCACTATGGAAGATGTCCTTGAAGTTATCAGAACAGAGAACCCATGGGGTGTAATTGTTCAATATGGTGGACAAACACCACTTAAGCTTGCAAAAGGATTGGCTAAAGAAGGCGCCCCAATAATAGGTACACTTCCTAACGATATTGATGCAGCTGAAGATCGTGAGCGTTTTCAAAAAATTATAGAAGATTTAAAACTAAAACAGCCACCTAATCGAACTGCTAGAAACCCAACTCAGGCAATCAAGTTAGCTGAAGAGATTGGCTACCCTCTAGTCGTTAGACCAAGTTATGTTTTAGGGGGGAGGGCTATGGAGATAGTTCATGAGAAAAATGATTTAGAGCGCTACATGAGGGAGGCAGTTAAGGTATCAAATGAATCACCTGTTTTATTGGATCGATTCTTAAATGACGCTATTGAGGTAGATATAGATGCTATTGCTGATGGTAAAGCAGTGGTAGTAGCTGGAATTATGGAGCATATTGAGCAAGCAGGAGTTCATTCAGGTGATTCAGCATGCTCACTGCCACCTTATAGCTTATCAAAGAAGACACAAAAAAAATTAATTTCTCAAACAAAGCTGATGGCAAAAGCATTAAATGTAATTGGGTTAATGAATGTACAATTTGCAATTCAGCATGAAGAAATATATGTTTTAGAGGTTAATCCTAGAGCATCGAGGACTGTACCATTTGTTTCAAAAGCCATAGGTATGCCATTAGCTAAAATTGCAGCGAAAGTTATGGCTGGCCAAACACTTAAATCCCTTAACTTCGAAAAAGAAATTGAACCTAAATTTTACTCTGTAAAAGAAGCTGTTTTCCCATTTATTAAATTCCCAGGAGTTGATACTATTTTAGGACCTGAAATGAAGTCTACGGGCGAAGTTATGGGAGTTGGTAAAACCTTTGTAGAAGCATATATTAAGGCACAGCTGGGCGCTTCAACATCTCTCCCAAAAAGCGGTAGGGCCTTCATTAGCGTTCGAAAAGAAGATCATAAAAATGTTATTGATATAGCAAAATCTCTTAATAAGCTTGGGTTTAAACTAGTAGCAACTAAAGGCACTGCGGAAATATTAAAAGAAAATAAGATGGATGTAATACCAGTCAATAAAGTTGCTGAAGGTAGACCACACATCGTAGATATGATCAAAAATGATGAAATAGATTTCATTGTTAATGTTACTGAAGATAAAAAAGCTATTGCCGACTCATATGAAATTAGAAGAAATGCACTGCAAAATAAAGTTACATATTACACAACTTTATTTGGGGCTCGAGCCGCTTGTAAAGCAATGAACTTCTCTAATGAACTTAGCGTATCTTCATTGCAAAGCTTGCATAAAATATAGTCTTAAAATAAACTCAATAATTATATATTAAAAAAAAGACGAATATTTTACATAGGAACAAGCAAATGAACCAAATCCCAATTACCCGAAATGGCTCAGAATTACTTAAGGCTGAATTAAAGCAATTAAAAAGTGTTGATAGACCAAATATTGTTCAAGCTATAGCGGAAGCACGTGCTCAAGGTGATTTATCTGAGAATGCGGAATATGATGCAGCAAAGGAACGTCAGGGATTTATAGAGGGTCGGCTTGCACAAATTGAAGCAATACTTTCACAAGCAATAATAATCGATCCTGCCTCATTAAATTCAGCTGGAAAATGTGTTTTTGGCTCAACTGTAGAAATTGAAGATTTAGATATGGAAGTTAAATTTACCTATCAAATTGTTGGTGATGATGAAGCTGATATTAAGGATAAAAAAATATCGATAAATTCCCCCTTAGCGAAGGCGATGATTGGAAAAGAGGAGGGTGACGCGATTGATTTTGAATCACCGGGTGGATTAAAAAATTATGAGATTATAAAAATTTCTTACATTTAAAACATGAATTCCTACTTACATAAGCTATCTATAATTATTTCTTCACTGTGGGTTGGGGGCCTGTGGTCGATGCTCATGGTAACAACAGTATTATTTAATAAAGTACCAAGCTCTTATATTGCCGGTGCAATTGCGAATGATATGTTCGCGTTTATTAATCTATTTGGAATGTTTTCTTCAGGCTTCCTCTTAATATATGGCTTTAGAAAAGAAAATTTATCTTTTATTAGGTCCATAACTTTTTGGTTATTAGTATTAATGTTAGGTTTAACTTTAATCAGTCATTTTGGTATTAATCCTATTCTTGAGAATTTTAGAGATAACTCTATTTCAAAGGAGATAATAGAAAGTGTTTTTGTTAACAGATATTCCACATGGCATGGAATAGCAAGTACTGCATTTTTAATTGAATGCTTTTTAGGTATATTTTTAGTTCTAAAAATACGTTAGGTTTTAAGGTAGCTTAATTTTTGGTTCCGCATTGGGCCTAAAAATAATTAATTGTTTTCCAATATGATTGATTGAAACTGTTCCCAACTTTTTACATATTAAATTTAAAATCTCTTGCCTTTTTGTTTTATCATTATCTTGAACTTGGATTTTAATAAGCTCATGAGCTTTTATGCTTTCTTCAATTTCTTTAATTACTGACTCTGAAAGTCCTTTATTGCCAATTTGAACAACAGCATTAATAGAGTGAGAAAGGGATTTTAGGTATGAAATTTGTTTTGAATTTAGCATTTTTATTTTCTTAAATTATTAGGATTTGAATCATATCAGATGAAAAGAACAAGAACTAGTAAAAGCTGGATGTCCGAACATGTTTCTGATGTGTTTGTTAAGCAAGCACATAAGGATGGATATCGTTCACGGGCTGCGTATAAGTTAATTGAAATTAACGAAAAATATAATCTTTTTCATGAAAATATGACAGTTGTCGACTTAGGCTCCGCACCTGGGAGCTGGTCGCAGGTCGCCGTAAAAAAAATTGGCTTAAAAGGAAAGGTGATTGCATTAGATTTATTAGAAATGCACCCAATTAAAAATGTAGAATTTATTCAAGGAGATTTTAGAGAGAATAAAGTCTTAATTGAAATAGAGAATAAATTAAATAATTCTGAGGTAGGCCTTGTAATTTCAGATATGGCACCCAATATAAGTGGAATAAAGGTAGTTGATCAATCAGCAGCTATTTATTTAAATGAGCTTGCTTTGGATTTTTCTTGCAATTGGTTGAAACCGAATGGACATTTATTGGTCAAGTCATTTATAGGAGCTGATTTTGATAGTTTTGTTGACTCTGTTAAACCTTTTTTTAAAAAGGTAATCAGGATTAAGCCCAGCTCTTCAAGGGATAGAAGCTCAGAAATATTTGTTTTAGGGTATGAAAAATTAAATACATAAGTTTTTAAAGATATTCTAGTTTAGAATAAAATATATAATAACGATTAACTAATAAAGGTAACAATGTGAATAACAACTTTAAAAGTATAGCAATATGGCTCGCAATTGGTCTATTTATGATGACTATTTTCAATCAATTTTCTGGGTCGCCTCGATTTGAAAATAAATTGGTTTATTCTGAGTTTATGGCACAAGTTAAAACGGGAAGTATCTCTAAAGTAGAAATTGACGGCCCTAACCTTACTGGAATAACTGCTGACGGGAAAAAGTTTTCAACATACGCCCCTACTGATCCGTATTTAGTGTCAGATTTGCTTAAATATAATGTAGTCGTAGACGCAAAACCAGCAAAACAACAATCACTATTAATGAGTATATTCATTTCATGGTTCCCGATGATTTTATTGGTTGGCGTATGGATATTCTTTATGCGCCAGATGCAGGGTGGAAATAAAGGTGGTGGTGGACCCTTCTCTTTCGGTAAAAGTAAAGCAAGGCAGCTTGATAAATCTACTAATAAAACCACGTTTAAAGACGTTGCGGGATGTGATGAAGCTAAAGAAGAGGTACATGAATTAGTTGATTTTT
>Ga0209710_1000863_pt1 | contig 25317 bp, 29 predicted proteins | sample ArcticOcean_MG_C_5_FD_187436 | JGI IMG/M metagenome (GOLD analysis project Ga0209710, IMG submission 187436) | Marine microbial communities from western Arctic Ocean - ArcticOcean_MG_CB4_138 (SPAdes) (version 2) | ecosystem: Environmental > Aquatic > Marine > Oceanic | place: Arctic Ocean...
TAGATTTTATTAAGCCACTCTCATCCTGATAAGAAAAATTAAGAGATTCGTGTGTGCCTTTGATGTCGTACCATCCTCTCATTGAAAGACCTTGGTTCATAGTTATTGGTCTTAAGGGAGCATTAGGCAGAATAAATTCAATATTATTTAGTTCTAGACTTTTTATAAATGGCACAAAGTCATTTTCGTCTGCACCTAGACCATGAAGCCATATTACGATTGCTTTAGGTTTTTTTTGTGGGTTAATTGTAATCATAAAAAAAGCGGATTTAAAAATCCGCCTTTAGATGGATAATAAGTTATTTTGATTGCAGAGCTTTTTTTAGACTAACAAGTCCTGGCTCAACTATTTTTTTAACAGCTGCAACGGCAGTTGCATCATCTTGCCCTTCTGGAATTGGAGGATTTAGTTTATATGTTCTATAAAATCTTGCAGTCCATTGAATAACTGACTCATTATCATTAGCACCTTTTTTGACAATAATATAAGCGTTGTAATCAGAAAAAGGACCATCTTTTTTTAACATCTCATATTTTATTTTCATTATCTCATCATCAAAAGACCTTGTTTTCATAATCTTGTTAAAGTCCGTGAAATTTTTTACAACTGACCATGCTTTAGCAGGCGCAATATTTACAGTGATTGATTCCTGAACTTTTTGAGGCGTTGGCCCATGAGCAAAAACTGACATGGAAAACACTAGTGCTGTTAGAGCTAAAATAAATTTTCTCATCTGACAAATTCCTTCGTTAATTAAAATCAATTGAACATATTACTATAAAAACTTTACTGTAGTATAAATTCACCAAAAGATCGGCTTTGTGCGCCTGTTTTAATTTCTTTTATTAGCTTTAAATTTTTAAGAGAATACACAGAAATTGAATCGCTTCCCCAATTTGTAACTACGAGTAAATTTAATTTTCGATGTACATCTAAATTTTCAGGAGTTTCGCCAGTGTATATTTGCTTTATTTCTTTACTAATTTTTAGGTCAATAACGCTTAACGAGTCATCAACCGTATTTGTTACAAAGCCAAGATTCTGGTGAGTGAATACATTGTAAGGATGTGCGCCAACTTTAATTATTTTAGTAGTCCAATCTTCTAGATTGATAATTGTTATTGAATCATCGTATACATTAGCAGTATAGGCATATTTCCCTTTAGTATAGACTCCGAATGGATGTTCTCCTGTAGCTAATTTTTTAATCAGTTTTTTATTTTTATCGTATACTTCAATAGAATTTGCATCTCTATTAGTCACTATTAGATAACTATATTTTTCATTAAAAGCAATTCCTGATGGAGTTTTTCCAACCTCAATAGAATCGATTACTTTCATCTCATCAACTGAAATAATTAAAATATTATTTTTAAACCAATCAGTTACATAAACTTTAGACTCATCAGGGTTTGAAGTTAGGCTTAAGGGAGCTGTATTTAATTTGATTGTTTTAATAATCTGATCTGTACGTGCATCAATTATAGAAATATCATCAGTACCTACGTTACCTACGAACACAAGATTTTTTTTATTTAAAATTGTAATGCCAAGGGGAGCAATACCAACTTTTATTGTTTTTATTACCTCAAGGGCGACAAGGTCAACTACAGAAACCGTATTATCACCTTGGTTAGTTATATAAGCCTTTGGATTTTCTTTGTAGAAATTACTGTAGAAATAAATTAATACTAAAAGAAAGCTAATTAATATAATTAGAATAAATTTTTTATTTTGATTAATCACAAAATCAACCTTTTAATAAATTTTTATTTGTGGAAAAATAGAGCATATATTAAGGATAACATTATGATTGATCAAGAAGGATATAGACCTAATGTTGGCATTATCATTTTAAATGACAATAAAAAAGCCTTATGGGCAAAAAGAGTAGATGAAGATGCATGGCAATTCCCCCAAGGAGGAATAAATGAAGGCGAAAGCCTTAAGGAGGCAATGTATCGAGAATTAATGGAAGAGGTTGGCTTAAGCCCAAATCATGTAGAAATTATTGGGCAAACAAAAGAGTGGTTGAGATATGATGTCCCAAAGCAATGGGTAAGGCGAGATGGTTACAATCATTATAAAGGACAAAAACAAATATGGTTTTTATTAAAATTTATTGGCAAAGACTCTGATATTTTTTTAAAAAACTCTGAAAAGCCGGAATTTGATTCGTGGCGATGGGATGATTATTGGTTTCCATTGGAGCAAGTCATTGATTTTAAGCGTGAAGTATATGAGAAAGCTTTGAATGAATTGTCTATTTTTCTTTGCAAAGGCTAATTCAATTCAGCTATTATTGATTGACAACTCTTAACTTTTTGACCAAGTGTTACTTTAATGTTTGAATTCTCTGGTAAGTACAAGTCTACCCGTGATCCAAAACGAATAAATCCATATCGCTCACCTTTTAGAAGATTACCACCGATTTCTTTGTAACATAAAATTCTGCGTGCAATTAATCCAGCAATCTGAACACAAGTTATTAATTGTTTATCTTTTGTTTCTATCAGTAGGGCACAACGTTCGTTCTCTAAAGATGCTTTTGATAAGGAGGCATTAAAAAATTTTCCAGGAAAATACCATTTGTTAATAATTTCACCGGAAATGGGGGCTTTATTTGAGTGAACATTAAAAACATTCATGAACACACTAACCTTTAATGCTTTTCTTTTTTTATAGGGATCGGTTGTTTTTTCTATTGATATAACACGTCCATCCGCAGCTGATACTACCAAATTTTTACCTTGAGGTATTGGTCGAATTGGGTCTCTAAAGAATTGTAAAATAAATAAAGATATTATCCATAGAGGGATGGACGCTTTTAGACACCAAATACTCGTAACTAAGCTGGCGGTAATTGAAATTATGAGAAACAGCCAGCCTTCTTTAGCTATAATTGGATAGGTGAGATTAGTTTTCAATTAATTTTTTGTCTTATCAACAATCTTTTTAATCCATGGCATCATTGAGCGCAGTGATTCTCCAACTTGCTCTATCTGGTGCTGCCTTTGTTTTTCACGGCGCGCTGGTAAATCTCCAACATTACTTACAAACTCTTTAGCAAATGATCCATCTTGGATTTCACCTAGAATTTTTTTCATTTCAGCTTTTGTTTCTGAATTAACAATTCTCGAACCCCTGGTTACATCACCATATTCAGCTGTATTTGAAATAGAATAGCGCATATTGGCAATACCACCTTCGTACATTAAATCGACAATCAATTTTAATTCATGTAGACATTCAAAGTATGCCATTTCTGGCTCGTAACCAGCTTCTACTAAGGTCTCAAAGCCTGCCTGAACAAGAGCTGTAGTACCTCCGCATAAAACTACTTGTTCACCAAATAAATCAGTCTCTGTTTCATCTTTAAAAGTTGTCTCTAAAATCCCAGTTCTTCCACCACCAATTGCAGAAGCATAGGAAAGTGCTATTTCTTTTGCGCTCCCACTTGCATCTTGTTGGATAGCAATTAAATCTGGTATTCCGCCACCTTTTACGAACTCAGAACGAACTGTATGCCCAGGTGCTTTGGGCGCAATCATGATTACGTTCAAATCTTTCCTTGGTTTAATTTGCCCATAATGAATATTAAAACCGTGAGCAAATGCAAGCGTTGCCCCTTGTTTTATATTTGGCTCGATAGTTTCTGAGTATATTTTTCCCTGAAATTCGTCAGGGGCAAGGACCATAACTAAGTCTGCCCAAGCAGTAGCGTCTGCAACTGATTTTACATTTAAGTTAGCTGATTTTGCTTTGTCTGATGAGTTAGAACCGTCACGCAAACCAACAACAACATCAACACCAGAATCTTGTAAGTTATTTGCATGCGCATGACCCTGAGAGCCATAACCTAGAATCGCAACCTTCATGTTCGTAATAATGTTTAAATCTGCATCTTTATCGTAATAAACCTTCATATGTTTCCTTTAATATTATATTTTAAGTATTCTATCTCCGCGTCCAATTCCTAATGCTCCAGTTCGAACAGTTTCAATTATCGCCGCCTTATCTAAGCTATCAAGATAATCATCTAACTCGCTAGATGGACCGGTTATTTCAATTGTAAAAGTTGTCTCAGCCATTTCAATAATTCTTCCACCAAATGTATCACTAATTCTTTTCACTTCATCTCGGTATTTACTTGTAGCCTTGACTTTTACTATCATTAATTCTCGCTCAATATGTCTCCCATCGTTAAGATCAAGAACTTTTACAACATCGATAAGTTTATTTAATTGTTTAATTATTTGCTCAATAACCTCATTTGAACCACTAGTTACGATAGTCATTCTTGATAAAGTTTCATCTTCTGTTGGAGCAACATTTAACGATTCGATATTATATCCCCTAGCTGAAAATAATCCAGACACGCGTGACAGGGCCCCTGATTCATTCTCCATCAAAAGTGAAATTATATGCCTCATTTATTCATCCTTCGCTAAAATCATTTCAGAAAGTCCTTTGCCGCTTGGGATCATTGGAAATACATTTTCAGTTTGATCAGTTATAAAATCCATAAATACTAAACGTTCTTTTAGTTTTGGGCTAAAAGCTTCTTTTAAAGCACCTTCCACATCTGAAGATTTTTCTATTTTCATACCAACATGCCCATAAGATTCTGCAAGTTTAACAAAGTCAGGAAGGGCATCTACATATGACTCTGCATATCTATTTCCATAGAAAAATTCTTGCCACTGCCTAACCATTCCCATGTAGCGATTATTGAGAGTGATGATCTTAATTGGAAGATTGTATTGTTTACAAGTAGAAAGCTCTTGAATACACATCTGAATTGAGGCTTCACCTGTGACACAAGCAACTTGTGATTCAGGAAAGGCAAGCTGACAGCCCATTGCGTAGGGTAAACCAACTCCCATGGTTCCGAGTCCGCCAGAATTAATCCACCTTCTCGGTTTGTCAAAGGGGTAGTATTGAGCAGCCCACATTTGATGTTGACCAACGTCAGATGTAATAAATGCATCACCTTCGGTTACTGCATGTAATTTTTGTATAACCAACTGTGGCTTTATGACAGAACCATCATCTTTATATGCCATACAGTCAGTGTCAGTCCAATTTTTTATTTTTTCCATCCACGGGGAGATAAGTTTTTTGTTATGATTTTTTTCTACTGCTTGATAAGCTTTTAAAAGATCAGTCAATACTAAATCAACATCTCCAACGATAGGAATATCTATTTTAACTCGTTTAGAAATAGAAGCAGGGTCAATATCAATATGAATAATTTTTTTTGGATTCTTTAAGAAATGCTCAGGATTACTGATTACTCGATCATCAAAACGAGCCCCAACCGCTAATAAAACATCACATTCTTGCATAGCCATATTGGCTTGATAGGTCCCATGCATTCCAAGCATACCAAGAAAATTTTCATCTGTTGCAGGAAAGCCACCAAGACCCATCAAAGTGTTGGTAATTGGAAGATCTAATTTTTTAACTAATTTTGTGAGAGATTTTGCTGCGCCACCAAGAACTGCACCGCCTCCAGAATACACCATGGGCTTTTTAGCGCTAATAAGAAGATCAATAGCTTTGCTAATTTGACCTGAATGCCCTTTTACAACAGGCTTATAAGACCGCATTTCAATAGTTTTTGGGTAAATAAATTCTGCAGTCTCAGAGGTAATATCTTTTGGAATATCGACCAAAACAGGACCAGGCCGACCTGTAGAGGCAATAAAAAATGCTTTTTTAATTGTGCTCGCAATTTTGTTAACATCTTTAACTAAGAAATTATGCTTAACGCAGGGTCTTGTAATCCCTACAGTGTCACATTCTTGGAAAGCATCTGAGCCAATAGCATGTGTTGGAACCTGACCACTTATAATAACTATTGGTATTGAGTCCATATGAGCAGTAGCAATTCCCGTCACTGCGTTTGTAGCTCCTGGACCAGATGTAACCAAAGCAACGCCTACCTTTCCTGTAGCTCTAGAAAACGCATCTGCAGCGTGAACAGCCGCTTGCTCATGTCGAACTAGGACGTGTTTGAATGCAGTTTGTTGATGAATAGCATCGTAAATATTTAAAACGGCACCACCAGGGTAGCCAAAAACGAACTCAACATTTTCTTCTTGTAAGGAGCGAATGGTAATTTCAGCGCCAGTGATAATTTCAGGTTTCATTAATTAAATTTAGATTTCGTAAAAGCTCTACAATACCCTTTATGCAAGGCTCTCGTCAAGCTTAACTAAGCTTATTTAATCCTAATAGACATAGAAAAATCTACTGCTTTAATATTTTTTGTGAGGGCGCCTATTGAAATTCTATCCACCTTAGTTTTTGCGTAATCTATAATATTACCCACACTAATATCACCAGATGCTTCTAATATGGCTTTATTTTTATTAACTTGGACTGCATTCGCTAGGCCTTCCAGTGAAAAATTATCTAATAAAATATTTGTGGCACCTGAATCTATTGCCTCTTTAAACTCCTTAAGATTCTCAACCTCAATTTGAATGTCTTTCAGAGAGTATTTTTTTTTAGCTATGTTTAGGATTTGGGACACGCTCCCAATCGATTTTATATGATTTTCTTTAATTAAAACCTGATCATAAAGACCAAACCTTTGATTAAATACTCCACCTACTTGGACAGCATATTTTTGTGCCACCCTAAGTCCAGGAATTGTTTTTCTTGTATCAAATAGCTTAGCTTTATACCTTCTAATTTTAAAATTCATTAGATTAGCAGTTGAGGCTGTTCCAGAAAGAGTTTGAAGAAAGTTTATAGCTATTCGTTCGCCCATTAAAATCCGATTATAGTTACCTGAAATTGTACAGATTTCGTCCCCAGTTTTTATTTTGGAACCTTCATTGAAATGCCAAACAATTCTTATATTTTTATCTATTTGATTGAAGCAATAATTTACCCATGGAGACCCACATAGTATTGCAACTTGTTTGGCTTTAATTTTCGCTACCCCTTTGGTTTTGGTGGGCAGTATGTCCGATGTTTTATCAATATTTTTCAGGTCTTCTTCAATAGCAGCTGATACATTTATTTTGACCGCAGTTTGTAATAGTTTTTTATTGAATATTAGTTTCGTATTTTTATTCATATATTTATTCTTGGTTGATTGGCTCTTTAATTATTCCCCCACCTAAGCAAACATTGCTTTCGTATACTACAACTGATTGCCCTGGTGTTATGGCTCTTTGTTTTTGACCAAAGATTATATTAAATTCTTTATCATTAATTTCATCAATTTCACATGGATCATCACTTTGTCGGTAACGGGTTTTGGCGGAGTATACCCAATTAGTTTTAGGCTCCTTATTTAAAATCCAATGAAAGTCATTTGCAATTAGGCCATCCTTAAAAAGGAGGGGGTGCTCATGCCCTTGACCTACAATAACTTCATTTTCTTTAATTTTTTTATCTACAACAAACCATGGAGCACCATTGCCAGATTTCATACCGCCAATTCTTAATCCCTGCCTCTGCCCTATAGTATAAAAATTAATACCGTCATGTTGTCCAAGAATATTTCCACTTAAGTCTTTAATGTCCCCTGGGGTTTTTTTAATATACCCACTGAGAAATTCAGCAAATGGCCTTTCACCAATAAAACATATACCTGTTGAGTCTTTTCTAGCAAAGTTATGTAATCCGTTATCTTTTGCTATATTCCTAACATCAGATTTTAATAAATGACCAAGGGGAAATATTGAGCGGGAAAGCTGTGACTGATTAAGTCTATAAAGAAAATAACTCTGGTCCTTTGTACCATCATCGCCTTTTAATAATTTAAAAAGACCATCAACTTCTTGAGCTTTTGCATAATGGCCGGTTGCTATCTTATCCGCACCCATAGCAATTGCATGATTAAGAAATGCATTAAATTTAATTTCTGAATTACATAAAATATCTGGATTAGGTGTAATCCCATTTTCTAATCCATTAATAAATAATGAAAATACTTTTTCTTTATATTCTTTTGCAAAATTTACAACCTGGATATCAATACCAATTGTCTCTGCGACTGAAACAGCATCAATTAAATCTTGTTTACTTGTACAGTATTCATCATTATCATCATCCTCCCAATTTTGCATAAAAAGACCAGTTACTTCATAACCTTTGTCTTTCAGAAGCCAGGCAGTTACAGCTGAGTCAACGCCTCCAGAGAGGCCTACAACAATTTTTTCTTTCATATTATTTATTACCAATTTCTTTAGATTTATTATGCGCTGCAACTATTGCTTCTTCAATAATTGCATTTAAACCTTTATTCTCAAAAACCTTTAAAGCTTCTTCAGTTGTGCCTCCTTTAGAGGACACTTTTTTAATGAGACTATTTAAACCATCGCTATCGAGATCTCGGGAGAATAGTTCAGCACCAATAATTGTATGCTGAATTAATTGTTGAGATTCCAGCCTTGAAAGACCCAAACTCTCGCCAGCTTTAATTAAAGCATTGATAATATAAAAAATGTACGCTGGACCACTTCCAGATAATGCAGTAACTGCATCAAGTTTAGATTCAGTATCAACTGAAAAACAGATACCAATTGAGTTTAATATAGTCTTTATTATTTTGTCCTGATCATCCGATAGTAAATTTGAAGAGTAATAGGGTGTTATGCTTTTTTGAATACTGGCACATAAATTTGGCATAGCCCTGATTACATTTTTGTTGCCACCAAGATGCTCACTAATATTCTTTATTTTAACCCCTGCAGCAATTGAAATTATTAATTGGTCTTCAATTAAATTTTTTATTTTAGAACAAACAAAGCTTAATTGATCTGGCTTAACTGCAAGCATTAAAACTCCTTCTTTATCAATAGAGGTAAAATTTTCAGTACATTTAATCTTATATGTTTCTGAAATTTCTTCCCTTCTTTTGTTATTAATTTCAGCTACATAGATATCAGACATAAGAAATTTTTTATCTCTTAGACCATTTAGAATTGATACGGCCATATTTCCACCACCAATAAAATAAATTTTCATTGTTTATTCCTCATTGCCTACTTCCAAATATTTTAGAACCAATTCGTACAAGATTAGACCCATTTTTGATGGCTAACAAGTAGTCATTCGACATACCTATTGATAAAGTATCAATTGTAGAATATTTAAATTTTAGATTTTCATAAATAATTTTTAATTGTTTATATTCATTTATTAAAATTTTATCTTCACGAGTATTAGAGGGTATAGCCATGAGACCTCTTAATTTTAATTTATCTAAATTACTAATATGATCTGCAAGAGAATCTATTTCATTAATTTTTGCACCACTTTTAGTATCTTCATTACTTATGTTAATTTGAATACAGATATTTAGTGGTAGTTCGTTTGTGTTAAACATATTTAACTTATTTGCAACTTTAATTCGATCTACAGTTTGAATCCACTGAAAATTCTCAGCTATTAATTTACATTTATTGCTTTGTATCGGTCCGATAAAGTGCCATTCAATTTTATATTCTGTAAGGCTTTTTTGTTTGTCGATAGCTTCTTGAAGATAATTTTCACCAAAAATATTATGCCCAGCATCTAGTGCATCAAGAATTTTTTCTTGGCTCTGACCTTTACTTACTGCTACAAGCCGAATTTCACTATCCTGTTGAGAATTATTTTTTTTTAATTCTTCAGAAATGCTATGTATATTTTTTTTAATTAAAGACATATCTTAAAATAAAAAAACCAAGCTTAATAGCTTGGTTTTTTTAAACTCAATTTCAAATTTTTTTTACTTCTTCTTAGCAGCTGGCTTCTTTTTCGCTACTGGCTTCTTTTTCGCTACTGGCTTCTTTTTCGCTACTGGCTTCTTTTTCGCTACTGGCTTCTTTTTCGCTACTGGCTTCTTTTTCGCTTCAGCTGGAGTAGCTTTAGACCCTCTACCTAGTAGCGCATTAATTAGTTTTTCTAACATCAATTTTCCCCTTTTGATCGAAACAAATTTAATTACTTTTCATATTATATACACAAAAAATACTAAGTATTTATTTTTAAATATTTTTTTCTTTTTTACCAATCATCATTACCATGATCGCCATTCTTATTGCTATTCCATACTTAACCTGATTAAGAATTACAGATTGCTTTCCATCTGCAACGACAGACTCAATTTCTACGCCTCTATTAATTGGGCCTGGGTGTAAAACTAGAGCATCATCTTTCGCGATTTTAAGACGTTTTTGATTGAGCCCAAAACTTTTAAAGTATTCACTTTCAGATGGAACTGTTTTATTGCTCATACGTTCTTTTTGGATCCGTAACATCATTATTACATCAACATCTTTTAATCCTTCCTCCATTGTGTGAAAAACATTAACATTTAACTCATTAATATTGCTAGGCATTAAAGCTTTAGGCCCTATCACTCTAATTTCCTTTGTGCCAAGAGTTGATAAAATACTAATTTCTGATTTAGCAACTCTCGAATGCTCAATGTCACCAACAATTGCTACTTTGAGGTTGGAAAATTTTTTTTTAAATTTTCTTATTGTAAAGGCATCCAAAAGTCCTTGGGTTGGATGCTCTCTGTTCCCATCACCAGCATTGATTATATGTGCATTTGATTTAATATTTTTAGCAATTAGCTCAGGGATACCTGGCTCAGAGTGCCTAATTACAAAAATATCTACGCTCATAGCAATTAAATTATTTATTAAATCAAGGATTGATTCTCCTTTAGATTGGGATGACGTTGCTATGTCTAAATTTATAACGTTTGCTGATAGTCTTTTGGCAGCAATTTCAAATGTAGTCTGAGTACGAGTGCTATTTTCAAAGAAGAGATTACAAACTGTTTTTCCATTTAAGGATGTGGAGTCATCTAGTTTTATATCTTTTTTTTCAAGGAATTTATCTGCATCATTAAATATTTTTTCAATAACTTTTTTATCTAATCCTTTAATTGATAAAAGGTGTTGAAGTTCATTGTTTTTACTTTGCTGTAAATTTTTCATCATAAAACCTCGTGAAAATTTTTATTGGAATTTTCATTACTATTATTTTGAAAAAAAGAGTTGAGTATAATCATTGCAGCAACTTGATCGACAACAATTTTTCTCTTCTTAAAATCTTTTTCAAACTTTTTTAATTCTAAATCAGCTTCCGAAGAAGTAAATCTTTCATCTATCATTGCTATTGGAATATTATATTTATTCATTAATTTCATACCAAATTTTTTTGCTAGCAAGCTCATTTTAGAAAGAGTTCCATCATCGTTCAATGGGTAGCCTATAACCAACCTAACTGGCTCCCAGGTTTTAAGTAATAATTCAATAAGTTTATATCTTTCTGTATTTTTGGATGTATTAATAGTTTCTAGCGGGTGTGAGCTTTTTGTAATGCTGTTTCCAATTGCAACCCCAATTCTTTTTTCCCCAAAATCAAATGATAAAATATTCCCTTCTATTTTTTTTAATATTTTAATTTGGTCAGGCATAGAAGGCGACAATCAGAGAATGGCTTAAAAAAAAAGGGTTAGAACCCTTTTTGGAAAATTTGCAATTTAATTTATATTTTAATGTAATCAACAATTTATTTTATCATGGAACAAATAAAACCCTACTAATTATTTTCAATAAATTCAGTAACTTGAAGCCCGTAACCTATCATGCTAGGCATTTTTCTTGGCGATGCTAGTAATTTCATTTTTTTTACGCCTATGTCAACGAGGATTTGCGATCCAATTCCATAATTTCTTAAATCATTTGTATTGTCTGTAGGTGTATTAATAGTTTCTAAAATATCAGAAATTTTATTTTGTGACTCTTGATAGTTAAGAAAAATAATTACGCCATTAGGGGATTTGCTAATTTCTTCTAATGCCTTTAGAGGTGGCCATGAGTGCTGTGAATTTTTATCAATAAAATCAAGAATAGATAAGGGGGCATGAACCCTAACTAATACCTCATCTTCTGCATTAATTTTTCCTTTTACAAGAGCTAAATGAGAATTTTTAGATAGTAAGTCAGAGTAAAGTAAAAGCTGCATTTGCCCATAATCAGTATCAATTTTTTGCTCACTTATTTTTTGTATAAGCTTTTCTTTTCTACTTCTAAACTCAATTAAGTCAGCAATTGTTCCAATTTTTATCTTATGCACTTTTGAAAACTTAATTAATTCTGGCAAGCGAGCCATACTCCCATCTTCGTTTAGTATCTCGCATATCACTGAGGCAGGCTCTAAGTTTGCAAGATCAGCAAGATCGCAACCAGCTTCAGTATGACCGGCTCTATATAGAACACCTCCTGGATGGGAAATTAATGGAAAAATGTGACCAGGCCTAACGATGCTTTTATGGCTTGCATTTTTTGATATTGCAGCTGTTATAGTTTTAGCTCTGTCACTTGCAGAAATTCCGGTTGTAACTCCTGTAGCAGCTTCAATCGATACTGTGAAATTTGTTCCTAATTTTCCTTCATTCTCTTGCACCATTAAAGGTAATTTTAATTTTTTACATCTTTCCTCAGTGAGAGTCAAACAAATTAAACCCCTTCCAAATTTAGACATAAAATTAATATGATTGGAGGTAGTAAATTCAGCTGCCAAAACTAAATCACCTTCATTTTCTCTATCTTCATCGTCAACCAAGATAACCATTTTTCCATTCTTAAGATCTTCTATAATTTCTTCTGTTGTATTCATCTTATTATTGATTTCTTTAAAATAGTTTCAACATATCTGGCAAGCATATCAACTTCAATATTCATTTTATTTCCAATATCAAAATTCTTGAGTGTCGTATGTTCAAGTGTATACGGAATTAAATTAATTTTAAATGTACTTTCTTGAACAGAATTAACTGTAAGACTAACCCCATTAATTGATATCGATCCTTTTTCAGAGATATATCTCATAAGTTTTTTTGGAGGCTTTACTGTCCATTCCTCACTTCGACTTTTTATATCATTCTTTATTAATTCACCTATTCCATCAATGTGACCAAAAACAAAATGGCCTGATATTTTACTGTTCATCCTTAAAGAGCTTTCAAGATTAACCAATTCACCCACCCTAAGTTCTGAAATTCTTGATATTGTTTCATTTGAGAGATCAAAATAAATAAAACTTTTATTAAACTTTTTAACAGTTAAGCATATGCCATTAACTGAAATACTATCTCCAAGTGTTGTATTATTAAAGTATGAAGATTCGTATTTAATTTTAATTTCAAAATCACCTTGCTTGCTATTAAGCGATGTGATTTGACCAACAGATTCAATTATTCCAGTAAACATGCCATAATTCTAGCAGAATGCTTCGGGCCAAGTTTAAAAATAATATGATTATAAATTTTCTTAAAAATAATTTCTACGAATTCTGGATAGCTTTGAGATATACCCGTCTAAAAAGTAGAAATTTTATTTCCTTTATATCTTTAACAAGTATTATTGGAATTACTTTAGGAGTTACGGCTTTAATCGTCGTGCTTTCGGTCATGAATGGGTTTAAATCTGAATTACAAAGTAAAATATTAAGTGTTGCATCCGACATCGAGGTTGTAAGGATAGGTGCAAATTTGAAAGATTGGAGGCAGCTTAAATCAAATTTGAAAGATTTAGAAAATATATCAGCCATTGCTCCATTTACAAATAATCAAGCAATGCTATCACTTGGTAAATATAATCGAGGAGTAATAGTTAGAGGAATTGACCCTAGCCTGGAACCTAAAGTCAGTGATTTAAATTTAAAGATTAAAGAGGGAGGAGAGTTTAATCTCATTCAAAATAAATATGAGATATTAATTGGTGCTGATATTGCTAGATATTTTGGATTATCGATTGGGGATAAAATTTCTTTGATTAGCTCCCAAGCTAACTATTCGCCAGTAGGAATGCTGCCACGTATAAAACAATTTAAGATTAAAGGTATTTTTGAGGTTGGAATGTATGAATACGATGCCGGTTTAGTTTTAATTCATTTAAATGACGCGCAGACTTTGTTCCAAATGAATTCATTTATTTCTGGTCTGAGAGTTAAATTAAGTGATTTAAATCAAACAAGGAAAACTGTATCATTAATTTCAGGCACTTTTGAAGATTCAGATAACCTTGTTGTAACAGATTGGACTAGGCAACATGCGAACTTGTTTGCCGCAATCCAGATGGAAAAAAGAGTAATGTTTATCATCCTAACTTTAATAGTCGCCGTTGCTGCATTTAATATTGTTTCTACACTGGTTATGGGGGTGACTGAAAAAAAATCTGATATTGCTATTTTAAGAACTTTGGGGGCAACAAAGAAAAGTATTTTATTTATTTTTATGTGGCAAGGAATTTTAATCGGCATTGTTGGAACTTTTCTAGGGATATTATTGGGTACAATAATTTCTTTAAATATTGACGTTATCGTTCCTTTTATTGAGGGCTTATTTGGAGTTCAGTTTTTATCTAAAGATATTTACTACATTTCTGTGTTGCCATCAAAGCTTCTTTCAAGCGATGTAATTTTTATAGGCGCTATGAGTTTATTTTTATCTATTATTGCTACAATTTACCCAAGTATTAGAGCTACAAGAATTGAGCCCGCAACTGCTTTAAAATATGAATAATCAAATAAAATTAAAAATTAATCAATTAACAAAATCTTTCCCTGGCTTAGATCAGCCCTTGTTAAATAATATTAGTTTGACTATCAAGGCTGCAGAGAGAATTGCAATAACAGGAGTTTCCGGTTCTGGAAAAAGCACTTTACTTCATTTGATGGCAGGACTTGAAAAACCTGATAGCGGCCAAATCACAATACTAGAAAAAGACTTAACAACTTTAAAACCCAATGAGCTATGCACCTTGCGAAATAATAACTTAGGGTTCGTTTATCAATTCCATCATTTAATGCCTGATTTTACAGCTCTTGAGAATATGTTGATGCCATTTACTATAAGAGGAGGACTAACTAAAGAGCATAAAGCTCAACTATCCTTAATTGTAAAAAGATTAGCGCTCGAAAAAAGAATTAATCATTATCCTCATGAGCTATCTGGTGGCGAAAGACAAAGAGTGTCTATTGCTAGAGCAATTATTACATCACCAGACATTATTTTAGCTGACGAGCCAACGGGAAATTTGGATAACAAAAATGCAAATAAAGTTTTTGATATTTTTTTAGAGCTGGCAGAAGAGCTAGGTACATCTATTATTTTAGTAACTCATGATATTTCACTAGCAAAAAAAATGAGTAAAATTTATAATTTAACTCAGGGGAAAATTCGAGTAGGCTAGTATAATCATTGAAACTATATAATTACAAAAACAGGAGACACGCATAGTGGTAGATATTATTCATGCAGCAGGATGGCCAATTTGGCCTTTAATTTTTTCCTCAATTATAGCTGTAGCTATAATTTTTGAAAGACTATGGGCATTAAGAGCGAGTATTATTGCCCCCGACAACTTACTTTTAGAAGTTCAAAAAATTATAACAAAAGATGGCGTAAAGAAACAAGCTATTCAATCTTTACAAAATCATTCAATGTTGGGTGAGATTTTTGCAAGCGCACTGAATAATTATAATAGCCCTTCAGAGATAATTAAAGAGGCTATTGAGGAAACAGGAAGGGCTGTTAATCACAAACTTGAAAGATATCTTTCAACCCTTGGAACTATAGCAACTGTGGCCCCTTTGTTAGGGTTATTTGGAACAATTATTGGAATGGTTGAACTATTTAGTTCATTTACTAGTGGTGGTAACGATGTTGCTGTTTTTGCCCGCGGAATTTCAATTGCTTTGTATAATACTGCAGGTGGAATAGTAGTAGCTGTCCCAGCTATGATTGCTTATAGGTTTTTTAGGGCAAAGATTGACACCCTTATTGTTGAAATGGAACAACAAGCAATTAAGTTAGTAGAAATCATCAATGGTAATAGAAAGTAGAGGTATGTAAATGAACTTTCAAAAAGGTAAAAAAACTGATGAATTTGAAATAAACTTTATTCCTTTAATTGATGTTTTGCTCGTTATTATTATATTTTTGGTGGTTAGTACAACCTTTGCGCGCTTTAGCCAATTAAAAATTAATTTACCAACAGCGGAAGCAAATATTGCTGAAAAAAATCTTGACCATATTAATGTGACAATTAGTAAAGATGGTCAATATGCAATAAATCAAAAATCTATTAGTGCTCAGACCGTAGCAGATTTAGCTATTAAACTAAAGGAAATATCTGCTGGCAATTTTGATAATCCAATAGTTATTAATGCTGACGCTTTAGCATCTCATCAATCAGTTATTAATGTGATGGAAGCATCTCGGCAGGCTGGTTTAACTAAAATTACATTCTCTACAAAAGTTAATTAACCAAAAGTATCCATATTTTTATGTCGAAAGAACAAACGACTAAAGTTACCTTCCCTGAATTTAAGAAAATCTATTCTAGGGTTTTTAATTACGCCTTAAAATATAAATGGACTCTATTCATTAGTATCCTTTCTTTAGTTGTTTTAGCGTTAACAAATACAGGCTTCCTTGCTTTAATAAAAAAAATAACAGATGAAGGCTTTGTTGAGCAAGCTTCAAGCTCCACTATCTTTCTTCCAATAGCTTTACTTATATTAATGACAATTAGAGCTCTATCTGGTTTTGTTTCAGGGTATTCAATGCGGTGGGTGTCTAGAAAAATTGTTGAAGACCTGCGCTTTGATGCATTTAAAAGATTAATGATGCTTCCAGTAACTTATTTCGATTCGCATGCTTCAGGTAATATTGTATCTAAACTTACCTATGAAACAGAACAATTATCTTTTGTTGCTACGAAAGTTGCATTAGAGTCTATTCGTGAAAGTTTAACTATAATTGGCATCGTTAGTTATATGCTTTATTTAGACTGGATGTTAACTTTTATATTTGCATTAATGGCCCCATTAATGGCTTTTTACTTAAAGCTTGTATCCCCTAAGCTTAGGAAAGCTGGAGGAGAAGTTCAATCAACAATGGGGGATATGACAAGCGCATCAGAAGAAGCTATCTCAGGACAACGTATTGTAAAAATATTCGAATCAAGCCTCTTTGAATTAAAGAAATTTTCAAAAATTGTAGTTCGAAATAGAAAAATGCAAACAAAATTGGCTCAATTATCTGGTGCAAATAGCTTTGTGATTGAGGTGCTCGCATCAATCTCTCTTGCATTGGTAGTTTTCTACTCAGTTGGTCGCTTTACTCCTGGCGAGTTCGCCGCATTTGTTGGTGCGCTATTAATGCTGATCTCCCCAATAAAAAAACTCACAGGAATAAACGAACAAATTCAAATTGGAATTACTGCTGCAATAAGTATATTTAGTGTAATGGATGAGAAAAAAGAAATCGATACTGGCAGGAAAAAACTAAAAAATATTACTGGACATATTGAATTTAGAAATGTCACTTTTTCTTATGAGAAAATAAAAAAACCTGTACTTAAGAATTTAAATCTTAAAATAATGCCAGGTGAGAAAATTGCTTTAGTTGGTAAGTCGGGCGGAGGTAAAACTTCTTTTGTAAACTTAATACCAAGATTTTATGATTTAGATTCTGGAGCAATATTAATTGATAAAACTAATATTACTAATATTAAGCTAAATGATTTAAGACATCATTTATCGCTTGTCAGTCAAGACACGATATTATTTAACGATACGATTTATAACAATATTGCATATGGTAGCCTTAAAAATACTGATGCTAAAAAAGTTAAGCAAGCAGCAAAAGCAGCAAATGCTTTAGAGTTTATAAGTAAGCTGCCTGATGGATTTCATCACAAAATAGGTGATAGAGGAGTTCGATTGTCTGGAGGACAAAAACAAAGAATTGCAATTGCAAGAGCAATCCTGAAGGATGCACCTATACTGCTTTTAGATGAAGCAACATCTGCTTTAGATTCTGAATCAGAAACACTTGTACAGCAGGCATTGGATAACTTAATGCATGGCCGCACATCTATTGTCATTGCACATAGATTAAGTACTGTAATAAATGCTGACAGGATAGTGGTAATCGATAATGGAGAGATTGTTGAAATTGGAACTCATCAAAGCTTATTAAAAGCAAAAAAAAATTATTCTCAATTATATAAAAAAGGATTTAGCTGAAATTGAGATCAATCCATGAGATTCTAAATAATCAATATTATAAAAAGTCTTCATGGATTTTCATTTTACTTCCATTGAGTTTTATTTATTTAATAATAATTTCTTTTAGAAGTTGGGCTTATAAGATTGGTATTTTTAAATCAATCAAGATGGATGTACCTGTTGTAGTAATTGGAAATATAACCATTGGTGGCACAGGAAAAACGCCATTAGTTATTTGGCTACTTGAGAAATTGATAAAAAAGGGCATGAAGCCGGGGCTAATTTGTAGCGGCTATAGCTCTAATGCTAAATCTCCACAGAAAGTTTTGATAGATTCAAAAGTTTCAAATGTGGGTGACGAGGCTTTAATGATTAAATTAAGCTTTCAAAGACGGCATAAAACTAACATTCCTATATTTGTTGGTAAAAAGAAAGTGCAAGTTGGTAAAGCATTAGTAAAATCTTACCCTGATATTGATATTTTAATTTGTGATGATGGTCTGCAGCACTACGAGTTACTAAGAGATTTTGAAATAGTTGTAATAGACGAAGTTAGAAAATTTGGAAATAATTTTTTAATTCCAACGGGCCCATTAAGAGAGCTAAAAACAAAGCTTAATAAAGTGGATGCTGTAATAGTAAACTCTCGTAAATTAAAGGCGTCGGAATATGGTTATGGAATGACTTATTTTGGCGACGCTTTAGTGAATTGTCTTCAAAGTAAGCATATATCTGATTTAGATTTTCTTGAAAAAGAGATAGTTGCAATAACTGGAATTGGGAATCCAGAAAGATTCTTTGAACAATTAACTAATTCTGGCCTAAAATTTAAAAAAGTAATATTTAATGACCACCATTTGTTTACTGAGTCTGATTTTAAGGATTATGATGGTATGGAAATCATAATGACTGAAAAAGATGCAGTGAAGTGTAAGAGCTTCGCAAAAGATAATTTTTGGTATTTACCAATATATGCAGATGTAGAAGAAAGGCTATTTGAAAAATTGATTAAAAAATTAAGGATTTAATTAAATGGACAAAAAATTATTAGATATTCTTGTTTGCCCGGTAACTAAAGGACCACTTATATTTGACAAAAAAAATAATGAGCTTATATCAAAATCAGCAAAACTAGCTTATCGAATTGAGGATGGAATACCTATTTTGCTTGAAAGCGAAGCTAGAAAAATTCCTGGAAAGATTTAAAATGAATTTTAATGTTGTTATACCAGCTAGATATGAAAGTACAAGGTTACCAGGTAAGCCATTAATTGATATTGCTGGCATCCCAATGGTTATAAGAACAGCCATTCAAGCAAGTAAGAGTGGTGCTCAGCATATAATCATTGCAACTGACGATGAAAGAATAAAGAATACTGCTGAGAAGCATGGCTTTGAGGCCTTAATGACCGATAAGGACCACCCTTCTGGAACCGATAGAGTTTTAGATATTGCTAACCAGAAGGGCTGGCTTGGTGATGAAGTGATTATCAATGTTCAAGGAGATGAGCCACTTATTGACCCAAAATTAATTAAATTACTAGCTAATGCTTTAAAAGATATTGATGTTAATTATGTAACTGCTTGCTCAGGTTTTGAAAGTTTTGAAGATTATTTGAATCCAAGTAATGTAAAAGTTATATGTAACATAAAGCAATTTGCTACAAAGTTTTATAGAGATCCCTTAGTAACAAAAGAAAAAGATTGGGATTCAAAAAAACAATTTCATCATATTGGCATCTATGGCTATAAAAAAAATTTATTAGATAATTTTTGTAGCTTGCCAATTTCTAAATTAGAAATTACATTAAAACTCGAACAGCAAAGAGCTTTGGAAAATAACTTACTACTTAAGACATTAAAGTACAAGGGTAAAACTTATAAGGGTATTGATACCCCTGATGATTTAGCTTCAATTAGAAAACATTTAATGCAGTAAAAACTATACTGCATCATCTCCTCTTTCACCCGTTCTAATTCGTATAGCATCTTCAACATTCATAACAAAGATTTTACCATCACCAATTTTTCCAGTATGAGCAGTTGTTGTAATTGCATCGATAACTTTATCAACCATAGCATCGGCGACAACTATATCTAGCTTTACCTTTGGTAGGAAGTCAACTACATACTCAGCGCCCCTATATAGTTCGGTATGGCCTTTTTGTCGCCCAAATCCCTTAACTTCAGTGGCTGTAAGGCCCATTATCCCTAGTTCAGATAAAATTTCTCTAACCTCATCTAGCTTGAAAGGTTTTATTATTGCTTCTATTTTTTTCATTTTTAACTTCCTTTTATATAAATGGATTATATTTACTTGTAATTGGATAACGCCTATCTTTTCCGAAAGCTTTATGTGTCACTTTTGGCCCTGGAGCTGCTTGTCTTCTTTTAAATTCGTTCATCTGAATTAATTTTATAACTTTTCTAACTACTTGTGCTGAATATCCTTCATTAATTATCATTTTTATACTTTTATTTTTTTCAACATATAAATCTATTATTGAATCAAGTATTTCGTAATTCGGAAGGCTATCTTGATCAGTTTGATTGTCAGCTAATTCAGCAGATGGAGCTCTTGTTAATATTCTTTTCGGAATAATTTGATTAGGATTATTAATCTCCTCTGCAATTTTATATACTAATGTTTTTGGAACATCTTTTAAGACTGAGAAGCCACCAACCATATCCCCATATAAAGTTGAATAACCAACAGCAACTTCACTTTTATTGCTTGTTGATAAAACAATCCCCTTAAATTTATTCGCATATGCCATTAATAGTACTCCTCGAATTCTTGCTTGGATATTCTCTTCTGTAATATCTTTAGGTAAATTTTTAAATTCTTCAAATAAAGATTTATCAAAAGATTTCATCAAGGGCTCAATCGAGTTCACTTTATATGTAATTGATAACTTGTTAGTAAGTTTTTTGGCATCTTCAAGACTTACTTTTGAAGTATAAGCGCTCGGCATCATTATGGCGGTAATATTCTCTTTTTTAGATGCTTGGGTTGCAATGTAAAGAACAACCGCTGAGTCAATACCTCCCGATAAACCAATAAAGATATTTTTTATAGAATTTTTTAGTAGATAATCTTTAAGTGCTAGTATTAATCCATTTAATAAAACTTTTATTGGCGATTCATTTATTTGTATTTTTTCGATGCCATTTATCTTTACTATTTTTTCTAAATCTATTATTTTATTCTCAGATTTAAACTGTTTTAAGCGAACAATTACGCCACATCTTCGGTTATAGATGAAAGAGCCACCATCAAATAATAAGTCATCTTGACCGCCAACAAGATTGAGATAAATAAGAGTACAGTTACTTAATGTCACTCTTTTTCTTAATTCCTTAATTCTTTTCTCGTATTTATTAATTTCATAGGGCGAAGCATTAATACAGATAATGAAGTCAACATTAAGTAATTTCTCAGTAGGACCTTTATCCCAAATATCTTCGCATATTAATAAACCAAATTTTTTACCTTTATGAGAAAAGGTTAAAGTTTTATTCCCAGCTTGAAAATATCTTTTTTCATCAAAAACTCCATAATTGGGAAGCATCTGTTTGTCATAAGATTTCTCTATTTTTCCTTTATATAGAATAGAGGCAGAGTTGAATAATAAACCTTTAAAGCTTCGTGGGTGCCCTACAATTATTCTTATATTTGGAAATTCTTTAGCGATTTTTAGTAAACTATTAGTGCATTCTTGAATGAAATCTTTGTTTAGAAGTAGGTCCTCAGGAGGGTATCCACAGATACCTAATTCGGGTGTAATTAAGATATCTGCATTCGATTTCTGAGCAATTTTTGCATGCTTTACTATAAGTTTGTAATTTGATTTAATATCACCTACGGTAGTATTAATCTGCGCTAAGCTAATTTTCATGTTTTTTTAGTATTTCCCACCAGAATTTTTAATCAAATCAATTACATTTTTGTTTTTATATTTGAATGCATAGACAAGAGCTGTTAAGCCATATTGATCTTTAGCTTTTAAATTAACTTTTGCATCAACTAAAAGTTTTACCAACTTAAAAGATTCACTATGGACAGCATAATGAATTAAATATGTTCCTTCATCATCAGCATGATTTATATTGGCTCCATGAAGAACTATAACTTTTGCAGATTTATATTCTTTATTTTTGATAGCCCACATTAATGCAGTCCATTCAGAATTATCAACAGTATCAACTTTTGCACCATTAAAGAGTAGAGTATTTATTACTTTCTCATTACCACTTGACGCAGCATGAATTAATGCTGTTTTGCCGTATCTATCTTTTAATTCAATTTCTGCACCATTATTAATTAATATTTCTATAGTTTTAACATTACCGCTTCTGCATGCCAACATTAATACGGTTAAGCCCGAATCATTTCTACTATTAGGATCAATACCTCCTTTCAGAAGTAAATCTATAGTTTGATAATGACCGGATGTTGCAGCCAAACCATAAGCGGACCAACCATCGGGGTCTGTTATTTTTGGATCTGCATTATTGTTAAGGAAGATTTTAACAATTTCGGTATAATTTTTCTTAGCAGCGAACATAAGTGCGGTCCATCCATCATTTTCTACTTTGTTTACTTTTGCCCCTTGAGAAATTAAGTATTCGACTATTGCTACTTGATTTTTTCTTGATGCATACATTAGCGCATTAATCTTATCTTTATCTTCAGTGTTCGGATCGCCGCCACTTTGAATAATCGCTTTGACAGTTTCAAGGTCACCTTTTGCAGACGCAGTTAGTAGGTATGGAATTTCTTCGGAATTTAGTTCAAAAATATTACAAAAGATAAAAATAAATAAGATGTATAAGATTTTTTTCATTGCTTAGTTTTGTTTATTTAATGCTTGAGCCATTACTTGACCCATTGTCGCTGGCGACTCAGAAATCCAAACACCAGATTTTTTTAAGCTATTAATTTTATCGATAGCCTTGCCAGAGTTACCAGATATGATCGCACCTGCATGCCCCATCCTTTTCCCTTTTGGGGCTGTCAGACCTGCAATATATGCGACAACAGGTTTTTTTACATTACTAAGAATAAATTCGGCAGCAAGCTCCTCATCTGACCCTCCAATTTCACCCACCATAATAATCCCTTTAGTTTTTGGATCTTCCTCAAACATTTGTAAACACTCAATAAAATTAAGACCTTTTATAGGATCTCCGCCAATACCAACGCAAGTTGTTTGACCTAGACCATTTGATGAAGTTTGATGAACGGCCTCATAAGTTAATGTACCAGATCTGGATACAATTCCAATCACCCCAGGCTTGTGAATTTCACCTGGCATAATGCCAATTTTACATTCATTTGGAGTAATGATACCTGGGCAATTAGGACCAACAAGAATGGTGCTATTTGATTCAATTACCTGCTTTACTTTTAACATATCTATAACTGGAATACCTTCAGTAATACAAACAATGATCTCAATACCTGCTTCACTTGCTTCAATAATTGATGATGCAGCAAACTTTGGTGGGACATAAATCATTGTTGCATTTACCTTAATGGCATTAACTGCTTCTTGTACAGTGTTAAAAACTGGTAAATTGAGATGTGTTTGACCACCTTTGCCAGGAGTAACTCCCCCTACAACCTTAGTGCCATATTTAATTGATTGTTCGCTATGAAATGTACCTTGCTTACCCGTAAAACCTTGGCATAAAACTTGTGTATTTTTATTTATAAGAATAGACATTTATTTTTCTAAAGAAGCTAGTTCAACTGATTTTTGTGCGGCATCCGTTAGGCTGTCAACAGAAATAATATTGAGATTACTTTTTCTTAGAATTTCCTTTCCTAGTTCAACATTCGTACCTTCAAGTCTAACCACTATTGGTATTTTAACGCCCACTTCCTTAACTGCAGATATGATTCCATCAGCAATAATGTCACACCTCATAATTCCACCAAAAATATTAACCAATACAATACGGACATTTCTATCCGAAAGTAATATTTTAAAAGCCTTACTAACAGTTTCTGATGTTGCGCTGCCCCCAACATCAAGAAAGTTTGCAGGGAGACCGCCAGAAAGTTTTATTAAATCCATTGTAGCCATAGCTAATCCTGCTCCATTTACCATGCAGCCAATATTTCCTTCTAAGGCAATATAGCTTAATCCACTATGAAAAGCCTCCGATTCTTTTTTATCAATTTGTAGCCAGTCATATGCTTCACTAATTTCTGTATGACGAAACCTGGCATTGTCATCTAAACTTATTTTACAATCTACAACAATAATTTCATCATCATCTGAAATAACTAGTGGGTTTATTTCAAGAAGTGACAAGTCTGAATTTTTAAAGAATTTAAAACAAGTAGTAAGAAATTTTTCAAATTTACTGATTAATTTTTTCTCTAATCCGAGTCCAGCTGCTAAATTATTAATTTGGGTTACAGTTAATTCTATATTTATTTTGCAATATTCTTTAGTAATAGAATTCGGCTCTTTATTAGATATTTCTTCTATGTCCATACCTCCGGATTGCGATGTAATTACCACTATAGATTCTGATTGCCTATCTATTAGAATTGAAAAGTACATTTCTTTTTTTATAGAAATTTTTTCTTCAATTAATACCTGATTAACAGGCTGACCGTGAGGTTTGTTTTGTTCGGTTATGAGATTTTTACCAAAAATGATAGAAGCAAATTCTTTTGCTTCCTGAGGTGTACTGACTATCTTAATACCACCTGCCTTACCTCTCCCACCTGCATGTATTTGTGCTTTGACTACTAGGCTTGAGTTAAATTGCTTAGCGATGATAAAAGTTTCATCGACGTTATTTGAAATTTGGCTTTTAGGAACTTTTATCCCATTAACCTTAAGCAATTCTTTAGCTTGGTGCTCATGAAGATTCATTTAAATTCTTTAAACTAATGACTGATTTCAATATGATATCAGAATGCTTAATTGATTTTATAGAATGTACATAAAGCTTTTATTTAAAAATATTATTTTTCTACTTCAAAGGGTATATTGTGACCGTTCCTGCTTTCATGTCCGGAATGATTAAATGAGTTTCATCTTTACTTAATGCAATATCTGCGGCAGCCTTAAAGCCTTCTAGGATTATTTTTGATTTACCATTTTTGAATTCGTATACTTTTCCCTCTTTCCAACTACTTATGTATATCGTTCCATTTTTGATTGCCAAACCATCTCCACCATCAAAGCCATCTGCAATTTTTTTAATCTTATTATTTTTAAGGTTAGCCTCTAGTAAATCTCCACCCC